>Ga0209427_10010718_pt1 | contig 10126 bp, 6 predicted proteins | sample DeeMarSWOR136_30_FD_187465 | JGI IMG/M metagenome (GOLD analysis project Ga0209427, IMG submission 187465) | Marine sediment microbial communities from White Oak River estuary, North Carolina - WOR-1-36_30 (SPAdes) (version 2) | ecosystem: Environmental > Aquatic > Marine > Intertidal zone >...
GGATGTAGAATTTCGGTTTATCAAAGCGCTCTATTTAGCCTGGCAGGCAACAGGAGATGATAAATGGATAGCTGAAATGTTACCCCATGCTGAACGAGCGATGAATTATATTTTCACTCACCCCTGGCGCTGGTCAAAGGAGCATGGGCTGGTCAAAAGGGCTTATACTATCGATACATGGGATTTTGATTATGTTGATGAAGATCAGCCCTGGCTCAATTTCCAGATTACCGATAAAACCCATTGGGGTATCATGCACGGCGATAATTCCGGGTATTTTGAAGCCTGTTTATTGCTTTCAAAAATTTATCAACATGTCGAAAATGATGAGCGAGCAAATTATTGGTTTGATATAGGGAAAAAAATTCGGGAACGAACCAACAAATTATGCTGGAACGGCAGGTTTTATTCCCATCGAATTCCACTGGATGGTTTTCGCATAGCCGGTGTTGATGAGGCTGATCAGCTTTCACTATCCAATCCGATGAATATAAATCGAAGACTCACGACCCATGACATGGCAGTTAAAATAATTCAGGAATATCAACGACGAAGAAAACAAACAAGCGCTTTTGCCGAATGGTTTTCCATCGATCCTCCATTTCCAGATGGATTATTTGGCGATCGGAAATTGATTGCCGGTGCTTATTGTAATGGAGGGATTATGCCGCTGGTTGGCGGTGAACTATCCCGGGCAGCTTTTGAACACGGTTACGAAATATACGGTGTGGAAACACTTTTAAAATATGCTAAGATGATTTATGAAAAGGGGGAGACCTATCTCTGGTATTTTCCTGATGGCGCGCCATCTTCACTGGAAACCAGCACCAGTCCTGATGCCACACCAACAGATGGCTGGGGTTCGTCTGCCATGCTATACGCGTTTATGGAAGGATTGGTCGGTGTTGTTGATGAATACTATCAATTCAAAAAAATAAAATTAGCTCCCCGTTGGGTAGTTGCTAATGTGAGAAATGCCCGTGTACAGGTTGGTTACGGTGCTTCCGATGCTGGATTAAAATATGAATTCCAATGGTCTCCCGAGAAGAATCAAATCTGTCTAGAATTGGAAGGTGAAATGGAGGTTCAGTTGCATCTGCTTTTGCCTGAAAAGAAAAAAGCTGTAAGTTTAAAATTTGCCGGGAAGGAGATTCCTTTTCAAAATGCCAGGATTGAAGAAAGTGGTTATATAGAGGCTGTGGTTTCCGTGAAAGGAAGAGGAAATGTTCTTTTACAATATAAAAAAAATGAAAATTACAAATAAAAAATTGAAAAATTTGAATTGTACTAAGTTTATTGTTCCAATCCACTTGCGTAAATCTCACCAAAATTCCCCTTGACTTTTACCCAAAAAATTATTACTATGGATTTACAAGAGGGGAGCACTTTTGAATGATACTGGAAGAAATACTATTCCAATACCAAAATCTCATCTTTAAAGTCGATACTGCCTGCCGGAAGCTGGAACAACTTTATCAAGAGCATTTGTTGTGCAAACCAGGATGCAGCCAATGCTGCGAAGTTGAGCGGACGGTTTGTTCTGTAGAAGCGTATTTCATTAAGCAGCAGTTGCAAACTTTATCAATTCAGAAAATCAAGCGATTGAGAAAACTTCATAAGGATAATGATGAAACCTGCCCGATGTTGCTTAGAAACCGTTGTGTTATCTATCCCGCCCGTCCGATAATCTGCCGCACTCATGGCTTGCCCATCCTCTATCGTGAAGCCGAAAGAGCTTTTGTTGACTATTGCCGTCTTAATTTTACACAACTCCCTCAAGATTACAAGTTTAATGAACAACATATTCTTGATATGAATCCTTTTAATATTGAACTCGTTCAAATTGATAATAAATTTTCAGAACATTTTTTGGAAAAACCCTGGCGCCCTGATAATCGCAGATCGCTAAAAAGCATTTTATTTGATTTTGATCTCAACTTAAAATAAAATCGTGACTTAAATATCAAATTAATTCTGTTTCAAAAATGAAATAGGAAATAGATCGAAGTAAATTTTTTAAATATTTTACTTGACATTTCAGAAAAAAGAATTATATTGAAAATATAACGCTATCGATCAAGATCGGATCTTTTTGAATCTTAATCGATGCTTATGCGGGTCAAATGTTTTCACACCTTTGTTACCAATAAATTGGTTTTCCACAGTTTTTATATGCTTTTATTTTTGCCAGGTGCTAACTGGCTCGGTAAAATTCTTTTGATCAGAAAATCTGTCTAATAGCATTCGGGTCAAATGATTTTGCAACGCCAGACAAGGCGATGCTTTTTTGTCTCTGGATGATTATTCGACCAGCCTGTTTCATCAGTCGGCTTCGGAGGAGAGGAAAAGATGAGAAAGCTGTCGATTTTCATGTGGGGGATTTTTTTTTCTTTTTTTGGATTCAGAACCAGTTTTGCGGAACAGCCAGCCACCGAAACATTCGAATATGCGATTTCCACCTGCCAGAACTATCTAATCGATGCAGGTTTGGAAAATATTCAAATCCAACTCGCTCGTCACCAGATTATCTGGATTAGCTATGAAAATCGCCGCTATCGCAATGAAATAACTGCCCTGGGTATCGTTCTCGGTTACGCATCAGAATGCTTCGGATTTGCTAACCAATTAGTAATTATACCCAAATACCGAAACATCCCCCTTAAATTTATTAAAGTTGATCGGAGAGTTTTTCAGCAGTATATCCAGGATAAAATATCTGCAGCAGATTTTATAGAAAACCTGGAAATTTCTTTTCAGCCCATTTCAGAAAAGCCCCTGGTCGGATATGGTTCTCAACATGCCCATTCGTCACTATATAAAATCGATCTGATTGCCAATCCTGGTATTAGAGCACAATTTGCTCGTCCCCATGATTCTGCCCAGTTGCAATTCAATTTATTAACTGACATTTCAGTTACGTTGGCAAAAGGATTGCAGGTTAATGGGCAATGGATTTTTCCCATTTACGACGAATTTCAACCCGAAGAAAGCAAATCTCGACTGGGCCAATTTTATCTCAGCCAATTTATACGATTCCCTGCAGGCACTTTTTTGACCGCAGGTGTTGGCTTGTTTGATCTAGGCTGCACCGGGATTTCAACAGAAATCAAACGATTTTTATTTCAGGAACGGTTTAGTTTCTCAGCGCGTTTAGATTATCTAAATACTCATTCCTTAAAAAACGTGCTCCAATTAGATGTGCCCTGTGAAAACAATCTGTCATATTTGTTCCAGGCACAGTATCGATTTGATCAGGTTAATTTCTTAACGAAAGTTTCCTGGGGAAGGTTCTTGCTGGGCGATAAACGATGGCGGATTGATATTGTGCGACGATTTCATGAACTCGAACTGGGATTCATGGGTGTTTGGAATGAATCATTAGAGTTTTTAACGGGAATGACGGTGCGAATTCCTTTCCCTGTTTCCAGGTATCCTCGTCCAGGAAGGATACGTGTTCGGACACCGCGATTTATCCCGTGGAATTATCGCTACCTTCCCTGTTATGATGGATTCATATTAGACACTGGTAACAATTTTGAGCAAATTACCCAACAGTTTTCGCTCAGTTTTATTCGTGCTAATATTCATCAATTCAAAACTGCGACTCGGTATGTAAAACTACAACAGCCGAGTCGATCCAGGGAATTATTAGTCCAAAAGTGACAGCTATGAAGATATTATTCCTTCAAATGAGGTGGGGTGTAATCGTGTTACTTGCGGCAATTTTAGGGCAAAGGACCCCGGTGAATGCAGGAATCTCACTCGCCGGGACCAGTGGATTAATTAATATCCCAACTGCGCAGGTAATCACAGACCAGCAGGTCACAATCGGCATCGGCTACGTAAATCGAAATTCAGCTTATCTCGAAACCGGTCGCTGCGATAATTTTCCATTCTATGTGGTGCTGGGATATCTCCCTCGATTGGAGTTCAGCGCCGGTGTGACTTTTGTACCCGGTCAAAGAAGCTATGATGGAACAAATACCTATAAGGACGGTATAGTCAGCCTTCAATATTTGTTATTGAAAGAGAAAAAAATAATTCCCGCGGTGGCAATTGGTGCCAGAGATATTTACAGCTTCATTCTATTGAACACCACTTTTATAGTTGCCAGCAAAACGATTCTCACACAAAGTCGTACAAAAATCCGCCTGCATCTGGGCTATGGTTCGGATCTTATCGATCATCACTTGGGCGTACCGAAAAAGGATCGTAAATTTCCTGTAGGGCATACTATTGTAGGGGTATTTGGCGGTCTGGAAATAAACTGGAAAGGAGCACTCCATTATATGCTTGAATACGATAGCCAGAAGATCAATAGCGGCTTTCGCTTTCGTTTGCATCCCCATTTTAATTTTGATCTGCATTTTTTAAACATGAAGGATTTGAGTGGGAGTTTAAATTTATCTTTTGATTTATAATCAATTTAATTTATTCCAGCAAATTCTTCTTCAGTTTAGGATTTTAAATTTGTATATTATAACCAACAAATATCAACGTGTCGGTTATAATAGGCAAATACCTGTTAAAGTTTATCCTTTTTCATCCTGCGAATATGTCAGATATCAAAATTTTGATGGCAGATAAATCTATTATCAATTTTTTTTCCTATAGCCTTCCATGAATGCTAATCCTGCAGAATGTTTTTTTATTTCTTTTGTCTTCAATTAAAAAACCAGTTGACATTTCCATAAGTTTTTATTAATTTTGTATTCTTAATATTACACATAGATTGAGGAAACACACGGATGATTTTTAATAATTTTTTATCTGTGCGATTCTTCTATCCGTGTGGTCTATTTATATTTTGTATAAAAAATTGAGGGAGGAATGATTAACCGTACTTTAAATTTATTGTGTTTTCTTGTATTAATCGTAACGGCACTCTATTCCCAGGAACAATTCGTCCAATTCACTTATTATGACCAGCTCACCTGGTCTGAAGATGGCAATCAACTGGCATTTCGCTGTATTTTGTTAGACGAATCCAATCCTGATCTGCTAAAAACAAATATTCTGCTTAAAGACTTGAACGAGGATCAATTGATATGTCTCAATCCACAGCCTGAACGATTTGTCATATCACAGGATCGAGAATACCTGCTCTTTTCAAGTAGCTACGGTCTTTATCTGGTTTCATTGGAAGAAAAAAGTCGGGCTATTCAGATTTATTTTCGAAATCCTGCTGCCAACTGGTTTTTTCAGAATTTTGGCTTTGTGAAAGATCAATCCAAAATTTTTATTGATCGCTATGATTATGTGACGATGAATACAATCCATGAAAATTATCAAATTCAATCGCCAAAATTTTCATTCCCATTTATCAACTGGGTTGAAATGAAAAAGATCGATATAAAATCCCAGGCACCACGTTTTGATCTTCCTGTTGATGAAATGATAGCTAATCAACAGCCACGCATCAGAATTAAAGATATGTTGATTGAATTTTTACCGCAGCCTGATTCAGAAGATCCAGGGAATTTTAAACTGGTCTATCAGCCATCTCGAAAAGACCCATTTCATGCTGTGCTAATTGATCGATGCCGACCGCGATTATTGAGTGTCAATCCCGATAGCACTGAAATTATCGTCTCTGTTTTTATGCAAGGCGCTCATAAAACATATCGATTACCGTTCTCGTCGAAAAAATTAATTCCAATCGAAAATAAGCGCTATTTTTCCGTCTCATGGTTGGGTGTTAATCGCTACATCTGCATCACAGAAGATGGCATGTTTTTTCGTAGCATTGATTTATCGAAGAATGAAAAAATTGATCGCTGGCAATTCCCAGAATGGTGTCGAGGGATTAACCTTGATCTCCCGAAATATGAGCTTCAGGTCGGTTTTGAGCCAGAGAAAAATCAAGCCGAACAATGGATTATTCAATTACAAAAATCAGGTTTTCAAGCCCGAATGAAATATTTTAAGGATCAGTTCAAAGCAGGTTACCGCATTCGAGTCGGCGCTTTTCAAACCAGGCAACAGGCACAGTCGATGGGCAAGGAATTAAAACAAAAAGGTTATGATTATTGGATTGATACCATTTCGGACTATTATGATTATTTTAATTCAATCCGATTTGAAGAAAGAAAATCCTTTGAAAATAAAACTGCTATTGTCCAATATAAATTTGGCAAATATTTGAGAAGTCGAATTGTGCTTAAAATACTGAATGAAAAGGAAAAAATCGTTGTTGATGAGATGAATAATATTCCTGGGCGGATGTTGTGGTAATTGGTTTATTAGGTAATTAGGTAATTCGGTAAATAGGTAATTAGTACCTGAACAGCCAATTTCTTGCCCAATAGACAAAAAAAATTTAAAGAACACAGAAATAGAACTGTCGCGGAAAAAACTTAAAAAAAATTCCGTACCAGTTCTGATTCCGTGAACTATTATTTCTTTTTGGTTCTGGCTAGTCCAGGTTGGGTTATTGGGTAATTAGGTTAGTAGGTAACTGGGGATTATGTAAATGGGAAATGAGGTGGCAAAGTCAACAAGTGAGTTAATGGACAGATGAATGACTGGTTAATTTTTACTATTAAAAAAGTTTTTTAATTACCTTATTACCTAATTACCCAGTTACCCAATTACTTAATAGCCTGATCATCAGTATGAATAACAAAAAAATAGTGAGGTAAATAAGGCATGGAGGAGGAAAGTTTAGTCCAGAAAGTATCCGATGGCACCTGGGACGAGCACTGGCATCATGCCGGGGGAAAACTGATAGAGTTAGGGCCCGCCAGCCTCAGTGATGTTGAAGTGCTCTCGATTTTAATTGCTCCGGGCATTAAAGGAAGATCGGCAGAGAAAATTGCAGAAGATATTCTGTTAAGATTTGGTTCCTTCAATGGATTGGCAAATCAGCCGCTGGAAAAATTTTTGAAAATAAAGGGCATGGGCGATGTCAAGATTATTCGACTGGCTGCTGCCATGGAATTTGCCAAGCGATGGGTAGATATGGCAATTAATGAGCTAAAATACGACAGAGAATTGCGTAAAGAGGTCTTGGGAGATTAACCAATGAATCCAATTAAAAAGAAAGCGACGACAAATCCCAGTCCGCTGGATATGAAGGTTCACAAAACCGAGCGGACCGCTGTAGCAATTTTGACTCACTGGATGCGGGAAATCATCAACAATAAGCTGCTTGATCTGGGCATGCCTGATGTTGAAACATTGGCTGACGATAGACTCATGCCAGATGCCGTGATTTATGAATCACAAAGAAGCCAAAATGTACTCTGCGTGATAGAAGCAAAGCCGCCCTCTTACGATGTTTTTGACGAGAGAGCGTTAAAAGAACCCGCCAGAAAGAAGGCAAGCTATCGCAAGGCAAAATATTTTGCTGTCACCAATTTTAAATTCTTGATCTGGTTCAGCACTGAAAAAGTGAATGCATTAAAGCCGGAGGAAGAGCAGATTGTTGAAAAATATTTGCTTTCTGACATCGAAAACCTGGATGATATTGAACAGACAAGATACAGCAATGCCTTTAAAAAAGGTCTTGAAGAATTTTTAATCCGACTTTATTCAGTTCATTCTGGCAAAGAGCCAGAGCCGAAGCTGGCCATTGATGATTTCCTGGTTTTTCGTCTTCATCAGAAAATCGATGTGCTTGCCAATTATTACGGCAAGATGATCCATGATCAGTGCCACAAAGATACTACATTTGCCCGCCAATTGATGAACTGGTTTCTGGATCAACAATGGAGTTTTACCTGGCAGCCAGGTGATTTCATGAAAGCCGCCAGACAAGCAGCCTACCTGCTGGTGAATAAAATTTTGTTCTATGATTTATTACAAGCCAAACGACCGAAAGACCTCGATCCGCTTGAGATTCCTGAAACAAGAACCAAAGGTCACTTGCTTCAAAAGAATCTTGAAAATTATTTTAATGATGTTTTAAAGATTGATTATGAAAGTATTTTCACGTCGGATTTTATTGATAGCATTGCCTTCCCGAATGTTTATGAGATCGTAGAGGAAATTAAATCATTGATCAACATTCTCAAGCGATATGATTTCTCAAAAATGGGCTATGATATTATCGGTCGTATCTTCGAGCAGTTGATCCCGATGGGTGAACGACATAGCCTGGGGCAATATTTCACCAATCCTGATATTGTCGATTTAATCCTGAAATTCTGCTTAAATCATGAAGATGACAGGATTGTTGATCCATCCTGTGGGGCCGGTACGTTCCTGGTTCGTGCCTACCAGCATAAGAAATTAATGAATGAGCGTCTGTCACATGAACAGATTTTGGAGACCCTGTGGGGTAATGATATCGCTAAATTTCCCGCGCACCTGGCAGCCATTAACCTGGCGATAAATGACTTAGGTGTCGATAAAAATTATCCTAATATTTTGCAGTCTGATTTTTTTGAACTGCAAGTCGGTGACCAGGGATTTGATCTGTCTGAGTGGCGAAAAAAGCGAGCTGCCACGCTGGGGCTTAAAGAGCGAGAGATCACCTACCCCCGTTGGTTTAATGCTGTGGTTGGAAATCCGCCTTATACCCGACAGGAAGAAATCAGTGAAATCTCCCCCGATGATGCTGCCTATAAAGAAAGTCTCATCGAAAATTCGCTCTATTTTCATGGTAAAAAGATTGCCACCATCAGTAAAAGAGCCGGGATTCATGCCTACTTTTTTGTTCATGGCACAAAATTTTTAGCAGAAGGCGGCTATTTCGGTTTCATCGTTTCTAATTCCTGGCTTGATGTCGATTATGGTAAGGGCTTGCAGGAATTTTTTCTCAAAAATTATAAGATCATTGCCATCATTGAATCAAAAGTGGAGCGCTGGTTTGAACAAGCCGACATCAATACCTGTATTGTGATCCTGCAAAAGTGCAGCAGTAACCAGGAACGAGATGACCACCTTGCCCGATTTGTTTACTTGAAAAGACCGCTCCGAGATTTTATTCCACCAGCCCAGGATTTGTGGGAAAAACAGCTCGATCGATTGAACCAGATCGATAAATTAAAGCGAACCATTCTGGCGCATAATGATTTTTATGAAAATAAAGAATTGAGGATATTATCGAAATGTCAGCGAGATTTATGGGAGGAAGGCTATGATTTGGAAAGAGAGGAGTATGTTGGCGCTAAATGGGGGAAGTATTTGCGGGCGCCGGAAATATTTCACAAATGCATAAATAGTGAAAGAGTTATTCAGATAAAAAACTGTAAAAATATTCGAGTAAAAAGAGGTTTACGTCCAGGAGATACTGCTTATTTCTATTTATCAGACAATGAAATCCAGAAACATAATCTTGAATCCGAATACACATCACCGATTTTAAGGTCACCACAGAACCTGCCCAAAAAAATATTTATCAATGATGATTATTTATCTTTCAGAGTACTTGATGTCCAAATTTCAAAAGATCAACTGAAAGATAAAGCAAAAAATATTTTTAAATATATTGAGAGAGGTGAAAAAAAAGAAATTAACAAAAAAAATATTCATTCAATAAATTATTGGTATTCGCTTCCTACTTCTGAGTATAAATCTAAGATCATAATTCCAGAAGCTTTTAATATCGTATTTCTAACACATTATTGTCCTTCAAATCCTGTTGTTGATCAAAGATTCAATATTTTAAAAATAGAAAAAGCAGAATTTGAAAAAGCATTGATTGGTTATATGAATTCTTCGTTTTTCTTTTTGATGGTAGAAATTTTTGGAAGGACGAATCTCGGTGAAGGGGCGCTTGATTTTCCTTCTACCGATCTTAACCAAACATATATCTTTAATTTTGATGTTCTCTCAAAAAGCATTTTAAAAAAGATTGACAAAATTAGTGATCAAATAATAGATAGGCCAATTGGCTCCATATTTGAAGAAATCGGCGCTAATAATTTAAACGATGTTAAGCTTGACAAAGTAAAACCAGATCGTAGAGAATTAGACAAGATTATAATGGGTGAGATTCTTGGACTTACTGATGAAGAACAACTCGAAATTTACCAATCAATTATTGACCTGGTAAGGTCTCGTATCCAGAAAGCTCAAACTTTCAATACGAAGAACAAAACAAAAGTACAATATCAAATTGAAGATGTAAAAAATAATATTGTAACCAAAATTAGAGACGGAATATAGCCATGCCAACACT
>Ga0209427_10010719_pt1 | contig 10125 bp, 10 predicted proteins | sample DeeMarSWOR136_30_FD_187465 | JGI IMG/M metagenome (GOLD analysis project Ga0209427, IMG submission 187465) | Marine sediment microbial communities from White Oak River estuary, North Carolina - WOR-1-36_30 (SPAdes) (version 2) | ecosystem: Environmental > Aquatic > Marine > Intertidal zone >...
AAGACTTTAGTTATACCTTGAATTACGGTTTTGACTTTTTCCTGTCCAAAACCTTCCCAGACGTTTACATGAACAACAGGCATTTTTCTACCTCCTAATTGTAAATTGATCACCTTTTTGCTAGATTATAAAATTTAATTCTTCCAAGGTTGCTTGGGCCTCTATCGTTAATCTCGTTAAGCAGGAAAGTTTGAATTAAGCGGTCTTGCAATCTACATCGGAATACTTCATAGTCAGATACCATTTTACGGCTACTGAGATCAATGCATGTTTACTCTGTGAACAATTAGGTCTTTGCGCAATCTTTTTTCCCTATAATACAAAAGGCGCGGACTGGACCTTTCAGATGGTGCGGGGGGTGGGATTTGAACCCACGAAGGCCTTAGCCAGCAGATCTTGAGTCTAGGCTGTGAGACTGCCCCCTTTTGTCGTTTCTTTAATCTTGACTTTGACCTGGCTCGGGGACCCCCGCAGATGTTTAAAAGATTCCTGTATGATTAATCTTTTACCATTAGATAGGTAGCATAGGAAATAATACCAAAATTATTAAGACTATCATGGCACCCATAAATATCATGTTCATTCTTTTATTTCGTTTTTGAATTTTTAGTTCTTTTTCTTTACATTCATTAGAGCAATAATCTTTATTCAATGGTATGGATTTACCACAAATCCTACAGTGTGTATGGGGTGAAATTCGCATACTTTTCTGTTTTTGAGACGTTGACAATGTAATTATACTTTAAAGCAAATTTTGCTAAATAATAATCTTTTGGTAATAGCAAATTATTTGAAGGAAGCTAAAGAAGATCGTATAATTTGAGAGCTCACCCGTTTGATTAGCCGTTCTTACTTCACTAAACCTCAATTCTTGTACCAATTTTCTTGCCTAGAACAGCAAGTTTAACATTTTCAGGTTTTAAACCATTTAATATTATAGTCTTTATTCCAGAATTTTTAAGAATTTTTATCGCTTTTAAATCCAATATGCTATGTATACCCGGTTTATACTCTATATCTGAAATTTTACATAATTCTGTAAATGTGATTAAGTCTAGCTTTTTAGCTTGAGGGTAGATTCTCGGATCTTTTATGTATACTCCTTCTTGATCGGTTGCCTTTACAAAAAGGTCTGCTTTTATGGCTTTAGCAACCAAGGCTGCAACAGAATCTGTTGTAATGCCCGGCTTTAGTCCACCCATTATAGCTATATTTGACATTTTTAATAAGTGGGTAATCTGATCTATCGTGGATGGGATTGTGTCTGAAAGAATTCCTTTAAGTTTCTTAACGAAAAGTTTAGCATTTAACCTAGATATGAAGATAGCTAATTCGTCTTGATCCTCTTCGTTCAGGCCCAGAGAATCAGCTGTCTTTATGTACTGCCTTGAGAGGGGGCCCCCACCAACTACAATCGCTAAGATATGCCCGTCTTCCCTTAACTCTAAAAATTGTTTTATATAGGCATTTAAAATAGAAGGGTCTGGTGGCGAGCCTATTATTGAGCCACCAATTTTAAGAACTATCTTCATTTTCAAAGCTCCACAAGTTTTAAAAATAGGCTTAACTTATTTATGTCTGTTCGCCTTAATGTGACAACTAATTGTTTATCGATAAAGGCTAAAAGTTGGTACATATGACTTCTAAAGCTGACTCAGTAACTCTATACAGGATGAGGAAAATATTAGTGGAACTCTCTACTAAAAAAGGTAGTGGAACTGAGCTAGTATCGTTATACATCCCGCCAAAGAAACCATTATACGACGTCTCAAGTTATTTGAAAGATGAATTTGGGAAGGCTTCTTACATAAAATCTGATAGCACTAGAAAGCATGTCCAAGATGCTTTAGTGAAGATTATGCAAAGATTGAAACTCTATAAGGAGACACCTGAAACTGGACTTGCTATATTTTGTGGTGCACTTCCCCCAAATCCCGGTGCTCCACCAGGAAGCGAATCTATGGAGTTGTATGAAGTAATACCTCATAAACCTATACCTAGTTATCTATACAGATGTGATGATCACTTCCATCTCGAGATACTTCGAGAAATGATAAAAGAAGAGAAGATAATAGGTATAATCTCTATAGACAATAATGAAGCAGGGTTAGGCATCGTTTCAGGTAGTAGAATTGATGTCATAGATGTAGTTACTTCAGGTGTTTCTGGAAAGCATAGAGCAGGAGGGCAGTCGGCTAGAAGGTTCGAACGTCTAAGGGAAACAGAGATCAATAATTATTTTAAAAGGGTGGCTAGACACTCAAAAAAGGTCTTTTTTGGCCAATATGAGATACAAGGACTTATCGTTGGAGGATCAGGACCCACAAAAGATTATTTTTTAAAGGGAGAATACTTGGATTATAGATTACAAGATAACGTATTAACCGTCGTGGACACCTCTTACGCTGGGAGAGAAGGGATAAGGGAGACTGTCGAGAAGTCAGAAGATATTTTACAAGACCTACGAATTATCGAAGAGAAGGAACTCGTCAAGAACTTCTTGAGTGATATCTCTTCTGATAAGGGGTTGGTAGTTTATGGAATAGATGAAGTGATAAATTCTTTAGATATGGGAAACGTAAACACAGTGCTAGTTTCTGAAGATATAAACCGAATATACTTTCAAGTAACATGCAAGAGGTGTGGTGTAGTCAAAGAATCAATCGTTACTCAGGATAGCTTAATCCCTGAAAAGCAAAAACTCATCTCAGAAGCTTGTTCTGAATGTAACAGTAACGAAACTGAATTAATTGAGAAGGATTTAATCGAATTTCTAGTCGACAAAGCCATGGAGATAGGAGCAAAAGTAGAGGTAATTTCTTCTAAAAGTGAAGATGGAGTAATGTTTAAAAGTTTTGGAGGTATTGGGGCTTTTCTAAGGTATTAATAATTGCTCAGACCCGATAAAAGAAATATTTGACTGGTTACAGTTTGACCTTTTGCTTAAATATCTCGGTCTGCCTAAGGTTTCAGATTCGGTGTCATTATGAGATTCATCCCAAAAATTAAAGAAAAGATATGGAGCCCAAATGTAGAATCAGAAATTTTTAATGGATGGCAAAGGGAGAGCACATTTTACTTTAAAAAGGATAGTAAGAAAGCTTTATTCAGTATAGATACACCCCCACCCTATGTTAACACTCCTGTTCATATCGGCCATGCATACACTTACATCTGGATGGATGTGATGGCAAGATATAGGAGGATGTTAGGATATAACGTCCTATTTCCTATGGGGTTAGACAAGAACGGACTGCCGATAGAGGTTCAGACGGAGAAAGAGTATAACATTAAGATGAATGAAGTACCACGCCAGGAGTTCATAATAAAATGCAAAAATTTGCTCAAGAAATATGGAGACATATCATTAGATACTTTCAAGATGCTTGGTTTAAGCTGCAACTCATGGGAGATAAAGCATGTATTGGGAGGGAGATATGATACAGACGATCCAGAATATAGAAGACTCACTCAAGAGACATTTATCTATCTTTGGAAGAAAGGTCTGGTATATGAGGGCATAAAGACGACGAATTACTGCCCAGTTTGCAAGACAGCAATCTCGGATGCTGAGGTAGATTATAAAGAAGATTACACAAATTTAAACTATATTAAATTTAAAGTAAAAGAAAGCCAAGAAAATATAGTCATAGCTACCACGAGACCTGAGCTACTCTGTACATGTAAAGTAGTACTATTTAACCCTGAAGATGATAGGTATAAACGATTAAAGGGGAATCATGTCATAGTACCGATATATAATCATGAAGTCAAGATAATTGCCCATCCTTATGCTAAGATGGAGTTTGGTACTGGTTTCGTAATGATGTGCAGTTATGGAGATTATAATGATATACGACTTCTTAGGGAGCTTGATATGAAGCCGACATACGCTATAGACAAAGATGGCAAGATGAACAACATTGCAGGGAAGTATAAAGGTTTGAGCGTTTTGGAAGCAAGAGATAGAATAGTCAAAGACTTGGATAGCATGGGATTATTGGTAAAAAATGAAAGGATAATGCATAGAGAACCTATATGTGAGCGATCTAAAGATCCAATTGAATTTATACCTACAAAAGAGTTGTATTTGAAACAAGTGGACTATAAAGACGAAATCTTAAAGATCTCCGATGAAATGAATTTTTATTTTCGAGAAAATAAGCAAATCTTAGTCGATTGGATCAACTCTATAAATATAGATTGGGTATTATCCCGCAGAAGGTATTATGGGACAGAGATACCAATTTGGTATTGTAAGAAATGTGGTAAAGAGATATTGCCAGAACCAGGAAGATATTATCAACCTTGGAAGGAAAAGTGTCCAGTAAATCAATGTCCAAAATGTGGTAATGAGGATTTCGTAGGTGAAGAGAGGATCTTCGATACTTGGTTCGACTCAAGCACTTCTGAAGTTTATATTTTAGGCTACCTCTGGGGAAGAGATTATTTTAATAATGAATTTCCATGTAGCATGAGACCTCAAGGAAAGGAGATAGTAAGGAACTGGCTCTACTTCACCATCTTAAAGTCGTATCATCTATTTCGAAAGAAGCCATTCGAAAATGTATGGATCCACATGCATGTAGTCGATGAGAAAGGAGAGAAGATGAGTAAAAGTAAGGGTAACATAATAGATCCACAAGACGTCATCAAAAAATTCGGTGCAGAAGGCTTTAGAATCTGGACTTGTTTAGAGGGAAATATAACGAGGGGAGACATAAAATGCTCATTCAAAAGGATAGAGGGGCATTCGAAGTTCTTAACAAAACTCTGGAATATAGCAAGGTTTATCTCGATGTTCCCAAGAGAGAATGCAGAGCCAGAAGATACAGATAGATGGATACTTGGAGAATTATCGAAACTGATAGAGGATGTAAAGAAGAGCTATGATGAGTATGCATTTAATGATGTTGCAACATCGATCAGAGACTTCACTTGGAATGTATTTGCATCCAATTATGTAGAGATGGTGAAAGGTAGGGCTTATGGTCAATTTTTTTCTAAGAAAGAGCAAAAGGCGGTCTGGTTCACTCTACATGAATGCCTAGAGAATATACTTTTATTGTTGGCTCCAATAATTCCTTTCTTTACAGAGCATATATGGTCCATGCTGTATGGTGGAGCGAGCATACATCTTAAGCGATTTCCAAAAGTTAAATGGAGCAAGAACCTAAATAAATTAACTCAAAAAATTCTTGATTTCAACTCTTTCGTCTGGAACAAAAAGAAAGAGGAAAAGTTATCACTAAAGAATCCAATCGAAGTAAAAGTTCCTGAAGAACTAATGATCTTCTTCAAGGACTTAAAGGTTATGCACAACATCATTAAATAAGTTTGAAGAATGTTTAAGTAATGCTTTTTGGAGTTTGGAAATAGTAATGTCATCCCAGATAAACACCGGACTCAAAGATAATAGTAGAACTGTAGATAAAAGTAAAAAGAAATCGAAGATTAAGGAGAGGATTATGCTGGAGAATGAACTTCCTGAAAGTGTTACGGCAAGATTAGATGGAGATTTACTTATCATTAAAGGACCTTTAGGCGAATGTAAGAAGGATTTCTCTAAGATAAAGACTCAAGTTTTACATAACGGAAATAAAATAATTATACAATCTTTGGGTAAAAAGAAGTTCGACATTAGCGTTGCCAATACTGTCAGATCGATTATAAGGAATATGATCAAAGGTGTAACTGAGGGCTTTACCTATAAACTCAAGATAGTGTTCGCACACTTCCCGATTTCTGTGAAGGCGAAGGATAATAACGTGATCATTGAGAACTTTTACGGAGAGAGGTCTCCACGTATAGCGAAAATAGTAGGTGATTGTAAAGTGATGTTTGAGGGGGATGATGTCATCGTCAAAGGTGTCTCATTAGAGGATGTTGGTCAGACAGCGGCAAATATAGAACAAGCAACAAAAGTGAAAAAGAAAGATCAAAGAGTCTTCCTCGACGGGATTTATGTATATGAAAAACAGAAGGGATAATAATAAATTGGCAAAAGTTAAAACAAAAACCTCTAAGACTAGAAAAAAGAAAGAAAAGAGTATTAAAGAACTCTTAAAGATTAGAGATAGCATAGATGATAAACGCCCTAAGTTTATTAGGCAAGAATCTTGGAGGTACAAACGACTAGATAAGGCTTGGAGGAAGCCCAAAGGCATAGACAATAAGATGCGTCGCAGAGTTAAAGGCTGGCCTCAAATAGTGAAAGTTGGTTATCGGGGACCGAAGATAACTAGAGGAATCCACCCTTCAGGTTACAGAGATGTATTAGTTCATAATATGGGAGAACTTGAAGGCCTAGATCCTGAAAAAGATGCAGCAAGGTTAGCTTCAACTTTAGGGGCAAAAAAGCGTACTGAATTGATAGGGAGGGCTAAAGAACTAGGCATAAAAGTATTAAATCCAAGAGTTATTAGAAAGATTAAGTCGAAAGAAATTCAAGAATAAAAAGTAATAGTGGATTAATTCTATCGTCTTATATGTTGTGTATAATTCTTATTAGTTTGCCAGTAAAATTGTGTGAATATGATGTAAAACTAATAAAAATGTACAGTTAAATTTTTTAAAAAGACATTATGAAGAAATTCTAAATCAGACTGTTATCAAGAAAGATTTAAGGGAGAGCAACAATTGGGAATGTAGAGCGGGCCTCAACTTAATTACTAATAGAGAATTGATGAATGATGAACTTGAGTAACAAGAAAGTAATGGCAGCAAAAGTCCTCAAGGTAGGGGTGAACAGGGTTAGGATCGACCCTGAAAATCTTGATCGTGTAGTTGATGCCATTACTAAGGATGATATTCGTGCCCTCATAAGAGAAGGTACGATCTGGACTGAACCTATCAAAGGCATTTCTCGTGGTCGTACTAGAAAGAGAAGAGCTTCAAGGAAAAAGCGTGGAAGAGGTAGCGGCTCAAAGAAAGGCACTTCTGGTGCAAGATCTCCCAAGAAAAGATTATGGATTAATAAAGTTCGGGCTACAAGAAATCATTTGAAGAAAGCTAGAGAGAGAGGAGATATTACGGGTGAAGTATTTAAAAAGCTTTATTCACAAATAAAAGGTGGTCAGATCAAATCGGTCAGACATCTTAAGGATGAGATAAGTCTAAGTCGGAGGAGATGAGATCGTGCGTAGTCGATATATTTCTATTCTGCGCAGAAGGCGAGAAGGAAAAACCAATTATAGAAAAAGGAAAGCTATAATCATGAGTAAACTACCTTTCGTTTCAATTTTTATAGGTAAAAAGAATATCTTAGTTCAGATATCATTACCTCAAAAAGAAGGTGATTTGACTTTAACATCTGCCCACTCAAGAGAGCTAATGAAGTATGGATGGTTGGCCTCAAGAAAGAATATTCCTACAGCATATCTTGTAGGTTTATTGACTGGACTCAAAGCGAGGGGTAAGATAGATAAAGCAGTTTTATACTTAGGTTTGAAACACTTCATGTACAACTCTCGTATCACAGCAATAATGAAAGGGATATTAGATGCAGGTATATCGATACCTTTAGAAGAAGAAATATTACCATCAGAAGAGATGCTTAAAGGGAGACATATCGCAGATTATGCCAAGTATCTATTGGAAAGTGATAAAGATCTTTATAAAAAAAGGTTTTCAGAATTAATTGGTAAAGGCCTTAATCCAGAGTCTCTTCCAGAGCATTTTGAAGAGATTCGAAAAAAAATAATTGATGTTTTTGAGGTGAAAAAGAAGTGAGAAAACGACGTAGAGAAAGCAGACAAATAATCCAAGAACCTTGGACGCCCAGAACAAGATTGGGGTCTCTTGTAGCAACAGGAAAGATCACTACATTAGAAGAGATATTTGAGAATGGTATGAAGATAAAGGAACCAAGCATAGTCAAGACACTCTTACCAGACCTAAAAACGAATGTTATTGGTGCGGGGATAGTTCAAAAGCAGACAGATGCAGGTGAGCAGACTAGGTTTGTCGCTATAGTAGCCGTTGGGAATGAAGATGGTTGGTTTGGCGTGGGGAGAGGGAAAGCCCACCAAATGAGAATAGCAATCGAGAAGGCGACCAACGACTCTTTATTGAGTATAATACCAGTAAAATTAGGTTGCGGTAGTTGGGAATGTAGATGCATGGGCCTCCACTCAATTCCATTCAAGACTACAGGTAAGTGTGGAAGTGTCAGAATAGTGATGATTCCAGGCCCAAAGGGACTCGGACTTGTAGCTGGAGAAAAGATCAGAATTTTACTATCTCTCGCTGGAATAAAGGATGCTTGGACAAGAACTTATGGCTCTACAAGTACTATATCATCTGTAGCTTATGCGGTATATGATGCCTTAAAGAATATTCATAGTTTGAATATAAGATAAAGTTGAAAAGCTTTGAACAAGAACCTTTTGGTTGTCAGGCTTCGTGGAACTGTTAATGTTCGAGAGCCTGTAAGAAGAACTCTTGAACAACTTCATCTAACAAAAAGGTTTAGAGCAACAATTATTCCAGACACGCCAGAGTATAGAGGAATGTTATTGGCCTCTAAGGAACTTGTTGCGTGGTGCCCTGTGGATTCGTCTCTTATCTCGAAATTGATAAAAAATAGAGGGCGAAAGGGAGGATGGAAGCCTTTAACTTATAACGATATCAAGAAATTGGGGTTTAAAGGCTTTCGGGGCATAGCAAAATCAATAGATGAAGGAAAGACTGCTTTGAAGGAAATCGAGGGTATGAATCCTTATTTTGCCTTATCGCCACCAAAAGGGGGTTTTAAACGATCAACAAGGCGTCTATACACTCAAGGAGGAATTTTGGGTGAAAATCCTGAACTTGTTTCTATTGTTGCGAAGATGATCTAAGTTAGTTATAATCATTAACTTTTTTAATTTGGTGAATTACCAAGTTTAACAAGAGGTGTTGAACATACCTACTCGATTGAAAAAGACAAGAAAATTGAGAGGGTCAAGGACTTGCGGTTATGGCCGAGTAGGTCAGCATAGGAAAAGCGGCGGCAGAGGAGGAAAAGGAAAAGCTGGCCTCAAGAAGCATAAATGGACTTGGGTTGTGAAGTACGCACCAGATTACTTTGGCAAGGATGGTTTCAAACCGCCTACTAGTGTACTTATCAAGAAATGGATCAATGTCGGTCAACTAAATGAGATATATGATAAACTCTTGAAGGAGAATAAGATAGAACAAAAGGACGATAAGGTTTTGATCGATCTCATCAAGTTGGGCTATGATCGACTCCTCGGAAATGGCGAAGTTAAAAGTACTTATCATATAATTACTAAATCATTCACAAAGATTGCAAAGGCTAAAATAGAAAAAGCTGGAGGATTAATAACTACAAGGTAAATGTAATGAGTAGTCTTTCTGGATTCCTAAAAGGCATATCTACTATCCTGCCTGAGGTCCCTCCACCTCAAAGGAAACTTTCCTTAACAATGAAGTTAGTCTGGACAGCGCTCGCTTTAGCTATCTACCTAATTATGGCAGAAACTCCATTATATGGAATCACAACGGGTGGGACAGATCCGTTGGCTTACTCTAGAATTATCTTTGCGTCTAATCAAGGTACTCTTATGGAGTTTGGCATAGGTCCTATAGTTACAGCAGGATTGGTCATGCAACTACTAAAGGGTGCAGACATAATTAGGCTAGATTTTAAAAAGCCTGAAGATAGGGCCCTATTCACATCTGCAACGAAACTCCTAACTATGATCGTTATACTTGTACAGTCCTTAGGCTATATGGTAGCGGGTATTTATGGTACTCTGTCTCTCATGACCACGATCATTATAGTTATGCAACTATTCTTTGCTAGCGTGCTTGTGATGCTATTGGACGAACTCGTTCAGAAAGGATGGGGCATTGGTAGCGGTATAAGCTTATTCATTATGGCTGGTGTAGCTCAGAAGATTATGTGGGATATCTTCAATCCTCTAACCGTAAACGTAGGAAGCCAAGAAGCTCCACAAATTGTTCCTTATGGTTTCATACCTTACCTTATAGATACCTTGATTAGAGGTGCCCCTTTTGAAACTATTGTGAGAGAAGGCGCTCTTCCAAGTCTAATAGGGTTCCTCATGACTGTGGCGGTTATTCTCTTTCTAATTTATATTGAAGGTGTCAGAGTAGAGG
>Ga0209427_10010720_pt1 | contig 10125 bp, 7 predicted proteins | sample DeeMarSWOR136_30_FD_187465 | JGI IMG/M metagenome (GOLD analysis project Ga0209427, IMG submission 187465) | Marine sediment microbial communities from White Oak River estuary, North Carolina - WOR-1-36_30 (SPAdes) (version 2) | ecosystem: Environmental > Aquatic > Marine > Intertidal zone >...
GCTGGTTCCCCTGAAGAGCCTCTCCAAGTCGCCCGTGCTGGAGGTCACCAGGATGAGGAGCCTGTCAATTATCTCGTCAACATCCACCTCCTCGAAAATGTCCTTCTGGACATAACTGTTGCTCTCGTAGAGGATCATTCCGTACCTCTCCTGCCGGAGGCTCCAGAGGAGCGGTACGAGGGACATCACAGAGTAGTGTATCGATGTGAGGCCCTCGAGCTGGTAGAACATCGTGTTGCTGATGTCCAATATGAAGATTATGGCCTTCCTCTTCTTGTCCTTCTTCCTTATGAAGAAGTCATTGTAGCCGACCTCCTCCATCCTCTTCCCCTGATCGAAGATGTTCTCCATCGACCGTTCCTCGTCGATGTCCTCGGGGTCGTCTCCGTACTCGTAGGGTCTGAGGATGTGCTTCCTCTGCATCTCCGTGTTCCTCTCGAACTTTCGAGCGAGCTTTAGGAGCTTCACCTTCAGGAACTCGGCGAGGCGCCTCCTCGAGGCCTCATCCCTACTGTCCTTGTTCTCCCGGATCGCTATCTTCAGCAGCTCATCCTCGCCTTCGCCCACGCCGATATCCGGCTTCAGGCTGTACTTCTGGAAGAGGTCCACGTTCGAGTCGGGGTCCGGCTGAACCTCGCCCTGACCCAGGTGCTGGTCCTCCATCGAGTCGTAGCTTATCAGGTCGTCGCTCTTCTGGTTTATGAGGCCAAGCAGCGCGTCGTCATCGTACCTCGGGGGTTCCTCGGATTCCTCAACTTCAAGGAGGACCTCAAGGGCTATCCTCTGTGCCAGGTCCTGGTTCTCAACCTTCGAAGTGGAGACGGCGACGTCGACGAGGTTCTGGATGGATAGCTCACCCTTCCTCAGGTATACTGGTACCAAGAGGTCGCACATCGCTATCCCTTGGCGGGGGCTGGGCTTCTCCTCCACCTCCCTTCTACTCCTCATCCTCGTTATGAACTCGGGGATGAAGTATTGGACGATCGAGAATGGGTAGTGGAGGAGCTCAGTCATAAACGCTCAGCCTAAACGCCTTTCGAGGATCTCAGCAATGATTCCGCCCACGGTCTTCCTTGAGTCCCTGACCCTCATCTCCTTTGCTAGAACCGAAGGCGCGAAGAATCTAATAGTCGCGTCTTCGTCTTTGAATTTTTCTAGGTAACGATCAACAAGACGCGTTAGGAATATCCCTGCCCTGGGCGAGGCGGGGATCTCGAGCTCCTGTACTTGACGTGTGTCGTTCACGATCTCGTATATCTTGTTCATCACTTGCTCTGAAAGGTTGAAGGCCGGGGCGTTCACTCTGAGGATCTCAATCTCTGTCTCCTTGTCCGGGTATGTCAGCCTGATCCAGACCCCAATTCGGTCTACGAGGACTCTTGAGAGCCTGTAGGTCCCGGAGGTCTCAATTGGGTTCTGGGTAGCGACGAATGCGAAGCTGTCATGCGCCTTGATCATGCCGAAGGGGTAAAGGTGATAATGCCTCTCCTCCAGGGGTGCTATGAGGCTGTTCTGGCAAAACTCAGTTGCCCTATTGAGCTCGTGAGCGACGAATAGACCACCCTCGACCATTGACCGCATCAGGGGCCCGGGCTCGAAGCTCTCCACAGTCCTACCTCGCCTGACTACTAGCGCAGGGTCGAATGCCCCAATCAAACGGGATGGCGTCATGTTCTCGTCGAAGAACACCTCGTAGAAGCCTCTGCCAGTATCCTCTGCTACCTTTCTTGCTAAGAGGGACTTACCGACGCCAGGAGGGCCTACAAGGCAGGGCGTCACGCTGGCATCGATGCTATCCCGGAGCAGATCGTAGGCACTCCTATATTGTCCCTTCAATATCACGGGGTTCTCGATACGGATGCCATCGACGATACTCTTCTGCATAAGTTCTCGGAAGCCTATGTCGTCGTTACCGGACATGTAGTTTCAACCATAGACATACCTACTCGAATTTAAAGTTTCCAACTTAAATGTAAGAACCCGTTTTACTACCAATTAACCATTTTCGACCATTAAATTCTCGCAATATTCGATCCGCATGCTTTTTATAAGAAGAGCTATATCTCCTAACGATTCACGAGAGGCTAGATTATGGTAATTGGAATAAGAATACATGGCAGGGGCGGCCAAGGCGGCGTCACTGCCTCTAGACTATTGGCGACGGCAGCGTATTACGACGGAAAGTACTCTCAGGCTATACCGATGTACGGCACTGAAAGGCGTGGAGCACCTCTGACCTGTTTTGTGAGGATCGATGATGTCCGTGTCAGGGAGAGGGAGTTAGTCCATGAACCCGACATCGTGATGGTCCTAGATCCCTTGCTTAGCACACAGCAGGCGATGACAGTAGGTATGAAGCCCGGTGGACTACTGATCCTCAACTCTGATCTACCACCTGAGAAAGTGAAGATCGGCGGAGACATTAGGATTGCTACTGTTAACGCCACTACAATTGCCTTGGAGACACTACGCAGGCCTATCACCAACACTGCCATACTGGGCGCCTTCAGCAAGGCCGTTGGCTGGCCAAAGCTGGAGTCCATCGAGAAGGCAATCATGAAGCAATTCCCTGGTAGGGTTGGGGAGATGAACGTCACAGCCATCCGCAGGTCATATGAGGAAGTCAGTGAAGTTGTGCCAGCTACCGTCAAGGAAGTCGAGAAAGTAGAGGACATCACTGTCGGCGGATATGGTGTCCTCAAGGACGTCTCCTCTTGGAGAGTTTTCCAGCCTGTCATCGACGAGGAAAAGTGCATCGGATGCAAGAACTGCTGGATCTACTGTCCAGAAACAGCCATCAAATGGAGGGACGATGACAAGCCTGAGATAGAGTGGCGTAAGTGCAAAGGTTGCGGAGTCTGCGTCAACGAGTGCCCGGTCCAAGCCATAGAATTCCAGAGAGTGGAGATTAAGGGGTGAGAAAAATGTCGTTTGAAGTAATGGTAGGAAACAAGGCGACAGCAACAGCGGTAAAGCTTGCTAGAGTCAAAGTTGCATCAGCATTCCCGGTGACGCCCCAGACCACAATCACAGAGTACCTCTCTGAGATGGTGGCGAATGGGGAACTCGACGCCGAGTTCGTCAACGCCGAAGGAGAACTTTCGACTCAGGTCATCGTACAAGCGGCTTCAAGGGTTGGCGCAAGAACTTTTGTTTGCACCTCCGGTCCTGGCCAGCTTTACATGCATCACCCTATGCACCAAACGTCATCAGGGAGGCTCCCAGTGGTCATGGCAACCGTTCACAGGGGAAACAAGGGCATGCAGCCAGACCACACAGACCTAATGTCACAGACATGGACGGGTTGGATCCAGTGGTATGTCGAGAACAACCAGGAAGCCCTCGATACTGTCCTGATGGCCTATAAGGTCGCAGAGGACAAGAGGGTCAGGATACCCATTGCGGTTGGCTACGACGGCTATGTGCTAAGCTATACAGCAGAGCCTGTAGAGATACCCGCCCAAGAGGATGTGGACGCTTGGCTGCCACCTTACAAACCAATGCCAAGCATACTACCCGACGAAGTCGATTGGGATAGAATGGCCAGTGGCTTTGGACGAGGTGGCGACCCTCAGATGCGCTGGAAATCTCACCATGACGCTATCGTCGGCGCCAAGGAGGTTACCAAGGAGGTCAACGAGTCCTACGGTAAGACCTTCGGAAGGAAGTATGGTGACGGTCTTCTTGAGGAGTACAGGTGCGAGGATGCAGAGGCTATCATGGTAGCTATGGGTTCAATCGCTGGTACGGCAAGGGCTGCAGTAGACAGGCTGCAGGAAGACGGCAAGAAGGTGGGCTTAGTTAAGTTGAAGTGCTACATACCGTTCCCGAATGAGGACTTCCAAGAACTCGCTAAGAAGTACAGCGTGATTGGTATGATGGATAGGAACATCTGTCTTGGTCTCGGCGGAGCCGCCTATGGACTAATAAGAAACTCACTATACGACTTAGAGGATCGCCCTTCAGTGCTCCAGTTCCACGCCGGTCTCGGTGGGAAGGAGGTCAGGGTCGGCGATGTCTACAATGTAGGAGAGAAAATTCTGGAGGTCGCGAAGGGTGGAAAAGTCACATCCTTCGTCCACTGGGTCTAGGAGCAGGTGATGCATGATGAGTCAGAGGTTGACGAGGGCTCAGATACCGCTTGAGGAGCTCACCATAACCCCGGGCAGCGCATGCCAGGGATGCGGGGCAGCCTTAGCGGCGAGATTGGCCTTCAAGGCCTTAGGGCCCAATGTGATCAGGCACGGAATACCCTGTTGTCCAGACTCAACGACTAGGCACCCCCGCGCAGGAGGAGTCTTTGAGGGTGGTGGTGCTATGTTAACAGGCACCTCAAGAGCGCTGAAAGCCCTCGGCAGGGAAGACGTCCAGGCCGTAGGGTTCTTCGGAGACGGAGGCACCTACGACATCGGCTTCCAGGGACTATCAGCAGCAGCCGAGCGCAACGAGAACATCTGGGTGATAACCAAGGACAACGAGGCCTACATGAACACAGGCAACCAGAGAAGCAGCAGCACACCCTTATACGCGAGGACCTCCACCACGCCCGTCGGCAAGCTCACCCAGGGCAAGCAGATGGGGAAGAAGAACATCCCGTTCATCTTCGCAGCCCACAGAGTGCCCTTCGTGGCGACGGCGTCGGTCGGGTTCCCAGAGGATCTGATAGCGAAGATCAACTACGGTAAGACCGTGAAGGGCTTCAAGATGCTCATCATCCAGAGCCCGTGCCCGGTCGGCTGGAGGTTTGACCCGAGCAAGACCATCGAGATCGCTAGGCTGAGCGTCCAGTCGGGCGTCTGGCCGCTGTACGAGATCATCGACGGGGAGAAGCTGAGGTTGACGTACAAGCCCAGGGAGCTGAAGCCGGTTGCGGAGTACATGAAGCCGCAGGCCCGGTTCAGGCACGTGACTGATGAGCAGATCGCCGGCATCCAGGAAGATGTCACCAGGCACTGGGAGAAGCTCCTCAAATCAGACGAATTAGGACAACTATTCCTGTAACCTCTATTTTTCTACTCTTTAAAAGGAATCTAAAAACTCTTCTTCTTGTGAACTCCCTGAGCTTAGGTAGCTGATAATCTCAAGAACGTAATCTTCAGTCATCTCCTTCGGGACTGTGGAACCCAAGACGTCTCCCTTCCCACCTGCCTCGAATCCGAGGGACTTCCCCCTTTCGATTAGGAGCCCCATATCCAAGTGACGGCTCCTTGCGTATACCTGATCCTCATCGTCGAAGAAGCCCGTATTCACGACTACGACCTCCCTACCCATCTCCCAAGAGATCTTCCTAGTAATTGTGGAGATGATGTTGTAGTCTGTGTCAATACTCTTCACGACCACCCCTTCGACCTCCTCAAATGGCCTTTGTAGGTGTTTCTCGACCTCCTCCACCAGCATCACGAGGTTCCCGCTCCAATCAGGGTTCCCGAGGATGTATTCAGGACCGCCGTGATCCAGAATTTGTCGGGGGGCCTCCTCGACTGCCTCCTTGTCCCCTATCTTGCTGTTCGTATCTAAGAGGTGACACATATTGAGGAGATCGTCGAACATAAGCCCATTATCGTCGCAGTACTCTGTTATAATTTTCCAGAAACGAGGATTGTCCTTTATCCGGTATTCGCGGTCCCCAACTACTCCCAATAAAGAGTACAGGTTGACATCGTTGCCGTAGAACTCATTTACAACCCAACTCGCAGATGGGTATTCCTCCGAGGTTGAACCTCTGCTAATTGGGTTGTGATGGGCTACGGATGGTATCAGAGGTTGGATATGGTGGTCAAATATCGAAACCTCAGCCTCCTCCGCCAGTCTGAGTATGATTGGCTCAGGTAGGGACATATCGGCCACTATCACGCGATCGTATCCCGAATAGGCTTCAACCTCCTCCTGAGTCAGAGAGTACTTACCTATCCTGGGCGTCCTGTTCACGACCTCGAAGCCCTCCAATTCATCCATCAACAATCGAGCTGAACAGATTCCATCAGCGTCCCAATGATGGATGATGATAGTCCTTCCCTCTCCTCCCATACTCAACCACGTGTCCAAATGAGCTCGCAGCTCTCAAGGGAGATATCCTCGACGTTGGGCTAAATTCTTTATTACAATTCGGGGAGGATAGGCCTTTTATTGTGGAATCGGAGTTTATTGCGATGGACTTCCCGGAGTCAAAGGCCGAGGCTTACCTCCTGTTTTCTCTAGCCCTCATCCTCAACATCACATTATTCTATGGTTTCGCTACGAGGCCCGTGATCACGTACAGCGTCTCTACACCCCTAGGGTACAATGAGACGATTGACCTCTCCTCAGAAGACCTCTTGGTTAACCTGGTGGTATCGAATAAAGGTGCCTCTAAGGCAAGGGTAGAGATTGTTGCTAGACTTTACAACATGAGCCTCATCGATTCTGGTTCGATGAACTCTGTGGGTAAAGGGAGTTATTTGGAGGTGCGAGACCTCACCGAAGGATCTTTGGGCCAAATGGGAAGTGAGTCACGCAGCTTGAGGATTTCTAATATCGAGGACTCGAATTACCTCGTCCTCGTTTTAACAGCAGAGGACGTCCAACGATGGAACCCAGTCTCAGGATTTCACGAGAGTTTCGCCGTCTACAAGCCAGAGAGGCCGAACGCGATCCTCCTCAGAAGGGAGTCCGACTCGATCTACAAGAGAGTGCGTCAAAGGTATTAATCCGACAAAGGTCAAGACCATTGTTCAGAGCTATATCTATACAAAAAGTAGGGTTGGAGAGGGATTGAAGGTCGAGGAATGTTCGGGGACGCGAAAGGTGTTACACCCTCTCCGACTAGACCATGTTCTCTACTTTTAAAGGCTTTATCGCCCCCAGATTCGTACCCCTGAAAGGGCATTAAAAAAGGGAACCCGAAATACGATTATAAGCCACAAACTATGAAACAGAATCCAGATCAATATCGTTATGAAACTACCAGGATGATGACAAGTTATATCCATTTGAAGATACACTTCTCATGATCCATATGGTTAGAGCCTCAGTTCTCGAGGGGGTCGGGCAGCTGGCTGTCCACGATTACCCGAGGCCAGAAGTTGAGGAAAAGGCATTCCTCCTGAAAATGGTGATGTGCGGTGTCTGCGGAACGGACATACATCTCTACGGTGGGAAGATGAACATACCTTTCCCCGTCATACCTGGGCACGAGTTTGTCGGAAGGATCGAGGAAATGGGCGAGGGCGTGGCCGACCTAGAGGTCAAGGGTCAGAGTCTGGGGGAGGGGGACCTAGTGGTGGTCGTCCCAGGTACCAACGCCTTCTGCGGCACCTGCTACTTCTGCCGCTTCATGCCCCACAAGCCAACCCTCTGCACCAACAGGAGGGTGATGGGCGTCAACATGAGCTGCATTGATCCTCCCCACCTGTTCGGTGGCTGGGCCGAGGAGATCTACGTGGACGCCGGCCACTGGTGGACCTACAAGGTTCCCGAGGATTTGCCGCCGGAGGTCGCAGTGCTAGTGGAGCCGATGGCGGTTTCTACGAGGGCCTTCGAGAGGGCATTCGAACCGGGCCTCCCAACCTTCGGCGAGGGGTACGGGCCGGGGAGCAGCGTCGTCGTCCAAGGGCTCGGTCCGATCGGCCTCCTAGTGGTAGCCACAGCAAAGGTCGCCGGAGCAGGCAACATCATAGGCGTCGACATGGTGGACGATAGGCTCGTTATCGCAGAGAGGCTGGGAGCCGACCACCTAGTCGATATGAGAGCCTTGAACTCCACCGAGGAACGGGTCAAGGAGGTGGAGCGGCTGACCAACGGGCTCGGCGCCGATGTTGTCGTCGAGTGCGCTGGCGTTCCCGCGGCTTTCCCCGAAGGTATAGCTATGACCCGACGGGGCGGAAAATACGTAGAAGTAGGTCACTACACGGACCCAGGCAACATCGAGGTCAACCCGCATACTATCTGCATGAAGGACATGGACATCCTTGGAAGCTGGGCGTATCCCCCCACCCAGTTCGACACAGCACTACAGATACTGAAGAGAGGCATGGATACTCTCCCACTAAAAGAGGTAATCACACACAGGTTCAGGGTGAAGGAAGCTGAGAAAGCGATCGAGACCGTCAAATCGAGGAAGGGCATAAAGATGGCGATAACTCCCTGAGGGATTCCTTCGTAAAAACCCAACCTATATCTTTTTATGTAAAAATAGTACCAATCGTTTTGGTGCGTTCGGTGTCCGGTGACCGTAAAATTTAGCCTTCCGATCTCATGGGACACCAACGAAAGCGCCCGAAAACATATTTTAGTGCACCACAAGAAGGAAGATGACCTATGACATTCGAGGAGATAGACAGCAAAATAGACATATCGAGACTTGAGCGCGAGGTACTTGAATTCTGGAGAGAGAACAGGGCCTTTGATAGGCGCGTCAAGATGCAGGCTGGTAAACCGGAATGGTCGTTCATCGACGGACCCATCACAGCAAACAATCCCATGGGTGTCCACCATGCCTGGGGTCGAACCTACAAGGACCTTTGGGCGCGCTATAAGTTCATGGATGGATTCGACGTCCGTAACCAGAATGGCTTCGACTGCCAAGGCCTCTGGGTTGAGGTCGAGGTCGAGAAGGCCCTTGACTTCGAGTCAAAGAGGGATATAGAGGCATTCGGTATAGCCGAGTTCGTCAAGCGATGCAAGCAGAGGGTGCTCGAATACTCGGCCATCCAGACCGAACAGTCGATACGCCTCGGGATGTGGAACGACTGGAACAGCCCCGAGGAGCTCCGGAGGCTGGGCAAGGCCCTCGAGGACCCGATGGCTGAGACGACCTATGTAGGGACGCATGGGCCCGTCAAAGGGACTGCGGAGAGCATTGTCGGGAGGCTTGGATCAAGGGAAGTAGGAGGCAGCTACTTCACCTTATCGGATGAGAACAACTACACGATCTGGTCGGTCCTCAAGAGCTGCCACGAGAGAGGATGGATCTACAAGGGGGCGGACTCGATGCCCTGGTGCCCGAGGTGCAGCACCGGCATCAGCCAGCACGAGATAGTGACGGAAGGCTACAGGGAGTTGACCCATCCCAGCGTCTACGTAAGGTTCCCGCTCAGGGGTCGGGAGGGATGGCTCCTGATCTGGACCACCACCCCCTGGACTCTGACATCAAATGTGGCGGTAGCCGTCCACCCCGAGTTAGACTACGTCAAGATCAAGCATGGAGAGGAAGTATTGTACCTCTCGAAGGGAACACTGGCTAGCGCTTTCCCAGAAGGTGACTACGAGGTCTTGGAGGAGATAAAAGGCGCCGACATGGAAGGCTGGACGTACGATGGTCCCTACGACGAGCTGGAGCTGCCCAAGCGACTGGGGGCTCCGGAATCCCATCGGGTGATATTCTGGGATGAGGTGGGTGAGACGGAGGGTACTGGCATCGTCCACATCGCGCCTGGGGCTGGGAAGGAGGACCTGATCCTCGGACGTGAGTACGGTCTACCAGCAGTCGCACCCCTCGACGAGTTTGGCGTGTTTGTAGATGGCGTGGGATGGCTCTCTGACTCACACGTCTACGACTCGGCTGAGCCCATCTTCGAGGACCTGACGAAGAAAGGGCTCTTGCTCAGGACTGAGGAGTACACGCACAGGTACCCTGTCTGCTGGAGGTGCGGCAGCGAGCTTGTTTTCCGCTACGTCGAAGAGTGGTTCATCTCTATGGGCGAGAAGCTGGACAAGCCCTTCGAAGATTTGACGACCGAGGAGAAGGACAAGAACCTGCGCTACCAGATAATGGACTCTTCGTTGCAGACCCATTGGATTCCTGAGTTCGGCCTGAAGAGAGAGCTCGACTGGCTGAGGAACATGGACGACTGGATGATCTCCAAGAAGAGATACTGGGGTCTCGCCCTGCCCATATGGGAGTGCGAGTGCGGGTGGTACGACGTAATAGGGAGCAAGGAAGAACTTAGGGAACGGGCCGTTGAGGAGTGGGATGAGTTCGAGGGCCGAAGCCCCCACCGCCCCTACATCGACGCCGTGAAGATCAGGTGCCCGAAGTGCAACCGGCTAGTCTCCAGGATACCCGATGTTGGCAACCCGTGGCTTGATGCAGGAATAGTAGCCTACTCGACCCTTGACTACAGGACCGACAGGGCCTACTGGGAGCGG
>Ga0209427_10010722_pt1 | contig 10125 bp, 9 predicted proteins | sample DeeMarSWOR136_30_FD_187465 | JGI IMG/M metagenome (GOLD analysis project Ga0209427, IMG submission 187465) | Marine sediment microbial communities from White Oak River estuary, North Carolina - WOR-1-36_30 (SPAdes) (version 2) | ecosystem: Environmental > Aquatic > Marine > Intertidal zone >...
CCTTCAAAAATTCCTCAAAACGATACTATCATAACTCAGATTATCCCGCTCAATTACGCTAATGCCGGCGATATCAGCCAGATTATTCAGCCCCTTTTGGCTACCGGCGCACAGATGGCCGTCTACTCCAAGACCAATTCCATTGTGATTACCGACATCTCCTCAAATATCCACCACATAGCCAAAATTATTCAGAACCTTGATGTACAAGAACAAATTACGGTATTTAGCTTAAATTACGCTTCCGCACAGATAATCAGTGAGCAAATAAGCCGCATAATAGAGAAAAACAGGATTGCCTCTTCACCGGTTGGGCGAAACCGCAGCACGCCCGAGACCGGAACAGGTATGAAAATTATACCTGATGTAAGGACGAACTCTATATATGTTGTTGCCAACGAACAGGACACCGAGACGATCGAGGGATTAATAATGCAGCTCGATGTTGAGCGGCCTGATAGCGCAAACAACGTTCACGTGGTTTACCTCGAAAACGCTCAGCCCAAAGAAGTTGCGGAATCACTAACAGCGGTCCTTGCAAATATGAGAATCACCGGCGCACTGGAAGCAGGCCAGCAAGTTCAGGTCACCGCTGATGAGGGTACAAACGCAGTGATTGTCGCCGCCTCGGCACAGGACTTTAAAGTCATCGAAGAGATTATACAAAAGCTGGACATAGTCAGGGAGCAGGTCTTGGTTGAATTGCTCATTATGGAGGTGAGTGAAGACGGCTTGCTCGAAATTGGTATCGACTGGGCCACACTCGATGAAGCAGTGGAGGACAGCATTCGATTTTTCGGAGCAACAAATTTCGGGCCACGAGTGGATTTCGTCAGTGGAGACCTTGAGGGGCTGGCCGTGGGCACATGGAGAGCAGACGGTTCGGATGTAAGAATTGGCGCGATCCTGCACGCCCTGGAGAAAGAGTCGGGCGTAAATATACTTTCGACACCTCATATTACCACCTCCAACCACAGCAAGGCGAAGATAATCGTGGGTGAAAACATCCCCTACGTGGTAGAATCCAGAATTACCGAAACCACAGACTTTATCACACCAACCGTGATAGATACTTTCGAATACAAGGACGTTGGAATTAGTCTTGAGATAACGCCGCACATCAGTCAGGGCGGACTTGTCAGGCTTGAAATCGACAGCCAGTTCACAAAGCTTATTGAAGGAGTCACGGGGTCCTCCGTTAATACGCCCACAACCGCTAAACGCCAGGCCCAGACTATTGTTTCCATGAACAGCGGCTCAACTGTTGTAATCGGCGGTCTTATTCGGGATGACAAGGTTACCCTCGAAAAGAAAATTCCCCTGCTGGGCGACCTTCCCCTGGTGGGTGGTTTGTTTAAGTACCAAAGAGACCAGAAGCAAAAAACAAATCTGCTTATGTTTATAACGCCGCATGTTATGAGCAGCCAGGAAGATTTGGACCGGATAACTGAAAAAAAGAGGAAAGAAACTGAGCCGCTGCTTGAAAATAGCGAAACCAACAACAACTCAGAATAATCTTATACTAAAATAGACTCGGCTCACACCATTTTGTTGTGGGACGAAAGGCCCAACTGGAGAGTACAAAACTGGAAGAACAAAGAATAAAAAAACTACATAATAGGTATCAGGAAAAAATATCGCCCGAGCAGTTGAACTCGGAACTTGTGCAGAAACTGCCCCTCGAGTTTCTAAAAAAGCAATGTGCTGTCCCTCTTCTTATGGAAAACGGTCAGGTTGCAATTGCACTGGCCGACCCGCTCAATATAGAAGCATGCGATGCGATATCGACCGTCTTAGGCCAACCATGCAGCCGGATTACCTGCCCTGCTTCCGAGATAGAACAGGCTATAAGTCGCTGCTATTATCAGAGTGCAGACATCAATGGCGATGAAGAAAATCCTGCGGAGCAAGATTCAGCGGATAATCATAATGATGCCGGTACGATTGGCGGCGCCACGCAGGCCGAAGACCTGCTCAATATCGCCGGCAAAGCTCCTGTCATAAAATTAGTCAATAAAATCTTCTTCCAGGCGGTTCACAGCAGGGCCAGCGATATTCACATCGAACCGTACGAAAATGAAGCTCGAATACGCTTCCGGGTCGACGGCGTATTGCACGATATACTTACGCTGCCGAAGCAGCAGATTGCCGCCCTCGTGTCCCGCCTAAAAATTATGGCAAATCTTAATATCGCCGAGCGAAGATTGCCCCAGGATGGCCAGAGCCGGATTAAAATAGGCGAGAATTTAGTGGACATCCGTGTTTCGGTCATCCCGACATCCGGTGGCGAACGGGTAGTGCTGAGGTTACTGGACAAGGGCAGCGGTGAATTGGGACTGGATGAGATAGGCTTTTGCCCGGAAGTACTTAATAGCTTCAGACACCTGATTAGATCGGCGCACGGAATAATTCTGCTCACCGGCCCTACGGGAAGCGGCAAGACGACCACGCTCTACGCAGCCATGAATGAACTTAACAGCGAAGAAAGAAACATCCTTACAGTCGAAGACCCGATTGAGTATCAACTGCCCGGTGTCGGGCAAATGCAGATTAAGCCGAAGATAAACCTCACATTTGCCAACTGTCTTCGCCACATCCTCCGGCAGGACCCCGACGTAATCATGATAGGGGAAATTCGGGACATCGAAACCGCCGAGATTGCAATCCAGGCCTCTCTTACAGGCCATCTGGTTTTAAGCACCCTGCATACAAATGACTCGGCCTCGGCCGTAACCAGGCTAATTGATATGGGCATTGAACCTTACCTTATTTCATCATCGGTCATTGCCGTCATGGCGCAGCGCCTGCTGCGAGTCATCTGCCCGGAGTGCAAAAAACCGCACACACCGGACGAACAAGAACTTTCACTATGGCCCGAAAATGAAAAAAATTCCACAATCAGTGGGCAACTCTACAAAGGAACCGGTTGTGAGAATTGCCTTGATACAGGGTATCTCGGAAGGACAGGAATCTGCGAATTGTTGGTAATCGACGATGAAATTAAGGAACTAATAACCAAACGCTGTGGCTCTCACATTATAAAAGAAGCTGCAATTGCAAAAGGCATGAGCACCTTGCGAGAGGATGGATTGCGTAAGGCCCTGGCCGGCGAAACCACCCTCGAAGAAGTATGCAGGGTCACACAGGATTATGTACAGACAAATACGGGAGTGACTGAAAGTGTCGGTGGTTGAATACAAGCTGTCAAGTGACAAAGAGTCGGTCCAGCCGTACCAAACGCCTGAAAGCGACGGCTGTTCCGATACGCAGCACAAAGCGTACGAGAGGGACATCTTCAATAGAATCCGTACGAAGGATGTCTGCAGCATCGTGCGCCAGTTGGCGACACTGTTACGTGCCGGCATGCCCCTTGTACCCGCTCTCTCAGCTTTAGCCGAACAGTTGCGAGGGGTTCGGGGCCGGGAAAATCCTCTTGCAGATACTATGGAGCAAGTTGCCGACGATGTTAACTCAGGAACCACACTGGCCGGCGCCCTCGGTAAACATCCCAATGTCTTTTCAAACCTCTTTGTCAGCATGGTGGCCGCAGGGGAAACGAGCGGCACCCTCGAAGAGGTCCTCCTCCGCCTGGCCGAAATTCTGGAAAAACGTCTGCATCTTGCAGCCAGGGTCAAATCTGCTATCGCATACCCCTTGATGATGACCGTGGTCGCGGTCGCGGTGGTTATATTTCTTATGTCCGTCGTTGTACCCAGCATAACCGCAATATTTATCGAAATGAACAGGTCCCTTCCCTGGCCCACGAGATTGCTCATCTCGATAAGCTCTTTTATGGAAACATATATAGTAGTGATTATCCCTTTGTTTTGTTTGGTTTTATTGGCAATTCCGGCCGTTTGCAGAACCAAAGAAGGCAAATTGTGTGCGGACCGATGGAAACTGAAGCTGCCGCTCTTTGGTAAACTTTTTCTCAAAGCCGAAATTGCCCGATTGGCCAGAACCTTAGGGATACTTCTCATCAGCGGTATCCCTATACTTCAGGCTTTGGAAATCGCAAAACAGGTAATCCAAAACCGCGTTATTGCAAACGCTATGGATTCGGTCAAGGATTTGGTCGGCAAGGGAGAGGCAATTGCCAGCGCAATAAGAAAAACCGGACTGTTTCCGCCAATCGTCTATCACATCATAGCTACTGGCCAGATAAGCGGCAATGTTGAAGATGGCCTTATCAATATTGCCGATATGTACGATAACGAGGTGGAATTGACGACAAAAACGCTTACCTCGCTGCTTGAGCCTGTGATACTTCTGTTTATGGGGGCAATTGTGGGATTTATAGTACTGGCAGTTTTACTGCCGATATTCGATATAAATCAGGTCCTTTAGTGGAGTCCTGTAAGATGAAAGAAAACAGAAAAAGATTACAAAAAGCCGGTTTTACCCTCATTGAACTTATGATTGTAGTAGTGATTCTGGGATTACTGGCTACTATAGTTGTGCCGAGGATATTAGATAGACCTGAACAGGCTCGTCGAATAAAGGCCAAAGCCGATATACGCAATATCCAATCTATGCTGGCCCTGTTCAAGGCGGACACCGGTCGTTTTCCCACTACCTCTGAAGGCCTTGAAGTACTCGTCTCAGACCCGGGCATAAAGGGTTATAGCAGTGAAGCCTATCTTGATAAGGTACCTTTGGATCCCTGGCACAACAAATACATCTATCTTTGTCCCGGCGTGCACAGTAAAGACTATGATTTGGAATCTTACGGCAAAGACGGCGAGGATGGTGGCACAGATAACGATGCTGATATTGAAAGCTGGAATCTCGAAGAGTAATATCAATGAAGAATAAACATGCGAAAATCGGGAATAAATACAAGAGTGCCTTTACATTCATAGAGGTTCTCATAGCCCTTGTGATCGTCTCAATTTCCCTGCTGGCGCTGATAAGAATGCATCTTATCAGCATCAACATGACCGAGGCCGCCCAGATAAAATCTCAGGCAGTCCTTTTGGCAAATGAGAAAATCGCAGAGACCCTGGCACTTGGATACCCGGAAGAAGGAAATAAATCCGGCACAAAAGAAATGAACGCCCTGGACCTGCACTGGCAAACGGAAGTTACGGACATCACGCCATACAGGTTAAACGAGTTGGACATCGAAGGACTGCGAAGGATATTAGTCGATGTTAGTTGGAAACAGGGTATCAGGTATAAACATATACAAATGTCAACTTATGTCGCTGACAGGAAATTACCGTGATTAATCGGTCTGAAAAAAGCGGATTTACATTGGTCGAGATTCTTGTCGCCGTAGCGATAATTGCAACCATTGTCTCTATGGTATACGGCAGCTATTTTGCTACATCAAAATCGGCTCAGGCGTGCAGGAAAAGGATAGCCCTTTCCCAACAGGGGCGCAAACTGCTGGAGCAGATGGCCCAACAGATACGCTGCTCGTATGCCGGCTCAGTCAAGAGACCTACTCCACCTGCCGGCAAAGTCTCTCTGAAAAACGAGGATACACAGGAGAATATAACCAGCTACTTTGACGGTAACTCAGGCGAGATGGGTGGAGAGATTCTGAATCTTGTAACTACGTATGGCATTGTAGAGCAAAAGAGCCCGGGATTGTTAAAGGTCACTTACAAATTTGACAAAAGAAGCGGCACGCTTTTGTTTAGTCAGCAAAGATTCATTGATGCACCTGACAGTTTTTTCGAAAGGAAAAATTGGCAGCCGCTCGCGGAAAATATCAACAGCGTCGAATTAGCATTCTCTGATGGGCAGCGGTGGCTCAATACCTGGGATTTCAAAGAAAAAAAGGCTCTGCCATACGCGGTAAAAATCAACATCACCTTTGAAGATGAGAATTATCAACAATACAGCTATGGCACTACCGCATATATATGCTGCCGGAAAAATCAAGGTAATACAACTGCGTCCGCCGGATTAGTATCGGTCAATAAGCAATGAAACCGAAAAGAGCAAAATCAAAACAAAAGGGATTCATAGTTGTCCTCGTCCTGTGCATAATAATATGCATGGCGGTTCTGCTGATGGGCTTCAACTACCAATCCCGTACAAACCTGCGTGCCGTCGGTGATTTCCAAAAGTCCGTGCAGGCCCTCAATTGTGCAAAGGCGGGACTAAATGTGGCAATTGCAGCCATAAAGAGCAAAAATGAAGCCAACACAAAAAAAACTTCACCAAATCTGCTCTCTCAGGAAAATACTATTGATATTGGTGATGGAAAGTGCTCGATAACTATCACCGAAGAAAATGCCAAATTAAACGTCAACATGCTCACAAACAAAAACGGCAAACCAAATCGAACCGGGATAGACCAGTTGCTTCGGCTCGTCGACCTCTTGAATAAGGACCGCAGTGATTATTCACGTATTGGCTATGGCTTCGTGCCCGCAATTATCGACTGGACGGATAGAGACGACAAGGAAACACACCTGCCCTTTATAAAATATGAAAACTCGGGAGCAGAATCTGCTTACTATGGCAATTTAGAGACTCCTTATAAGTGCAAAAATGCCAAATTTGAGGCGATTGAAGAACTCCTGCTGGTCAAAGGAATCACGAAAGATGTTTTTGAGCGTATACACGATTATGTAACGGTTTACGGCGACGGGAAAATTAACATCAACTGCGCTTCAAAACGTGTAATTGAGAGTTTGTCGGAAGAAATGGACCCTGTTCTGGCACAGATGATTATCGACAGGCGAAAAATTAAGCCCTTTGAAAGCATAATGGAACTGCGGGATGTCCCCGGAATGACGGATGCTATCTTCTACACAATCAGAAATACGGCTACTGTCAGCCCGGCAGACGAATACTATCACACAATAGCACGGGGAAAAGTCGGACACCGTGACTGTACTGTTACGGCAATACTGAGAAAAAACATAAAAACTAAAAATGTTGAGGTTATTTTATACAAAGAATCTTAAAGAAGCTTACGATATTTCTACAGAAAAAAGACAAGATTATGGTTAAACGGTGCATTGGCATAGATATCGGTTTCTCTTATTTGTGTGCGGTACAAATCATGCGCACAGAAGACCAATTGTGCATCGAAAAAGTCTTCAGCGCACAAACACGGCGAAGCAAAGATTCACCACAGGAGATTCTCGGTCAACTTTCCGGCAAATATGGTTTTGACCGTCGGTCGGATGTGGCGATTTCGATGCCGCATGATGCTGTTTTCTTTCGAAATCTCGAAACTGACTTTTCCGGCCTGGAAAAAATTCACCGGCTCCCCAAATCTGCACTGGAACACAATATACCTATAGAGCCGGACGAAATCGCTGCCAAGGCATGTTCGCAACGCCGGTTGCCGGATGATAAATACTCTGTTCTAACTGCAGCAGTAAGCAAAAAATCGCTCCGCGATAGACTAAACATCTTTGCTCCAGCAAAGTTACGCCCTAATCTGGTGGAGGCTGCCATTTTTGCGATTCATTCTACAATCGCGACTAATCACCCGGAAATTGCCACCGGACAAGCCATTATCGCATATATGGATGAATCTTATCTCACTATGGCGATTACCGAAAACAACAATATTTTAATCGTTAGAAACATTCCGATTGTCTCCTGCTCTGACAACAATACTGATTCAACTCAAGAGCATATCGCAGAGCTGCTGGCATGCGAAGTGGAAATCACGTGGCAAAAGGCCTTTGGTACCGATATCGAGCAGGAGACCAAAATGTACCTAACAACTGGTGGAGATGTTACCGGCGACCTCGAAGCGGCGGTTATAGAAAGCATGCGCTGCCAAATAGTCAAAGTTGACCCATACGCAATGGTAAAATGTTCCTTCGAGAAAAACGGCGATACCGCAATTTGCGTTGCCGAAGGGCTTGCTTTGAGGGCAATGGCACCCGACAAAACTGTTGGTGTCAATTTCCTCGAGGCCGATAACGACGATACCAAGCTCACCTTAGACCTTAAAAAAGAGCTCATAATCTTCACAACACTTGCGGCTGCAATTGTCATCGTCTCGATTGTTGGGCTGTTTGTGCGACTGTTTCATCTGGAATCTAAATATACAAACATAAAAAACGAAATCAGAACGGTTTTCCAAAATACACTGCCCGAAGAGAAAAATGTCGTAAACCCGCTTGTCCAGTTAGAGCAGCAACTGATGTCTTTTCAAAAGGACAACCGGCTTCTTGCTTCTTTCTATCCAAACAACCTGACGCCGCTTAAAGTTTTGCACAACATAACCACGAACACTCCCTCGGAATCAAATATAAAAATTAACGACCTGTTGATAACAGCCGAATCTGTTCGACTACAGGGAACCTGCGATTCATTTGATTCCGTGTACCAGTGGCAGCGCCTTTTACAGGAAATTGACGGTTTTTCGCTTGTCGACGTGCAGAATCCGCAAAGAAATCCAAAAGGTGGTGCCATACACTTTACTATCCTGATTTCACTGGACAGGTCCCCGGCTACACAGGAGCAAAAATGATAAGATTAACACGAAGAGAAAAATTACTGGCCCTTGTTTTAGTGATTTTCGCAGCGGGCTGTCTGCTGTTTGCGTTTGCTATAAAGCCTGCTCTGGCCAGAACGAAGACACTTCGTCGCGTTATATCTGAAAAACAGGATGAACTTGAAAAACTTCGTGCCACAAGCAAAGAATATGTTGTTCTCCGCGACCGTCTCGAAAATGTACGCGCAAAAGTGGCTTCACAGGACAAAGAATTTGAGCTGCTGCCATTCACCGAATCGCTAATCCGGGAACACGGCCTCGAAAACAAGGTGGCAGCCATGAACCAGCAGATATTAGATCTTGGCCAAAGCCACTCTCAGACAATCGTCGAGATAAAACTTGAGAACCTCACACTCAAGCAGCTTGTTGATTTCCTCCGAAAGATAGAGTCATCTCAGGCCCTGGCAAAAATCAAAAGCCTCTACATTAAAAAGAACATGATAAACACAGAGATGCTCGATTCTGTGATTGAAATACACAACCCCAAATTAATCCAAAGCTGAACTTCTTTAGCGATGTTTGTTTTGTAAGGCCGGAAAGCCTATCATACCGAGCAGTTTCCAGCCCGACGGTAAAAGTATAGCAGCCAGCGCTATTTTAAACAAATCGCCGCGGATAAAAGGATACAAACCCACAGTCAGTATCTTGTTGACACTTATCCCCAGTTTACACATACATATTAGGCAATACAACCAGAGTAAGCCGAAAGCATAAATGACCAGATTCCCAAAAATCATCGCCACAACCGTTGTTCCTATTCGCCGGTCCCATCCCCTCTCAGCCAGCAGCCCCACTATATATGCGGCAAAAACGAAACCAAACAAGTATCCCCCTGTGAATCCTGATAATGCCGTAAAACCGCTTTTGCCCTGTGCAAATACGGGCAATCCTGCTGCACCTGCCATTATGTACGTAAGGACAGAAACACTTGCCCGCCTGGCGCCAAGCAAAGCACCTATCATCAATACGGCAAAGGTCTGCCCTGTCACAGGAACGGGCCAGCCTATCGCGAGCTGGGCGCACAAAGCGATCAGCAAAGAGCCGCCGACAACCACAGCCACATCATATAGTGCGGCTAACTTTTTCTCACAAGGCCGTAAAAGACCTGCAACAGTCATATCAGTCGACATATTTACTCCATCAATAAGGCTAACGAACTTCGCCTTACTCTTAAAATCTTTTAATACCTGCGTAAAATCAAAAAACTGCCATCTAAAACCTTATTGTACTTAAAACTTTTTCACACGTCAAACAAGATTTCCCCCTCGACATTCCACCCTTAAACAAAGAGTCATAGCAGAGTACGCCAATTTCATAGCTAAAGATTTAAAAAAACACCTCTGTCTCTGTGGATTGTACTTCTGCACGCCGACCATATCCGATATCCCCCTACACATCACGCGATACGTATGACGCAGTAGCAAAAACAATCGGGGCCTGTACTGAATCAACCAGTACAGGCCCCGAAATGATACAAAATCAAAGCTAACGCTAACACCGATTAGGGTGCCGGCCACAGTATCTCTTCAAGGTACTTATCCGCTATCAGAGCATAGTCCTTGAGATTAATGATAAAGTCACTATACACATCAGTAGGCAGGAACGTGTTCGAGCACACCCTGTCGAATTGGGCTGTAGCCAGAGGG
>Ga0209427_10010725_pt1 | contig 10123 bp, 10 predicted proteins | sample DeeMarSWOR136_30_FD_187465 | JGI IMG/M metagenome (GOLD analysis project Ga0209427, IMG submission 187465) | Marine sediment microbial communities from White Oak River estuary, North Carolina - WOR-1-36_30 (SPAdes) (version 2) | ecosystem: Environmental > Aquatic > Marine > Intertidal zone >...
GGGGGAAGCCGCAGCTCCGCCGCAGGCGGAGAATGCGGAGGGGGCAGAACTCCCCCACAGATAAGTCGCTGAAAAGACCAGGCCGGGAGCCTCGGAACGGAAGAAAAGCCCCCTGACCCCTAGAAATGTAAACAATATTTTGCTCTCCTTAATATTATAGGAATTTATGGGACGCGAGACTGGCATGGTTGAGGCTCTTCTGAGAATCAAAGCCTACACCACGAAAACAGAATGGACTGGCGCACCATCATGAACTGCTGGTCATCATCAAGTGATCGGCCAATTCTTTGATCGCCCCCATGTATTCCGACAGTCCCCGAAAAAGGATGTCATTGTGATTCGCACCTGGAATCTTGAGAAATCGCTTACTCTCAGCCATGCTGGCTTCATAAAGCGCTTGACCGTCTGAAAAGGGAATGATGTGGTCATTCTCAGCATGGATGATCAAGGTCGGCTTGGTGAAGGCGCTGATCTTATTAATGTTTTGGAACCCTTCCTCCTCCCGGATGCCCAATGAATCGAAAGGGATGCCTAGAAGCCGCAAAAGCGGACCCACGTAAGCAAATCCGCTTTCAATGACCAGCCCATCGATCCGATCTCCGTACTGGGCAGCAAGCTCCAATGCAGATGCGCTGCCCAAGGAGCGGCCCATGACGATGAAAGGGCCGCCATAGCCGCGCGTCTTTAGCCAATCCCCGAGGAAATCAAAAACGCGATGGCAGTCTCTCATCATGGCGGTCACCGTCGGTTTGCCTGTCGAGCGCCCGTACCCTCGATAATCAACAGGCAGAAAGTTGATGCCCATTCGAACGTAGAGTGGGGCCAGATCATCGTAATCCGCTACAATCTCTCCGTTGCCATGGAAAAAAACAATGATGGGGGCGGACCGCTGCGCCGGGTGAAATCGAGCGCCTATGACGACATCCTCCTCTACAGGGATCATGATGTTCTCCACGCCCCCGCCGGGCTCTGAGCCGCGCCATTCAGCGCGGGGATGAAAGAGGCGCATAAGAATTTCGGGCTTATCCAATGTTGAATAATCGATTTCCCTCACATCGGCCATAAACATTCTCCAATCCCAATCGGGTCCAAATTCGATCAGAAGAAAAATCTGTTTGACAAGGAGGCTTGGTTTTTCCAATGATGATCTTCCAAAAACACATCATTCATGTTGCCGAACAGGGAGAGAAGGATAGGACAGTTCAAGGAGGACACGGTTATGTTCATGCCTGGAACACAGGTTGTGATGACCAAAGGATACAAAGGCGTTGAGGGTGTGATTGCCGAGAAAACCCATTCTGAGTTTGAGTTCTACATCATAGATTTGGACAACGGCATCCGTGTTTTGGCTGGTCCGTCGGCCTTTGCTCCGGCTGACATCCAACAGGTTTAATCAGCCAACTTTATCACCGAGCTGTTTCATGAGACCAAAGTGTTACGATTTTTGTTCACCTTGCTTCAGCTGCCGAGTCCATTGTAACGGTCTTGCCCTTCCTGTCAAGTTCCTCATTACGAAAATCACTTGACATTTTGCAATAAAATCTGTAATTTAGTGCTAATCCTTTTATGGTAGGGCGCTTATGAATACTCAACGATTGGCAAAAATAGGGTCTTTCTTTCTGGTTCTCACGGTTCTTGCTTTTCTTTTTGCCCAAATTCCAACCTCTGGTGCACAACCCCTAACCCATACGGTTGTCAGAGGGGACACCTTATGGGATCTGTGTGAAAAATACTACGGCGATCCCGATCTGTGGCCGAAGCTATGGGAGATGAACCCGTTCATCACCAATCCCCACCTCCTCAAACCCGGCGATGTCATCACCTTGTTTGAGGTGGGACCGGTCGAGAGAGCCGAACCTCGGCTAGGACCTGCGCCTGGACTTGCCAAGCCCGGCGGAGCCCTGATTAAAGGGATCGATGTGTCCAGCCTTACCAATGTGAGCGCGATTGGGTATTTGTCTCCGGTCGAAGTGGTGCCTTTGGGCTACATTCGCTCTTCTGACAGCTCTAAGCTGATTCTCGGCAAAGGGGACACCGCATTTGTGGAAGTCCGCGATTATGATAACGTCAATGTTGGTGACCAGCTCGTCGTTGGAGAGGCTTCCCCACTGCTCTGGCATCCCCTCACCAATTCCAGGTTGGGGTACACTGTCGAAACCCATGGGAGGCTCATTGTTAAAGAGCGTTTGAAAAAACCTTTCATTCGCGCTGAGATTGTCAACTCCTTCAGAGACGTCTTGGTGGGCGATATGGTCCTGCCTTACGAACCCATATCCGCTTGTGTTCAGCCCGTATCGACCGCTGATAAGTTGTACGGCAATATCGTGGCCACCAAGAGCATGTCACAGATCATCGGCAAGTACTCTGTTGTCTACCTCGACAGCGGGTTTCAGGACGGTATCCAGCGAGGCCATGTTTTTGAAGTTATAAAGCTCCACAAAGCACCGACCATTGATTACAAACGTGCAACGTTGAGAGAAATCGTTGACAAAATCGTGGAAGATCTCCCTAAGGAGCAGTACCTGGTTGATTTATGGCAAAGACTGACTGAGGGCGACGTCATTTATGAAACAGCGGTGGGCAGGCTTATCGTCGTGGAAACAAGACCGCATACATCGACAGCCGTCGTGCTATCTTCCTTAGAGGAGTTGTCCCAAGGGGACCTTATTCGGGGAACTTCCTGGCAGGAGGCGCCTGATTACCTCACTGGAATGCCCCTCTGTTCAATAGAGTGAAACACTCCGCACTTTTGCGCCGGACATCTCTCCAAAATCCAAGCTCCGCCGAAGTGGCCGCTTCGGCTACAAAGGCCGAGTCTTGGCGAAGGCGAGTGAACAACCTCCCAGAAGAAAAAACTTGACTATCCTCAAAGTCTCTGTTTTATACTCCCGCCAACTTTGCCTCAACTATGAATGACGGATCATGCACAAGCATGGATCAGACAACAGATGGACATGGCTTGCCCTACATCTGATTCCGGGTTTGGGAAATATCGCTTTCAAAAATCTTCTTCAGAGATTTGGCAGGCCGGAAGACGTATTCTCGGCAACCATGTCCGATTTGATGGAAGTGGATGGGATGCGTAATGAGGTCGCGCGCAAAATCGTTGCAAGGGAGTATACATCGGATCCTGAAAAAGTTCTAAGAGCCCTTACACGCTCTGGTGCACGACTGGTCACCTTTGAAGATACGGCCTATCCCCCTCCGCTGAGAGAGATCTACGACCCACCGATGGTGTTATATGTCAAAGGACAGGAGCTTCCGCACAAAAACACCTTCATTGCCATGGTGGGATCAAGGAACCCGACTTCATACGGGCTGAAGACCGCAGAGAAAATTGGACAAGGTTTGGCAAGGCGGGGATTGGGTGTTGTGAGCGGCATGGCCCGCGGCATTGATTCGGCAGCACACTGGGGCTGCCTCGGAGGTCGAGGATTCACCGTTGCGGTCCTAGGGACGGGTATCGACATTGTCTACCCGGCATCAAACAAACGGCTTTTTGAAAGCATTATTGGGAAAGGAACGGCCCTCTCTGAGTTTCCCTTGGGCACGCCCCCGGAACCCAAGAATTTTCCCATACGAAACCGGCTCATCAGCGGTTTGAGCAGGGGTGTCGTTGTTGTGGAAGCCACCATGCGCAGCGGGTCTTTGATTACTGCATCTATCGCCTTGGAGCAGGGGCGCGAGGTCTTTGCTGTTCCCGGCAGTGTTCACTCCTTCAAAAGTACGGGCTGCCATTTTCTCATCAAACAGGGGGCGAAACTCGTCGAGAGCTCGGATGATATTCTTGATGAATTGGGCATGAATTATCCCTTTGCCCCGAAGACCGATACTTTTAAGCAAGAGACCTTTCCCCCTATGGACGATTCTGAAAGGGCAATCTACGAAATCCTTGGGGATTACCCTTTGCACATTGACCAAATCGCTCAGGAAGGGGATATGAAGGCGGGCGAGGTATCCAGTATCTTAACGAGAATGGAATTGAAGGGCATCATCCGGCAACTTCCCGGCAAGATGTTCGTGCGGTAGAAATAAAAACACAACAACCAACAGATGAATGGAGCGATGGCTGATAAAAAGAAAAGAGCACGAAGCAAGCGGTCCAGTGCGGTGCCGGACACCACGAAAAAACAACTGGTGATCGTTGAGTCACCGGCCAAGGCTCGGACCCTTAACAGCTACCTTGGGCCGGAGTATGTGGTCATGGCGTCCATCGGACATGTGCGAGATTTGCCGGACAAGAACCCCAAAGGCGTCAAGGACCCTGTGCCTGGGGTGGATGTGGAAGAGAACTTCAAGCCCACCTACCAGGTGATCAAAGGCAAGTCCAAGACCTTGAGCGAGCTCAAAGAAGCCGCCAAGAAAGCCTCCGGGATATGGCTGGCCACAGACATGGACCGCGAAGGAGAGGCGATCGCATGGCATTTGGCGGAGGCGCTCAAAGTTAAGTCCACCGAAGCCAAGCGCGTCGTATTCAATGCGATCACGAAGAATGAGATACAGAAAGCATTCAAGAATCCTCAGCACATAGACATGGACAAGGTCAATGCCCAGCAGGCGCGGCGTATCCTGGACCGAATCGTAGGGTACCAGGTTTCTCCGCTCCTTTGGAAAAAAGTGGCCGGCGGTTTGAGCGCTGGGCGGGTTCAGTCGGTGGCGGTGCGCTTGGTTGTGGAGCGGGAGCGGGAGATAGAGGCTTTTGTTCCTGAGGAGTACTGGCGAGTAACGGGCTATTTTACGGTTGACGTGGATAACGCCCCATTCCTGGCCAACGCATGGCTCACGTGGCTCAATGAGCCTTCGGAAAAAAGGAATGCCCGGAAATCGAATGGTCCATCCGCTCACGAAAAAAGCCTTTGGCTTTCACAACACCAGAGCCTGACGGCGGAACTTATTGAAGTTGACGGGCGCAAATTTGAGCCCAAAGACACGAAGTCGGCACTGGCGGCAGCGGAGCGAGCGGGTTTTCGCCTGGAAGAAAAAACAGAGACAGAAAATCCAAGAGGCAGGGGGCCCGCCCAGCGGGTTGTGCGTCTGAAGGGTGTCACCTCGGGAGGACCCCCTTGGCATGTCAAGTCGATTCAGACAAAGAGGACGAAAAGCCGTCCCAATCCCCCTTTCATAACCAGCACCCTGCAACAGGCCGCTGCAAATCAGCTTGATTTCACCGCGGCATTGACCATGAATGTGGCCCAAGCCCTTTACGAAGGCCTGCCCATTCAGGGCATGGGTTCTGTGGGGCTCATTACCTACATGCGGACGGACTCGACCCATCTTTCCGTTGAAGCCCTTGATATGGCCCGCAGTTTTATCACCGCCCAATTTGGCACCCGGTACCTCCCCGCCAAACCCAACGTGTATGCCACTTCAAACAAAACAGCACAAGAAGCCCATGAGGCGATACGACCCACCGATGTGAGTCTCACGCCTCAGCGAGTCCGTGCATCCCTAAAGGAACCCCACTACAGGCTGTATAAACTCATCTGGGAGAGATTCGTTGCTTCACAGATGACGGATGCGGAATGGGATGCCACAACAGTTCTGATCCTCGGCTCCGACACCTCGGGTGGTTTGGTCTTCCGCGCCACCGGCCGCATCCTCGTCTTTGACGGCTACCACAAAGTGGCCGGATTACCCAGCGCCTCAGACGAGGCCACATTACCGCAAATGGCGGAGAACCAGGCTTTGGCCGCCATTCAAATCGATCCATCGCAAAACTTCACAACACCGCCGCCGAGATACACAGAGGCATCCCTGGTGAGAAAGCTTGAATCGGAAGGTATCGGCAGGCCCAGCACCTATGCTCAGATCATCCAGGTCGTCCAGCAGCGCCAATACGTGGAAAAAATCCGGAACCGTTTCTTCGCCACCGATCTTGGAAAGGTGGTGACCGACAAATTGCTGGAGGCTTTTCCGGAGATCATGCAAGTGGGCTACACCCGCGATATGGAACAACAGCTCGATGATATCGAGGAAAAACATGCCGACTGGGTGGAAATGCTGCACCGCTTCTATGGACCCTTCAAGGATAACCTGGATGCCGCCTATAGTGGGATGGCCCATGCCAAAGCAGAAACCCAGCCAGCGACATTCACCTGCCCCCAGTGCGGCAGCAAAACGGTTTACCGTTTCGGACGAAAAGGCCGATTTCTGAGCTGCTCCAACTATCCCAAATGTAAGTTTGCTGCCCCCATCGACCGGGAGGGCAATCCGATCGAACCGGAACGGACGGACATTGCCTGTCCCACCTGCGGGGGGTCCATGCTTTTGCGAAAAGGGCGCTTCGGCATGTTTCTCAGTTGCGCCAAGTATCCCGAGTGTACCGGGAGCGTGACTCTTGACAAGAAGGGACATATCAATCCGCCGAAAACACCACCCTTGCTCACAGATCTGACATGTCCGAAATGTGGATCGCCGCTGAACTTGCGACGCGGCGCGCGTGGCCCCTGGCTCAGTTGCTCCGCCTTTCCCAAATGCCGAGGCAGGCTGGGCTGGGCAACGTTAGATGAGGAAAAGAAAAAAGTGCTTGAAAAAGAACTGGAGGAACACGAGAAGGCTCACCCGCAGCCGGTGATCAGGGATCTGCATGGCAGCCCTGTGGGAGAGAACTACAAGCCCCAGACGTTGCAGGTCGACGAGGCGTTTCCTGAGCAGCACGATGTTGAGAAATAACAAACCTTCTCCTTACGGCTCCTCACGTTTTCTCACCCTGTTCACCAAGGCGTGGGCCGACCGAATAGGCTCCGGCACGCGGTACTTTTTGCAGCAGCTGAAAACAACCCTTAAAGAGTCCTCAAGGCTCAACCTGTGTCCCGGTGATACGAAAACCGGCTTAACCCCGCTCCTTGTCCTTGCAACAGCGCCAACGATCCGATTTTCATACCACAGGTAGGCATAAAGGCCCTTTTCTTTCCCAACCTCTGAGAAATCGCCCACGAGCCGGCTTTTTGCACATCCAACGGTTGGTTTGTCCACCACCAGACCCAAATGGGAGGCTAAGCCAAAACCACGGGGGTGGGCAATTCCCTGAGCGTCACAGAGGATCACATCGGGATCGGTCTCAAGGCGTTCCAAGGCTTTGAGCAGAGCAGGAATTTCTCTAAAACTCAAGAGGCCGGGGACATAAGGGAAGTCGCTTTTCCCGTGAAACCACCGCTCCTCCACCGCCACGAGGTCGGGATAGCTGAGGACCGCAACACCGGCCCAAACCGCATTCGTTCTTTTCGAAGATGCCAGGTCGACCCCTGCCACATATCGAATGGGGCCAGAGAGTTTCTCGAGACGAATTTGAGATCGCAGCCTGCTCTGGATTTCAATGGCCTTCTGGGTAGAGACACGCCATGGATGAAGGTCTGTCACTCTGATCATGAGAAGACCTCCAATCCCGAAGGTTGCCCAGCCATTTGTCTAGAATTCACGCCTCCAAAAGACGAAGGCCCGGGAGGATGGTGGGGAAACATCACCAGATAGGAGATGCAAAATACAAAACAAAGGCCATGCCTCAGCGTCCATGGGGATGGGGACATGGCTGTTATTTTAACCGGACTGTCCCGCTTCGCTTTTCTTGAGGGACTCTTCGAACTCCTTAAAAAACTCGTCTCTTTCTTTCCAGTCCGGACCGAACCTTTTGTTGAAATAAGCCCCAAGTTTGTCAAAGAATTTTATCCAGAGTGGCTTTCCGACTCCGAGAACCACCTCTTCCAGGAACTCTTTGAGATCGGAAATGCGTTCCTTGGGCAAGAAAGACAGGGCCCCGAGTTTTATGGACTTTTTCAGCGCCTCGGGCGTGACAGCATGTGCGGTGAGCATAACCGCTGGAAAGCCGCGAGCAACAGAGGTTTTCAGGAGCTCAAACCCATTGACGCCCATAATGTCCAGAACGACCACATCATAAGTGTAACTCAACAGATACTGGAGGGCTGTATCGTAGTCCTGGGCTTTGTGAACAATGCACATATCCAGCTCCTCTTCCACTGTTTCCAGGACGTCGGGCTCATCATCGACCGCAAGGATGACCTTGTCTTTCAAAGGGGTCTCTTCAGCCATCACATTCCTCCTTTTTCATACTCTGTCCAAGATTGGTGTCCTATAGCAAAACCTTCAGTTCCAGTCAAAGGTATTTTGTTTTCCTCTGAATTTCTGATAAAATAGGATGAATATGGATCGAGCATTTCTACCTGCCCTTTGCGTAGCCTTTCTCGTTTTCGGCTCCGTCGCCTTCGGAGGGAAAGTCTACAAGTGGGTTGACGAGCGGGGTGTCGTCCATTTTTCAGACAGACAGCCCAATGAGCTCGAAAAAGTGAAAGGGACACTTGAAGAGAGGGAGGTCAAGGAAGCCCTTCCCTCTGATACAAAAGAGGATCTGGAAACAGAGCCCCTTTTAAGAAATCCCATCGAGCATGCTATCAACGCGACCTTCACCGTCAAAGGCGCCAAGAACATCGGCACAGGGTTCTTCATCTCTTCAACCGGATTCGCCGTCACATGCCGCCATGTCATCCAGGAGGCCTCGAACTACACGGCCATGCTGAACGACCTCACGGAGGTCCCTCTAACCGTCATCTCGACGAGTCAGAAGTATGACCTTGCCCTTATTCAAGTCATGGCACCCCAGCAAACCCCTTGTTTGGCGCTCCGTCAAGCCGAGACATTGCTTCCCGGCGAGCAGGTTTTCGCTGTGGGCGCGTCTGCAGGTCTTCAGGCCACGGTGACCGATGGGGTCTTTACCGCGTTTAGAAAAATCCCGACATTGCCGGAGCCGGTCATTCAGTTTTCCGCCCCCGTCAATCCGGGAAACAGCGGCGGGCCCTTGATCGATGGCAACGGCAACGTGGTGGGGGTCGTGAGCGTCAAGTATTTCACCACCAAAGGGATCCCTGTGAGCGGCGTTGGATTTGCGGTACCCTCAGAGCAGTTGCAAGAAGAATACGGTATCTATCTGGAGTAAAGCATGGGAGCGCAAAGCTGCCGGCTTTGCCTTGCACTTCGGGTGAGAGTTTGGGGCGTCCATCGAGACATTTGTCATCGGTCATTTGTCATTGGTCATTCCTATTCTTTTGATTTCCTTCACCCCTTCCTCGGGAATCTCGCGGGCCTTTCCATCGGTTAGGAGATAGATCTTGGCTGCTTCTTCAACTTCCTCAGCAAGATTGAAGGCTTCCTGAAAATCCCTACCCACGCTCACAAGACCATGGTTCTGAAGCAAAAGAGCGGAGCATTTTGGATTGCGGAATTTCTCTGTTGTTGCCCGCGCCAAAGCCTCTGAGCCGGGGACCATAAAAGGAAGCATCGCCAGGGGATGCACGAAATAGACGAACCCTGGCGTTAATGGGGGCAAAACATCACCTCCTGGCGCAACGAGGCTGGACAGGGCAATGATAGAAGCTCCGTGAACGTGGCAGACTGCCTGAATATCGGTCCTCTCGCCAAGTATGCCGAGATGCATTCCCACATCTTTGGTGGGAATGCCGCCTTCCAGGACCGCCCCACTGCGATCAAGCACGACGACCATCTCCGGCGTCAGGTCCCTTAAGGAGCAGGCTGAAGGTGTCACAAAGATCTTTTCACCGATCCGAAGGGAAAGATTCCCGCCCGAGCCCGAAACGAGAGACCTCTCATACAGGATGCTGCAGAAGCGACAGAAATCTCCCTTTGAAATGCCAATCTTCTCATTCTTATGTCGATTTTTCCTCTTCATCCCCCTACCCTATCGTGGTTTTGGGTGTTGCCTTATTACAGCAAAAAGAGCCTTCCACCGGTGAAATCCTCCAATCATTCTCGATACAAGTAAAGAATCTGCGCCCCAAGGACGCGGCTTTGGGTATGCCCCCACAGGGGGCTCCCGGGGCAATGGAGCGAAGTCGAACGGCACATCGCGGCACCACGTTTCAAAATCCCCTCTGCCTCCTCCTTCGACAAGCTCAGGACAGGCTCTTTTCAAAGGGGAGAACCCTACGCAATCCCTGTGCCCCCTTCGCCGTTGCGGATGTCTTTTATCTCCCCCTTTGGAAAGGAGGATGGAGGGGGATTTTCGAAGCGGACCTTGCGGCCAAGCCCATACGGGACCGGCATAGCCAGTCCACATGACCACGCCCGTAGGGCGTGGATTTCTACAGCTAATTAA
>Ga0209427_10010726_pt1 | contig 10123 bp, 9 predicted proteins | sample DeeMarSWOR136_30_FD_187465 | JGI IMG/M metagenome (GOLD analysis project Ga0209427, IMG submission 187465) | Marine sediment microbial communities from White Oak River estuary, North Carolina - WOR-1-36_30 (SPAdes) (version 2) | ecosystem: Environmental > Aquatic > Marine > Intertidal zone >...
CGGCACCCATTTTTTCCAGGATCTGGTCGAAACCGATATATTCTACATCGCTCTTTTCCCGGACAATCCCGACTGCATTTTCAACAAAGCCTGGCTGGAAAGCCTGCCCAATGCTCTTGAAAAGCTGATACCAGAGGGCGGCAAATACAAAAAAGTGTTGAAAATCTGCGATCTGGCCCGCGAGAAGCTGCGCCTGATGGCGGATGTGGTGTCACAGAAAGTGATTTGTTTCCGCTAGAAATAACTTCTGAAAAATTACCGCTTTAGGCCAGTACGGTTCATATACTCACGGCTGAGCATCTCATAAAAAAGAGCCCGGCGCTGCCGGGCCCTCCAACCAAGCGTATTCTCTTTTCCAAATCAGACCAGGCCGAAAGCCACCATGGCCTTGGCGACCTTGATCGTGCTTGCAATATTGGCCCCGTTGACATAGTTGCCTGGAGTGCCGAACTCGTCTGCGGTTTCATAGCAGAGTTTATGGATGCTTTTCATGATTTCTTCAAGTCTTTTTTCCGTGTATTCGAATGACCAGGTATCCCGGGAGGCGTTCTGCTGCATTTCCAGCGCAGAGGTAGCCACGCCGCCAGCATTGGCTGCCTTACCGGGACCGTAGGCGATTTTCGCCTCCAGGAATACTCTTATCCCCTCCGGCGTTGTCGGCATGTTCGCCCCTTCACCTAAAGCGATACAACCGTTGTTGACCAGCATGGCTGCATCCTTTCCGGTGATCTCGTTCTGGGTAGCCGAAGGCATTGCAACCTGGCAGGGAATCTCCCAGATATTACCGTTGGCTACATATTTGGCTTGTTTGTGGTATTCGGCGTAATCCTTGATCCGGCGGCGTTCCACCTCTTTCAACTGCTTGAAAACCACGCAGTCAAAAGGAATGTCCGTCATGGGGAGGCACTCGATGAATTTCTTAACCAGCTCGGGCGACTTGACGTACCTTTCGCCGTGCAGAAAATCATCATAGGCTTCTGATCGCAAGAAAGGCTTGACCTTTTCCGCTGTTTGGCGTCCCCGTTCCCACTGATCATTGCCCACAGACAAGAAGTAACAAAAGCACGCCTCTCCTCCGGGGAAGTTCTTGTACTGGTCTCCGAAACCGAGACCCACGCCGCCCCCCCAACAACCAAAGGTTTGCCTATCAAAGGCCGCGGTTTCCCCTCGCGCCGTGGCTGCAAGGAGAAACATAATGCAACCCCACTTGCCTTCCTTGAACTGACGAGCGCCCTCAGGCTTGACGTTCGTAAGGATCATGGCCACAGGCTCGTGCTTGAAACCAATGGACTGAAATATCTTGCTTTCCATAACTGTCTCCCTCCATGGGTCTGTTTTTCAGATTATATGGGGCTTATGAGCCGGATTTTTGTCTCATGGGGTTGGAACGGGTTGCTCCATTCCGGCTTCACCGGGTCCCCGAGGATAGCCCAATTTGAGAGTGAAGTCCATTCCTGGTATCGCGTCCCTGAAATAACTTGAGGAAGTTCTTGCTTTCTCGAGGGGCTGTCGGGAGGTGGTCGTGCCTTGTCCCGCCTTAGCCTTGGTGGCGAAGGCGGAAGTCTGCCCCCGGGAGGGGGTTAATCCGCCTGAGGCGGATAAACCCCTCCCCTACATTAGATTCAGGGTTCCATGATGGTGTTTTGGAGACCACCTCCCGACGGCCCCCCGAGAACCCGATTTTGGCCATTCCCTGGTCCTTCGTTGCAGATTTTCATTTCTAGATGGGCATTACCTAAGAAATGGAGTTGCGATTTCCGGGTTATCGTGGTAGTGAAATCACTCAGTCCATCCTTGTTTCAGTGGGGATGTGAGCCCACCCTTTCTTGTTGTCGCAAGGGCCAGAATGTGCTTTTGGACAACGATCCAAATCAAAATAAAACGTAACATCATCGACAAGAAAACAAAGAGAGGGGTATTGTTTATGGGTAACATCAGTTTTCTGAGAGGGGTTCCAGCCGAGGAAGCTTTGGCGGCTATCACTGACGTTGTTGCTCAGGGCTATGCCAGTGCCCTGAAAGCTTATGGTGCGCAGATCCTGCAATACCAAACACCGGGCGTTACCGATTTCAACGGGTTCATACCCTTGAAGGAAACGCTGGCCCGTCGATACGGCCTAAGCGGTGACGGCCAGAAGCGGGTGATATGCTTCAACGGGGGCATGGAAGTCTTTTCCTTACTCCTGAAATCCTTTCCCCGTGGAAGCCGGGTGGCCACAGAGGCTTTAACCTATGACCGGGCTCTGGCGGACGTGCTTCGCTATGAGCATGAACCGGTGGGCGTTCCCTTTGGACCTGAGGGGATTGACCTGAATGTCCTGGAAAGTGAACTGACCACAGGAAAGGTGAAACTTTTCTACAGAATCATTTATCACCAGAATCCTACCGGACTGGATTCAACAGTGGAAAACATTGAAACGGCTGCCGACCTTTGCGCCCGGTACGATGCGCTCTACGTCTGTGATATCGCCTACTATGAGCTGAGATACGACGGTCTAAAGAACCAGTTGCTGGATCTGTCAAGGTTCCCGACCGCCTGCCTGATCGGGTCCTTCACAAAAACGTTGTCTCCGGGAACGAAGTGTGGGTTCGGGCTCTTCCCCGAGGAGGTGGTCAAGCAGTTGACGCCTGTCATTGCCAATACCCGCCTGAACCCGAATTACCCAACGCAGGCCATGATTCATAGCGTTATGGAATCCGGGGAATATGACAAGTATCTAAACTATCTTGCGGGTTTGTATGGACTACGATTGGAGGCGCTCAATGCATCGCTTGCAGAGCACTTCCCGGAACCGGGTAGACGGCCGGTAACGGGCGGTTTTTTCACGGGCATCTGGCTGTCTGGAATTCGAGACGAAGCGGCTTTCATAGACGCTGCGAAAGCAAAAGGGGTCAACATTGCACCGGCAGCCGTTTTTGCGCCCGGCTGGAAAGAGCGGTATTGGGAAAAAGAGGGAGGTCCCTTTTTCCGCCTCACCTTTCCATCTGTAAAACCTGAAGACATAACCGAGGGCATTGCCAGACTCGGCGAGACTTACAAAGAGATGAAGCGCCGCAGCGCCTGAATGAGCCGGCAAAGTACGGGTGAAGCTCTCCGGCCAAAGGTCGGAAGCTTCACTCCGGCCTCAACCCTGCCTTTTCCTTGACATCCTCACAGCCACTCTCTTAGTATCCTTTCTAGAACGGCTCTGAAAAAGCTTTATTGGGGAGATGGAGAAAAGACCTTGGATTTCAGCTTGTGCCGGAGAATCACGGACAATGTCTCCCAAGTGATTGTGGGCAAAGAGCGTTCCATTGAACTGCTTCTGGTTGCGCTCTTGGCAGACGGTCACGTGCTCATCGAAGATGTCCCCGGCCTGGGAAAGACCCTCATGGCGAAGTCCTTGGCCAGAAGCATTGGGGGCACCTTCAGAAGGGTTCAGTTTACTCCTGACCTGTTGCCCGCAGACATTACAGGTTTCAATGTCTACAACCAGCGAACGGGCCAGTTCATTTTCCAGCCGGGTCCGGTGATGGCCAACGTGCTGCTGGCTGACGAGATCAACCGGACTATCCCCAGGACCCAGTCCAGCCTGCTCGAAAGCATGGAGGAAAGGCAGGTGACTGTGGACGGTGAGACCTACCGCTTACCCCACCCCTTCTTCGTTATGGCGACTCAAAACCCCATTGAACTGGAAGGAACTTTCCCGTTGCCAGAGGCGCAGCTCGACCGGTTTCTTCTCAAAATCACCTTGGGATATCCTGAGAAAGAGCATGAGATTTCTATCTTGGAACGTTTTCAAGAAGAAGACCCTTTGCAGACACTGGCAGCTGTGGCCGATCCTTCCAACCTTGCCGAACTGCAGACCTTGAGAAAAAGCATCCATCTCTCCTATCCTGTGAGGACCTATATCGCGGACATTGTCGGCGCAACCCGGGTAGGAGGCGCTTTGCGTTTTGGGGCAAGCCCCAGAGGTTCCCTGGGCTTGATGCGGGCGGGCCAAGCGCTTGCAGCACTTCGGGGAAGGGAATATGTGCTTCCCGATGATATCAAGACCTTGGCAGGCCCTGTCCTTGCCCACCGTCTCATTCTCCGTGAGGAGGAAAGTTTGCGAGGCAGGAGCCCGGAGCACGTTCTGGAAGAGATTGTCCATCAGATAGCGGTGCCTGCGCCTACTGAATGAAGGTAGCCTCATGGAAGCCTATGAAGGCCGAGTGCCGTCCCTCTTTATCACCTTGCCTATCCAGATTATTGTAGGGTCCTTTCTCTTAGCCGCTTTGCTGAGCGGTCAAAAAGCCCTTACTCTATTGGCCCTTATTCTTTTGGGCCTTGCTATTGGGACAAGGCTGTGGAGCAAGATGAGCCTTGCCGGTGTGACATGCCGGGCAGCGGTGGACAAGGGAAGGGTCTTTCCAGGTGAAACCCTTTATTTGGAAGTAGAAGCAGTGAACACCAAGTTCTTGCCCGTGTGGGTTCAGGTGCGGGTGAATCCGGGCGGTTCTTTTAAAGTCTTCTCGGAAGATGAAACCTTCACAAGGGAAAGTGGCCTGCTCTGGTACGAAAGGGTTTGCTTCCGATGGGGGCTCATGGCCCAACGAAGAGGGGTCCATCCCACAGGGTCTCCTGGTTTCAAGGTGGGCGACCTTTTAGGGTTTTTCCCCAGGGAAAAAAAGGCCGAAGCGGGGCCCCCGGTCATCGTGTACCCAAGGCTCGTGCCCCTGAAACCCCTGTCGCTTGCGAGGCGTGATTTTTTCGGTGTTCCAGGCGCTGAGAGCCCTGTCCAGGATCCCGTCTATATCCTTGGCACCAGAGATTATCAGCACTGGCGGCCCGCGCGGTTTATTCACTGGAAAGCAAGCGCACGGCACAGCCGATTGCAGGAGAAGGTCTTCGAGCCCACAGAGCAGGAAAAGGTTTTGCTCCTCCTCTCCGTGGCTGAATTCGCGAAAAATGGGGCGGAAGATCAGTTCGAGGAAACCCTCGAAGCCGTCGCATCGCTGGCTGTCCGGCTGGACAGGCAAGGCTGTTCTGTGGGGCTGGTAACAAATGGTATGGTCTTGGGAGAGGGGCCTACAACGGTACCGGTAGCGCGGAACCCTCAGCACCTGCCCGCACTGTTGGAGGTGCTTGCAAGGCTGCAGATGACTTCCAAAGAGGATCTGTTGGACATCTTACTGGGACGATTCAGTCTTTTTAGGGGTGTCAGTTGCGTACACTTCTCCTTTCAAGAGGACGAGACGACTGTGGCTACAGAGCAGTATTTGCGTCAACGGAACATGCCTGTGGTGTTTTTTGTGTGTCAGCGCCGCGATGTTTCCGAGGAGGGTGGCCAGAATGTCAAAAGCAGGGTTTATAGCCTGGAGGCGCTGCGTGTGAATTGGAGTGGGGGGCCATGATGGCCGCAAAGAGCGTGCTTTTATTCATAACCGGTGCCGGTATGGAGCTCAGTTGGCTCTACGCTTGGGCCAATTTCGTGATGGTTGCCCTGTTTCATCAGCCATTCCCGCTGGTGGAGGGGCTTTGCATTTTTGTGCTGGCCATAGCGCTGACCTTGATCTGTCAGGGAAGGGGTTGGCGTGTTGCCCAGGTCCTGTTCCTTCAGGTCTTGGGGATGGCTTTTGCCACCTCGAGGTTGGTTCATTACTTCAACTACCCGTCATACCCTTATTTGGACTATGCTTGGGTGATTGCGTGCTTCGGGAGCTCAAGAGGGATTCCGGCGTTGTTTTTCTTGGCCTTAATTCTTTTCTCGGCCGTTCTGTATTGGATAGAGGGGGTGAGATTTGCCAGGAGGTCCGGCGATTACCTCACCATTTGTGTCCGCTTTGATATCGGTGTGTCAGCGCTGTTTTTGCTTTTTCTGATAAAATTCATAGCGCTCCTCAAGGGCGGCATTGTCGTTCAGGAGCGTGTTTCAACATTCATGGTGTTCCCCTTTTTTTGCTTTGGTTTGACGGCTATCGGGTTGGCCCGCAATCGAAGTGACGCAAAAAAGGAATTTCTCACGGGCTACCGGGGCATCGGCATGATCCTGAGTTTTACGGCGGTTATTCTGCTGATTGGGACGGCTGGGGTAACGCTCTTTTTACCTTACTTGACCAAAGCTGCAGAGGTAGGATACGGCGTCATGCAAAAGACGGCGGAGCCACTGAGTCCTGTTCTGGTCAGCATTTTGCGGTTTCTTTTTGCGGGCCGACGTTTTCGGGAGGAGCCCCAGTCTAAATCCTTGGAGAGCATCGAGTCGCAGTTCGGTCCCCGGCCTGAAGGCAGTTGGTGGTCCGAACTTCTGGAATGGGTCCTGGGTTGGGGTCTTTTGGGAATGCTTGGGATCTTCTTGGTGGTGGTCTCCGGAATAGCCGTCTGGTACCTGGTGAAATGGCTCTTTTCAAGAACGGCACGAAGTGGAAAGAGGTCCATTAAGGGAGGCGGGCTCTTGTGGTTGCTCGCAAGACTCCGTGCACTGTTGTTCTTTCTGTGGGAAAAGATCACTCTCCGGCTCATAGGCTTTAGAAAGGCTGCTCAGCTTTATGGAGCCCTGTTGCGTTGGGGCCGTCACAGCGGTCTGCCTAACTTCACCACGGAAACGCCTTTGCAATACGGGTTGCGGTTGATGCATCGGTTTCCCGCCCTGGGAAGAGAGATTGATACCATCATCAACGCTTTCAACCAGGAAGTCTATGCTGAAATTCTTCTCACAGGTCAACAGCTGGCTGATGCGCGATGGGCATGGCGAAGACTGCGCAGTCCTTTAAATTGGCCTTCCAGGCTGAAGTCCTGGTTTTTTCAGCCAGCCATTGATTCAATGGAGAAAATAGGATAGCTTTTGCGAAAATGAACCATCAGAGCCTGATGGAGAGGTGCTTTTATGGTCAATAAAGATCGGTTGAAAGGGAAGCGGATCCTTGTCGTGGATGATGAGCAGGATGTGTTGGAAATTCTCGAAGAGCTTCTGGATATGTGTGAGGTGGTGAAAGCGACCAATTTTGAGGACGCAAAGGAGCTCTTAGAGACCCAACATTTCGACATGGCGATTTTAGATATTATGGGGGTGAGCGGATACTATCTGCTGGGCATTGCCAATGAGAAAAAGGTGATTGCCGTGATGCTAACCGCCCACGCGCTGACCCCTGAAGACATCATGAGATCCTACAGGGAGGGCGCCGCCTCTTACGTGCCCAAGGATCAAATCACCCACATCACCACCTTTCTCAGTGACATATTGGAGGCCAAAGAAAAAGGAAGACACTCTTGGTGGCGTTGGTTCGAAAGATTGAGTAACGCCTACTGGGAAAAGAAATTCGGTCCCAGCTGGAAGGACAGGGACAAAGAATTTTGGGAAAAGTTCGGTGAATAGATATGCCAACATGAAAAACGGTCCGGCCCTCGTGATTCGCCCTTGACTTGTGTGCCTAACCCATCCTTGCCGCCTCCTGGCGTTTGACCTCATACCGCAATCTTCGATACGGATTTGTAACTGGACAAGGTTTGGGAGAGATGGACATGACCATGCGTATTTTGCTCGTCCGCCATGGGGAAACCGACTGGAACCGGTTTCGCCGATTTCAAGGAAGAAGCGATGTCCCATTGAACCAGGCCGGTAGAGATCAGGCCCATGCGCTGGCCCTGGCACTCAAGGATGAACCGATTGCGGCCATCCATTCCAGCCCACTCATTCGAACTATGGAGACGGCACGCCTGATCAGGTCCTTTCACCCCTCAACACCCCTCATTGAAGAAGAGGGTCTCATTGAGATGAACCTAGGTGAATTCGACGGCATGGAGGCCCGTCGCTGGGCTGAAGAATATCCGGGGTTTCAGAAGGTCTGGTTTGAGACCCCGGCTGATCTCCAAATGCCGGGAGGAGAAAGCCTTCCTGAGGTCCAGAAAAGGGCTGTCCACACCTTCCATCGTATTGCCACCCTCTATCCGTCCGAAAGTACGTTCCTCCTTTGTAGTCACAATTTTGTGATCCTCACCTTGCTGTGCCATGTCTGCGCGATCCCACTGAACAGATTTCGTGATTTGCGGCAGGAGCCCGCAGCGCTCAGCGTTCTTCACAAGGAGGGGAAGCGGTTGTGGGCCTCGGTCATCAATGAACGGACCCATCTTGATCAGAGAATTGAAGGGGCATGACCTAAAGGGCTTTGCACGAATGACCGATAGAATATCAAATTTCAGATGGAATCATCTTTTGGCCGGACCTCGTTCCAGTACCCGCAGTGTAAGGGAGAGGCATAGGCCGGCCGTGGCGGCCGTTAGCAAGAGCCATGGCGCAGCCTGCCAGCCGCCGGCTAAAGATACGGTTAGGGCTAGAGCCGGCGGACCGATCACCTGACCTAGTTGTGTCCCCTGTATGATCAAACCGTTGGTCGTTCCCATCAACTCGGGGGTGGGTGCATGGACAGGCACACCGCTCATGACCGACGCCGGTAGAAGACCCCCGACGCCGGAGAAGATCAAACAGCCCAGATAACGCATAAAAAAGGGGAGGGCTGGTGAATAGATGGCCAGGCTGCAAAGACCCGTGACCAGACTGGCCAGAGCCATGAGCGGCCAACGGGGAAGACCCCTTTGCAAGAGCCAGCCGCCGGCCAGATTGCCAGGTACGTTCACAGCCACCATGATGGCCGTCAGGACCGAGGCCCGGTTGAGGCTGAGGCCATAGTCCTCAATGAGCAGAGTCGGCAGAAAGCCCATGACGGCAAGCCACTGAAGGGTGTAAGTGGAAAAGATGAGGGCTAGGAGGACCGGTGCGGCAGATGTGGTTGTGCGCAGGATGTCCCGCCAGAGTCGAACCAAACCGACTTTGTTTCCGGCAGGTTGTGCCACCAGGTGGGTTGTTCTCCGAGTGACCCAGAAGGCGTAAGCAGTCAAGATCGCCGTGTTGAGCTGCCACAAGCCACGCCAGCTGAACACGGATACGATGATGGGCGTGAAGAGCATAACGGTTGCCACCCCGGCCGGCAACCAGCAGCTCCAGAGCGACAGAGCCAATCGGAGGTCCTTCGGCCGGGTCACTCGAACGATCAGGGCCGGAGCTGACACGGCGATCATCAAGAATCCCAATCCTTCCAGCACTCGGGTGGCCAAGAGGAGAGCAGCACTGGGCGCCAAGGAACCCATAAGACTGCCTGCGGCCTGACAGAGCAGGCCCCAGATGAGAAGACGCCGATGCCCGAATGAATCGGCTACCGCACCGATTGTGGGACCCAGTATCAGCCCCGTAATGTTTAAGGCTGATAAAATCCAACCCGCTAAAAATAGGCCCATGCCCAGTTCGGCCCGGATGGCAGGAAGCACCGGGGGAACCTTTCCCACTTGGAAGGAGACGACGATTCCGGCCCCGACAAAAAGGGCCACATAGCCCCAAGGAGTTTTTTCTGGATCTGAAACCTGGTCAGGATTCATGGCCTGCTGAGAATCTCCATTGTTGATCTTAAGCTAAAGGCTTTTACACATCGAGAGGGAGACGGTCAAGGGCTTGGCGCAAGGCTTGATCTTCGACAATCTTTGATCCCCGCCTTCAAGGACCAGAACCCCAGTAACTAAGGGCCGGTATTTCCAAATTTTGCATCAGGAAATCGATTGATAAGGCCTTGATTTACTCAAAATAGGGTTTTCACCCTATTTACGTTGTTCGCCCTAGGGTTTAACACTGTAGGGAAAGCTTAGAGGATAGAATATCGAGTCTGGCTGATGTCAGCATTTTGCCCGAAGGGCTCATGTCCTGATGGATTACCTCAAAGCACAACCCTTCCGTAAACAAGGAGACAAACATGAAAATTTCGCGAATCATAATTCTGATGGGCTTGATCGTATTGGGCATCGGATTTACAGGCTATGCTTCAGATGTAATGAAGGAAAGCCGCTGGGATTCTGCAGATTTGGGTGGGCCAAGTGCATCGAAGGCCCAATCCCAGAGCCGCTGGGATTCTGCAGAGCTGGGTGGTCCGAGCGCAGCTCAGGCTCAGACACAAAATGAGATAGGCGGTGTTGTCATTTCCCTTTACGGTAAAGACGGGAATCTCATCGCCCGTTGGGATGCTGTGGATCTCGGTGGGCCAAGCGCATCGAAGGCCCAAACCCAGAGCCGCTGGGATTCAGCAGAACTGGGTGGTCCGAGCGCATCAAGGGCCCAACCTCA
>Ga0209427_10010727_pt1 | contig 10122 bp, 10 predicted proteins | sample DeeMarSWOR136_30_FD_187465 | JGI IMG/M metagenome (GOLD analysis project Ga0209427, IMG submission 187465) | Marine sediment microbial communities from White Oak River estuary, North Carolina - WOR-1-36_30 (SPAdes) (version 2) | ecosystem: Environmental > Aquatic > Marine > Intertidal zone >...
AAACCTTTATTATCTTTTCATCTTGAGGGCTAAACCTATATAATATGTTTTGAGCCATATTATCATCCTACTTATAATATATATTCATTACAATAATATACTATAAGTATATAAATTTTTTCATAAAAATATTAAAATTTTATAGATTACTAGAAGAGATCTAGTGCTTCTTCAATTCTTCCCATCTCAATACCTGTTGTTAGATTTCCAATAATTGCACCTTTTGAATTTGCGACAAGACCACTTCCAATAACAGGAGAACCATGGTTAACGGTCCCTATCATAACATTAACACCAAAAATATCCTTTAAGGTTCTTTTTTCATCATCGGTAGCTTTTGGATGGCAAAGAAGACCTTTGTTTGTTACAACTGCAGCCATTCCAACTGTTTTTAATGAGCCTATTGTACCACGATGAACAGGTACCTTAAGAGTTTCTTTTATATTTTCAATAGAATCATCCTTTATATCAGGATGAACGAGAGCACCATTATCGTTAACTAAAATATCGTTTCCTACAGCATTTATCTTATCACTAAATATGCACACTTCAAAACCTTGATCTTTTATAATCCTTAAAGCATCCTTGTCTATAAAATCACAAACAATTGCTCCTTTTGAGTTAAATGTAAGTAAAGAACCAATAATGGTTGCATCAGAGATACTCAATTCAATAAGATTTACATCAAGGGCTGTAACAATCTTTTTTTTTATCGTATTTGAAAGTCCCTTACGTATAAAAGCTAAATCATCATTTGTTCTACAAAAAACACCAAGATTGGGATTTTCATTAAAATCCAAGAGCTGAAGCATAAATTATTCACTTTACTTAGAGGTTGACTTCTTCTTGGTAACTTTAGGTTTAGAAGGTTTCTTTTTAGTTTTAGTTTTTTTCTTAGCCACATTTTTTGTTTCAGATTTTTTCTTAGGTTTTTTTTCTTTTGGTTTTTCTTCTTTAAGCTTTTTCTGTTCTTTAGTCGGTTTTTTCTCTTTCTTTTCTTTTGCAGCCTTCTTTTTCTTAATTTTTACCTCACCATCTGCTGTTGGAGCAATATCATAATCTTCAGCACCAGCAACCTCACCTTCTTCTGCTTCAACCTCTTCCTTTCTAAGAATTGGCTCCTTCTTCTCTCTTTCTTCCTTAAGTAGTTCTCTTCTCGATTTCTTGAATTCAAACTCAGGTAAATATGCCTCAACAACTCCATCATCAAATTTTACAGCTTTTACCCGAATTTTACTAGTTGTTTTATATTTACCATGCGACCAAATAGCATTATTTAATGAATCATAAATCCAAATATCCTTTGCCTCAACCTTCATATGTCTAGTAAGATAATTCTTTACACGTTTAACAGCAGTTGGTGCTGCCTTTGAAGATTTTAAACCTGTTTTCTTTAAAGGAATTACAAATATCCTTTCTAATTCTTCAGCCATAATAATCCTGTTTCCTATGATTTTTTAAGTTTGTTTCTCCGCCAATTACGCGTTTTTGGATGACGTGTAAAACGTCTATTGGTCTTTATCATAATCCAAGCAGGAACGCGCCTATTACTTTTAGTAGCCTTATTTAAGCGAATTTTCTTACCAAGTGACTTATGAGTTGACATTGACCTTTACCTTCTTTTTATTTTAATATCTCTTTTCTTAGGGAGAACCTTTGAAAGCAGCATACGTAACTCCTCATCATTTATTTTATTTTTGAGTTTACCACTTTGAGCAAGCATGATTAATTGATTTTCTAATGATTCAGCCATTTCTGGTCTAGCAATCCTTATTCTTCCCAGTCGTTCTCTTGCTTCATTTGTAAGTATTGCCCGAAGAATAGCTTTTTTTTGTTCAACTAGTTGTTTTTTCTGCTCCTCTTGTTCTTCCATCTGTTCCTGAATTGCAGTCTGTTCCTGCAATTCCTGTAGCTTTTTTTTCCTTAAATTCTCAAGTTCTTCATCCATATATCCAAATGAATATTATGTATCAGGTTAATATTTTTTCAATTCAGGATAATAATCCTGTATGTTATTCATTACCTCATGAGATGTGTTATCTAAAAAAGATCTCCCTTTATATGTTAACACACGTCCTTTACCTTTTATTCTTGTAACATATCCTGCTTTTTCAAGCTGCTGAACAGCTCTTCTTACAATTGATCCACTACCTCGTTTGGCTTTATAAGGTTTTGAACCTTTATCTCTTTTTCCGCCATACTCGGCTCTTAAACGTTCAATACCAATAACCTCATTAATATAAATCTTACGAAGAATTGAAGCACATCGTGTATACCACCAATCTTTTTGTGTTGGTGGATTTTCTTTATCAACTCCAGTTCGAGAAAAAATATTTGCTTCTGGAATAATAATATTTTCTTCATTCTGTAATTTCTTTGCAACTGCATTAATTAATTCTTTTGGTGGAACATCATTTACCGTAGTCATAAGTTTATAACCCCTATTATAAGAATAGAATTGGGTATCGGTAATAAATGATAAGTTATTTAAGCCTAGCGGAGGGGAAAATCTGCATTATTTAAGTGGAATTCTAGTATATTTTTTACAATTATAGCAATAAATAACCAATTTACTCCTTGTAACTCTAAACCTACTATTTAAATATGGTAGAAGAAAATAATAGCAGTGTTTACAAAAACGATGTTTATATTCTTTTGGGATAGGTACAAGATATTTCATTGATAGTTTCCTTGCAATAGATACATACCTATTAGCAATCAAGAGATTCCCAGATAGAGCTTTATTTTCAGCCATTAAAAAAAGCCTATTTATCCTTTTCAAAGCAATTTGGCTATGAATTTTTTTATCTCTTGATGTTCTTTTTTTTGTCATATAGTTAACCTATTTTTGAGTAACAGATAAAAAAATAGAATATCTATTTTACTCTCAAAATATTCCATTAATCTGAATTTTTGTTAATTTCAAATTTCTTTTTCCATAAAATAGAAATTATTAAAGATATAAATAGACTAAGTAATAGTATATAAACAACAGAAAAAACATCGTGTAACAACTCATATTTTATCAATAAAATAAGTCCAAGAGAAAGTATCATTATACCTGAAAATAGTTTTAAAATACGTCCCTGGAACTCAGATAATTTCCATCTCCCTAGCGTTACTACCATAATTGTTACAATTATGAGTAAAGGAATTACATATATGATATTGTAAAAAATAAGGTAAATATATTGTTCAACAATACCTAAATTGTATTGAGGTAGTATTGTTCCAGTATAAATCAATGGCAGATTAAATGAACATAAAAGTTCAACAGTGTTTGCACTAACAGCTAGAATAATAGTTGAAAAAAACAGAGAAGGAATAGATGTAATCTTTATAATTTTCCTCATTTGTTTGGAAAGTTTTAATTTTTGTTTTTCAGAAATGCTTGCTGAAGGACCTTTCTTAAAAAAGAAAAAATCTTTAATATTAAGAATTCCAAATATAACTGCTATTATTCCTGCCAAAAATGAGATGATATATTGATTTTTAACAACTGAAACAAAATTTAGAATCGCTGCCATAAGAAGGAAATAAATAAATCCTGAAAAAAAGATAAATATTCCACCAACAAAAATCATTTTTTTTCTAGATTTTGTATATAACAATAGGCTTAGTAGAAATAATAAAACAAAAAATGAGCAAGGATTAACACTATCTATTGCTCCAATTAAAATTGTAATTATAGGTAATGATGCTTGTGTCAAATTTATACAGATCAAACCAAAAGGAGTAGAGATGCATAACTCATCCTTATCTATATCTGGAGGGAGATAAGAATAATTACCCTCCAAATGATACTCAATTGCATTTATTAGATTTTCTTCAGTTATATCTTCATAGCGTAATAGTACATTAAAATTTTCAGCAGATGTGTTTTTCACGACCACAGCTGGTACTATTTTAAAACCATAACTTATGAATCTATTGTAATTTTCCTCATAATCATCTTTGTCAACTAGATAATGCTCAACTGTAATATTTTCTCCAAACATATTTTCAATTATTTCAACAACTGGTTTTTTCTCATCACAGGAATCACAAGGTTTACTGCTAATAAAAAATTCTAAAACAATGTCACTATTTCCAGCCGTAGCTGGTTTTATTGTAGCAAAAATGATAAAGCCTATAAAAATGATGATCAGAAAACACTGCAGATATCTATTCATTAGAGCATCGTCCTAATCTACTAGTTGCTAAATTTTAGCAGATATTTAAGTTTTACCAAGAAACAATTTTTTAGATTAAACACCTGTTACAATGAACTTAAATATCATCCATGATACTAGAATCATGATAAACATATGTTTAATACCTGAAGGTATGTCTCCCTCTTCAAATACCCCTGCAATTACACCCATACCGCCTGTTTGGACTAAGGCAGCATAATAAAATAAATTAGTAACATCAGAAAGTGTCATACTTGAAGGTTTACCAAGAGCAGATGAAACACCTTCAGAACCCTCTGTAATCATTGACGGAAGAAGACTTTTACATAGCACAATAATTATAAGTAAAAATACTCCCATACCAACATAAATTACTGCAACATAAGAAAGCATCCCTGCTCTTCTTTCTGATTCTAGTAATTTAAGCTCTCTTGCATCTTTTGTTGCAGCATCAAGGACATCTGCAACATTACCTCCGCTTCTGCTTGCTTCAATAATAAGTGAAATGGTTCTTCTTATAAGTTTAGTGTTTACTCTTCCTGCAAATGATTTAAGTGCATTTTCAACGCTACTGCCCCAGGAGATCTGTCTAGCAATCTTCTGAATTTCAGGAGTGAGAACACCATAATCGCCCTTAGCTGAGTACATAATTGCCTTAGTAAAAGTCATACCAGCACGTCTAGACTCAGCTAAATCTCTAATAAAATCAGGAAAGCGGTTATCTATTTTGCGAACTCTTCTTAAACGTGAAAATTCATACATTCCATAAACTCCAGAGAAAACCAATAACGCAATAATTATGAAATCAGTAGGTGTACCAATTAAAATAGCTCCATCTCCTGAAGAAATGCGTAAGGGTTTTATTATACCTATTAAAGAAAGCAAGGCAAAAATAATGCATAGAATGGTAGGTACAATTGAAGATATATACACAATTAATCGTGTTAACTGACCTGTCATTGATAGACGTTTAATAAAGTTTGATTTTTGAATAACATCCTCTTCAATATCGTTTTCCTTAATTGTTTTCACCCCCTAGCAGACATTCCTGAGAGAACCAAAGCAAATGCTGTATGAATCATAGGACAAATGAAAAAAACAATAACATACATGAACATAAGTTGACTTTTTGGAGCACTTGAAATAATCATTAAAAGAGGTATGATTATTATGATTAATAGTATACCAGCAACAGCAGTTGTAACATAAGCCTCAGCCATAATTCCTAAGCTTTCAATAAGTTGTTTTTGAGCGACTCGGTTCTCTCTGGTATATTGATCGGCTTTTGCCATAAAATATCGTTTGAGGGCACCTCCAGATTGTACAGTTACAATAGCTCCTTGTAGAAACTCTTTAAATTTATCAGAAGGAGTTCTTCGAATATTTGCCTTAATTGCTGTGATAACATCTCTACCTAAAAGACCAATATCTCGATAAATCCATAAGGATTCCTCTTGAATTTCACCATAAATCTTTTGTTTAGAAAGACTTTTAAAAATCTCAGTAGGTGTTATACCAGCAGATGACATTGCTGAAATAAAATTCAAAGCATATGGTAAATGCAAATTGATTTTTTTTGCACGAGCTTTTGCTTTACTACCAGGCATTGATAAAAAATAAAAATACACAATAACTGTTGAAAAAACTGGAATTATTGCAAGTAAAAGTGTAAGTAATATATCAAGTGATAATAAAATAGTAAGAGTCAAATAAATAATGGTAGTAATGCCAGCAGCCAATATTGTATTAAACCAAGTATATGCTATGTATGCACCTCCACGGATTTCCATATGTGCTTTTTCTAGATCATTTTTCAATTTTTCAGATGCTGATCCTTCAGCGGTTCTACCTAACCACTTATAACACATCTTTTGATAATTATTTAGTGGCATCCCATCTCACCATAATGTTATAAATTATTAAATTTTATCTTTTTTTTCCAGCTCTTTTATTATCCTCTTAGCAATTTTCCGTTTCATGCCTTTAATACTGACTAATTCTTTATATGTTAATATCCTTAAATCATCAACAGACTTTATATCATTATCATAGAGTAATTTTGCTGATACATCATCTATTATCTTTAAATCCTTAAATCCTTCTAATTTTATATCTGTATCATCAGGTTTTTCCTTATTTTGTATCTTTTTTTTATCTAATTCTTCAGAAGATTTACTAATTTTATTTTCTTTTATAGTTTTTTCTGCATCATCATCTTTATTTTCATTTTTCTTTGTAATTTTACCAGATAATCTCATCTTTTTAAGAAATTCTTCCGGATTCTCAGTATATCCTGAGATAGCTTTTGCAACTTCTCTGAAAACTCTGACGTCGTTATCATCCATCCATTTTAAGATTTCTGCTCTCTGTCTAATCTCATTTGTAATCTGTTCTTTTGATAAGTCCCAACGAGCTCTGATACCTTCTAAAACATAGCTTTTACCTGTGTAAATAAATTTATCTTCTACAGGATCCCAACGAAAAACCTCATTTGTCAAAATCTCCTTTGTTGTAGGATCAATATCAATAATTTCAATAACCTGTTTACATCTCCTTACACGACGACCCTTAACTCGAGTTGTAATATGAATAGAAACAATGTCTAAAGATTGAAGCATAATTCTTGGTATATCAATTGGCTTACCCTCAAGTCTATGGATTAAAGATTTTGCAGAATCAGCATGAACAGTAGAATAAGTAGTATGACCTGTAGCCATCGCTTGAAATAAAACATAAGCCTCACGGCCACGAATCTCACCGACAAGAATATACTCAGGACGCTGACGGAGAGCTGCCTTCATCAAATCATACATGTCAATCTCGCCGACTATTTTATCTGCAACAACTTCTCCAAAACCTGAACGGGCAACTCCTGGAATCCAGTTAGGATGAGGAAGATTAATCTCTCTAGTCTCTTCAATAGAAACAATTTTTGCTTCACGGGGAATAAACAATGATAAAGCATTAAGTATTGTAGTTTTACCAGAAGCAGTACCACCAGCAATTAAAGCATTAACCCCATTTTCTACAGCCATCCAATAGTATGCTAAAATCTCAGGAGAAACAGTATTTAGAGCAATTAAATCAGGAGGTGTAAATGGATCTGCACGAAACTTCCTAATAGTAAAAGTTGAACCTTTTGTTGTAACTTCAGTACTCAATGTCATTTGTATTCTAGAACCATCAGGCATAGTTGCATCTAAAATCGGCTCAGCAATACTGATATGCTTCCCACATTTCTGAGCTAATCTTACAACAAAAAAAGAAAGCTCCTCTTCATCATTGAATTTTACATTACTTTTTACAGAACCATATTTCCTGTGATATAGAAAAATTGGTTCTTCAGAACCATCACAAGAAATATCCTCTATATGAGGATCCTTCATTAAAGGATCTATCTTTCCAAAGCCTAATGATTCTCTTCTAATATAATATAGAATTTTCTGCTTAGAAAGATCATCAACTTTGAGTCCATAATTACTAATTACTTGTTCTGTTTGTTTAATTAAATATTTCTCAATTTTAGTTGTATCAAGTTCATCCAGTCTTAAGTTGAATGTTTTCAATAAAGTCTCCCATACAAAGTTGAGAACCTTCTGTTCTTCATCAGAAAGATAAGGTTCAATTACTTTGTAGGTTCTCTCAAGAGTTTCCTTGTTTTTTAAAATCTTTGCATGTGCAAAGGGTTCATTCAAAGGATAAAAATCAAGCTCTTGTAAATCCGATTTAAAAACAATTGTACCTTTTCTATGGCAGTTTGGACATTTAATTTTTATTTTTTGACCAAGTTTACCATTAGTAGGAATTTTTGTATGACATCCAGGGCAAATAGCAATCTTATTTTGCATTATTTTTTATCATCCTTTTCAATTTTTTTCATAACTTCTTGAGAATTTTCAGCATATTGAGCAACTATTTTTGCAACACCTCTAAATTCTCTTACGTTATTTGTATTCATCCATTCTACAATTTTTCTTCGTTTATTGATCTCTTGTGTCATTTCTTCACGAGTCATGTCTTTTTCACCTCTGATGCGTTCTAAAACGTAGCTCTTACCGGAATAAATGAATCTGTCTTCTACTGGATCCCAACGAAAAACCTCATTTGTCAAAATCTCCTTTGTAGTCGGGTCAATATCAATAATTTCAATAACCTGTTTACATCTCCTTGCTCTCATATTCTTAACACGAGTTATTACATGAAGACAAACGATGTCTAAAGATTGTAACATAACCCTTGGAATATTAATGGGTTTTCCTTCAAGTCTATGAATAAGCGATTGGGCAGAATCAGCATGAACAGTAGAATAAGTAGCATGGCCTGTTGCCATAGCTTGAAACAAAACATAAGCCTCACGGCCACGAATCTCACCGACAAGAATATACTCAGGACGCTGACGGAGAGCTGCCTTCATCAAATCATACAAATCAATCTCTCCAATAACCTTTCCAGCAACTATTTCTCCAAATCCAGATCTAGCAACACCTGGAATCCAATTTGGATGAGGAAGATTAATCTCTCTAGTCTCCTCAATAGAAACAATCTTTGATTCACGGGGGATAAACAAAGATAAAGCATTAAGTGCAGTGGTTTTTCCAGAGGCAGTTCCACCTGCAAATAGTGTGTTAACACCATTTTCTACTGCAATCCACATATATGCTACCATCTCTGAAGACATTGTATTAAATTCCACCAGGTCTGGGGGTGAAAAAGGATCAGCTCTAAATTTCCTAATTGTAAAAGTAGAACCTTTAGCTGTTATTTCATCACTTAATGTCATTTGGATTCTAGATCCATCGGGCATTGTTGCATCAAGCATTGGTTCGGCAATACTTATGTGTTTACCACATTTTTGAGCAAGCCTGTGAACAAATGAAGAAAGTTCTTCCTCATCATTAAAATGTACATTGCTTTTTAGTGAGCCAAATGTTCTATGATATAAAAATATTGGAACACCCGCACCATCACATGAAATGTCCTCAATATTAGGATCTTTCATTAGAGGATCAATCTTTCCAAGACCAAGTGAGGATTTTACTATATAATAAAATATTTTTTTCCGAGATTCATCATTAATTATTAGATTATACTCCTGAATTACTTGTTCTAATCTTTCAAATAAATATTTATCAAAACCTTTTTCCTCCATTTCAGTAGTATCAAATGAAGAATTTGATAATGTTTCCTTTATAAATGATAATGTTTTTTCTTCATCCTTTGTTAAAGCAATTTCTACTAGGAAATAGCATTTATCAAGAGTATCCTTTTCTCGCAATATTTCTACATATGCAAAAGGTTCATTTAGTGCATAAAAATCTAGTTCCTGCCATTGATTTTCAGAAAACCCAAGATCTGAAAGTTTAACAGAATCAGTCTTAAGTACTTCATCTGGTAACTCTAGGTATCCAACATCCTTCAAATCACCAGTGCCAACCTCATGCTCTTGTAAAGTTTGTGAAACACCAATATTTTTTACTGGTTTTGAAACTCGAGGACTCCAGCCTTTATCTGAAAATTCTTCTTCATCAAAAAAAACATGTTCATTATCAATGTTTTTTTCGTCTTCAAGAGAGGGTTTTACAGTAGCAGCATTATCAGCTTTGTTAGTTTTTTTAATAGGTTTTAATTCCTCTGGAGGTTTCATTGTTTTATCTTTAATGTGATCTTTTGCTAATTCTATTGCTTTGGATGTAACTTGTTTTTCAGCATCCTGGGATTTATCTTTCTCAGAGAATAACTTTATTTTTTCATCAAGTAGTTTTGCTTCATCTTTATTTAAATCATCAGTTAAAGCAATATTATCAACTCGGAACATAGGTGTAATCTTTGTTTTTTCTTTAGTTTCAGCATTCAAACCAGAACCAACAACACCAGACTTCTCCCTCTTAAAAAACAAACCCTTCCTAGAAACACCAACAACATCCTTACCACTAGGCTCAAAATCACCCTT
>Ga0209427_10010729_pt1 | contig 10121 bp, 8 predicted proteins | sample DeeMarSWOR136_30_FD_187465 | JGI IMG/M metagenome (GOLD analysis project Ga0209427, IMG submission 187465) | Marine sediment microbial communities from White Oak River estuary, North Carolina - WOR-1-36_30 (SPAdes) (version 2) | ecosystem: Environmental > Aquatic > Marine > Intertidal zone >...
ATCTTTTTTTTGTTATGACTATGTAGACTATTATGGCATTAGCGCGCGTTAGTCTATGTCGTCAGGCATATTGGGTTTTTAATGTAATCCTGGTTTCTAAGCCTCTTAACTCTTAGAGACTTCTTACATTCTAAGGGGTCTTCAGTCTGGGTTAAGCTGATTTCTCCATCGAATAAGTTGATTACTGCATTTGCCTGGTCGGGTGGGTGCATGCTTGGATCCATAACAGCTAACATGGTGAATCCTTTGGAACTTAAGTCGGTGGTTAACTCTGAAATCCATTTGCATGTTGCTTTGGCTTCGTAGTTTAACAGGACGTTCGAAACGGTTTCAAGAAGGATCCGTTTCTTTTTTGACGGTTCGATGTTTCGATAAGCTTTTACAAGCGATATATTGAGGTTGGTCAAGTCTGTTGTGCTTCTAAGTTTAATGACATTCGGAAGGTCCGGAACTTTAGTTTTAGGTTTAGGATTACATAAGAATAGGTAGAAATTTGAGTTATCCAAGAAATTCTCTAGGCCTTCTGCCTCTGTGGTTACATAAAACACAATTTCGTCTTTAACAGCCCCGGCTTCCATGAAATTCTTAATTAGGTACACTCGTTCATCGCTTGGAGGGCCAGTTAAAACAACAGCGTAGTTTTCTGGTATGCCTCCCATTAGTAAGCGGTCAAGTTCCATGTAGCCAGTTGCAATTCTTCCGGGAAGCACCTCAAACGTTGGTTGTTCAGGTTTCGCAGTTATGGTAATTGCTCTGGTTTTACTAATTCTAGTTTGTCCCAAATCGTCTACGTATTTAACTTGTGGGTTTAAGGTGAACGCGCCTGCTTTCGATGCCTGCAGCGCTATTGTTACTGTTTTCACAGAGAAAGGCCCAAGAGTTTTGTTTTTCAGTTTGAAGACGCCTTCGCTGACCGTGCAGTTTGTCGGTATAGCTACTGCCTTGAGTTCTGAGGGGAGCATGTTCTGAATGTTAGTTATTGTGCATTGTGCTCTTGAAACGTTGACTATGTCCAACCTCGCTTCAAAAATCTGCCCAGCGGTTACGTTAATAGGTGCCATTAAACCCAATTGGACATTGACATGTTTGACTTTGCCAGCATACTCCTCAATTATCTTTTCAAGTTTCTGCCGAACTTTCTTTGCAGCTGCACTTTCGCCTTTCTTTTCTAAAGCCCAAGCATAATTTTTTTGGAAAGAGAAATTATGTGTATTATATTTTGCTGCTGCAAATTTCGTTGCACCTGCCTTATTGAAATGCTCAATGGATTGTTTCCATTGGTTTTTGCCCGCAAAATATACAGCTTTGGCTAAGCTTGAAAAGAACACAAAAAATGGCTGATTAAGATCAGGTTTTGGTTTCAGGTTCATCACTTTGCTGATCAGGTTGATCATTTTGTCAAAATACTCTTCAGCATAAGACATGTTTCCCAACTTTACGTAGTTTACAACCAATTCTGAATATATGCCAAGCAAGTAGAACTTGGAATCAGTCTTCTCAAGATATTCTAATGCCTTAAGACTTCTCTTCACTGCTCCTGCGAAGTCTCCCATTAATCCAAGTATCTGAGCATAAGACCCAGATGCAGCAGCCAGCATAATGTAGTTACCCATCTTTGTTTTATGTTCAATTTCAAAGACTTTCTCAAGCAAATCAAGTGCTTCAGGGTAAAGTGCATAGCCACTAAAAGTGCCGACTCCCGTTTGATTGCTTGCTTCCATTTGGGAACGAAAGTTGCCTAAGTCTTCGTATATGGCAATTGCACGCAAACTCATAGCTAATGATTTTTCCATTTCCCCCCTATTTGCTGCAATACTAGCTACTAGGAACAAAAGGTGAGCGGCATCTGAAAGAGCATATTCTTCCTCAAAGATGCGCAAGGATTCTTCCAAAAGTTTGCCAGCTTCAGCAGTACCAGCAATACTAAGGTTCATTGTTTTAAGGTGTAAAATACGAGCTCTCTCTAGCCGATTCAAGGCTTCGTATTTCTCAGCCCCTGTTGATAGTTCCAATAGGTGATGCTGTAAATCTCCCAGGTGACGCCAATCTCCTTGAAAGAAAGCAGCAGACATAGCTTTTGTGAGTGCACGCACCTTAACATTATCTGCACCTATGTTAACTAAGTTTTCATAAGTTTTGCTTGCTTCCTTCAACTTGTTGTTGGCGTAGAAAGCGTCACCTAATCCTTCGAGTGCCACATCCCTCTGCTCAGCATACTCTGGATCCTCACCCAAACTTTGAAGCACGTACGTAAAATGTGATATAGCTTGCAAGCTACTAAATTTAGCAAGGGCATCTTTACCCGCTTCCAAAGCATATTTTATAGCTTTCTCTTTGTTTCCCGCCTGAGAATAATGATAAGCTAGGTCACCAAATGGTATTACGTCGAACTTGGTGTTTTCCAGTTTCTCCGCAATTTTAGCATGATATCCCTTTTTCATTGGCAAAGAGAGCTCTTCATAAAGCGTCTTCCGAGACCGCTCATGATCAAATCTGTAAGAGTTACCATCAACACAGATTAAGGAGGTGGATTTAGCTATTATATTAAGTGTTTCAAGAACTTCAAAACTGTCAAGCTCAAGAACAGTGCTGAGCAACTCTAAGTCAAATTTTTCTCCAATAACAGAAGCAGCATCAAGCACCCTTCTCTGAGCATATTTAAGTACAGCTAATCTTCGCAAAATAATGTCTTTAATCTTAGTGGGAATCTCGATTTCGCGGGCGACAAGCCGCCACTGGTTGTTCTCTTGGATGAGACTTTTTTGTTCCGATAGCATTCGCAACGATTCTACTACGAAGAGAGCGTTTCCTCGACTCTCTTTTGCCAGTCTCTCGGCGAAGTCCTCTTGGAGACTACCCCCAATCATGTTTTTGGCTAGCTTTGAAACGGTATCTTCGGTCAGGTTTGAGAGTTCAATTTCTGTAAAAAGGTCTTCCCGCCTCATCATGCGGAGCATTTCAGTCAGTGGGTGCGGATATCCCTCTGTGTTGGTGGTGAGTTCCTCGCTTCTGAATGTAGCAATAATTAAGATCCGTTCGGTATTGTTTACTGCGCGTGCAAGATAGTGCAGTAGCGCTAAAGAAGCTGAATCCGCCCATTGGACGTCTTCAATAAATAAGATTATAGGTTCTCTGGTGGATATAGAATGTAGTGTTTTTGCGACTGCAATAAACGTTTGATCCTTCCATACTTGGGGGGAAAAGGTTCTAGGCTTTCCAGGCTCATCTTCAGGTCTCAACTGAGTTAGCAACTTGGCTATTCCGCGCGCGCTCGGCTGTGATAGGCTGGTGGATTGTTCATTTTCGCTCGGAGTGGAATACAACGCATTGAAGGCTTCGACAAACGGAAAATATGGAATTGTAGTTTCGCTGAGACACCAGCCAGATAGTATGGTTATCCATTTGTGTTTTGCGCGTTTCAGAAACTCGTTAGTTAGCCTAGTTTTTCCTGTTCCTGCTTCCCCTGAAATAAAAATAGTTTTTCCTCTTCCCTTCATGACTAGCTTCAGGTGGTACTCTAGCTTTGCGAGTTCCTGTTCTCTTCCAACGAATTTTGGTTCAGTCAAGATTTTAGACTGCAACCGCTCAACCTTCCAATATTTCTTAATACCGCGCATGTAGCAATTGAGGCTGAGGAGGATCCGTGTGGATCATATCGGGTTTTCCATGTGAGCTGCGCCTTCACAACAAATGTTAAATTATTTTAAGAACATAAAAGGTTGACTGCAGAATTTGAGTTACATTGATTGGTTTCAAGCAAGTTCTGCAGGGTGAAAAGACATTGGACCCAGATTCAAGTGAAGAATCCTCGGCAGGGAGATTGTTTGTTCCTTCCTTAACACTCGCTAACTTCTCGCTTTTCATAGTAGATATGATTGGAGGAGTATTCTTGCTGGGTGTGACGGCAACCTTCTTTGGCTCTACTGACCCAATTTTCGTTGCCATCACTAGCCAATTAGCTACAGTTGCGATGTTGGTTTCAGCTGTCTTTGCAGTGCTGTTGGGCATATTGAGCGTCAAGTTTAACCACAAGAAACTGCTAGTTCTGGGTGCTTCATGCATTCCGTTGGGGGCTTTAGGTTGTTTTCTTGCTCCAAACCTCATTTTCTTGCAAATCTTCTTTGCCATAGAGGGAATTGGCACAACAGTAGTAATGGTGATGACGATGACGTTAGTCGGGGAAATGCTAGCCTTGAAAAAGAGACCGAAGGCGGTAGGATGGATAATGACAGGCCAAACCTTTGCTGCGATGGCTGGGACTCTTGTGATTAGTCTCTTTTTTGCTGATGTAGGAAGTTGGCGTTCGTATCTTTTGTGGTTTACGTTGCCTGTCTCGTTAATAGCTTTAGTTGCCGCTTACTTGGGTATTCCATCATCCGCTAAGAAACAGAGGAAGATTGTTGGAAAAGAGGCTTATTTGAGTAGTTTCAAGCAGGTTTTTCTGAACAAGTCTGCGGCTGCCTGCCTAGTCGGCAATATGTTCGCAGCAGCCAGTGTTATGTGGATGGTCTTTTTTGTGGCTTTTTTTATGACTCGGTTTGGTTTGTCATTAGCTACGGGAGCTTTGGTTGCATTTGGGATGGCTCCAACCGCTGCTTTAGGCCAAATCGTAGGTGGTTACCTAGTTAACAAAGGTGGGCGAAAAAAACTGTGGGTAACAACTTCAACAATCTACGGTGTTACCTTGCCACTTTTAGCTTTCGTGCCTGTCCTTGGGATTGTCTTGATAATTGTTTATTCAAGGGAATTCATTAGCGCCATCGGAAGGCCCGCGGGTATAAATTTGATTCTTGAGCAGGCGCCTGAATCTCGAGGAACAATGTTGTCAGTCAACAGCTTTCTCACTTGGGTCGGAGCAGGCATAGGTGGCGCTGTTGGAGGAGTGGCACTCGCCTTTTTTGACTATAATGGTGTGATCCTTGCCTTCGCTGCAATGATTCTAATTGCAGCTACTATCTTCTTCTTTTTGGCCGAAGACCCATGTATAGCAATGCAACCTGACTCAATAAAAACTAAACCATCATAAAAACGCCCACAGCCTTTTCCCCTTCTTGTTATGGTCACCAAAGTTACCGAGGTGTGTCCCCAACGGGCGGGGTGGGATTTGAACCCTTATTCGAGTGGAGATGTCACCCGCCAATCCCCCTTTTTTGGCGATAGCCTGATAAGTCGTTTCAATCAAAAGAGTTTTCTGCTTTAGAAAAGAGTCTTGAGATATGGGTACGTTTCAGGAATCTATGAATGAATACAGGGAGCAGCTTGAGAGCGGAACTCTTCTAAGGGCATACCGCGGATTGATGGATTACGTTATGTGGTTGAGGTCGTTCTTTGAAAAGAAGTATCCTGCCTATTCGGTGTCCGGGAGCATTTACCAGGGATATATGGATATGACGTATTTTTCTTTCTTCCCAGAATCATTCAAGCTTCGGCAGTTGAAAGTCGGGATAGTTTTTGTTCATTCCACATTTAGGTTTGAGGTCTGGCTATTCGGATATAACAAAGGTGTGCAGGCAAAGTACTGGAAACTGTTCAAAGAGAGCGGTTGGAGCAAGTATCACATCCCGTCAACAACAAAAGGCGTTGATTCCATTGTGGAGGCAATTTTGGTTGAAAACCCAGACTTCAGCGATTTGGATGCTTTGACAGAGCAAATAGAGAAAGGGGCGGTGAAGTTTATCGAGGATATTGATAACTTCTTGTCCAAACATACTGAGCAGGGATGAGAAATGGAAGAAGCAATCAAGACATTGTTGAATTCAGGTAATAAGGCATTAACGGCATTCACAAAACGGAACTTGCTGGAAGAAAAGGTGGACATAGAAGAATTATGGAATCTGCCAAGAGTGAAAAAAATACTGAAATATCAACAGTCAAACGGTTCATGGACTTATCCAAACAAGAAAGCAACATTGCATTCACCCACGAATTACAACCAGTACCAAACATACAAGACAGTAGCCGAGTTAGTGGAATTCTATGGATTAAACAAAAAACATGATGCGATCAAGAAAGCGGCTAACTACTTGTTTTCTTTCCAAACAAAAGAAGGAGAGTTCAGGGGGATGTACGGCAACCAGTACAGCCCTAATTACAGTGCAAGTATTACGGAATTCCTGATAAAAGCAGGATATACCGGCACGAGAATTGACAGGTCACTTGACTGGTTGCTTGGAATGAGGCAGGATGATGGGGGATGGGCTATTCCCTTAAGAACCAGAAACAGAGAATTGGAAGCTTTGAATGAGAAGGAAACCATTGAGCCAGATAAAAACAAAACCTTCTCTCACTTAGTAACGGGTATCGTGCTAAGACCGTTTTCTCTGATGGCTGCATATAGGGGGAAAGTGAAGGATGCAGGAATGCTGTTAGCGGATAGAGTCTTTACCAGAGACAAATATGCGGATAGGGTGGGAGTTGAGTATTGGACAAAGTTCACCTTTCCATATCATTGGACAGATATACTGTCAACAATTGATATGCTGACACTTCTTGGGATTTGTAATCATCCAAAGATCAGTGAAATAATGCGGTGGTTTGAGAAGCATAAGAAAGAGGATGGAACATATGAAGTGAGCGTGATGGCTGGAGCTAAGTATAAGGGTGTCAAATACTGGATAACCTTACAATACTTGACTGTGCTTAAGAGATTGGGTGAGTTGTAAAACCATGCCTTACAGGAGGAAGTCTTGGCAAGAAAAGTTGGCAGACAAGAAGGGTTTCCCCAAAATACTGAGGTTAGAGGAGAGATTTCCATGCTACAACGCTGTTCACAAAATGGGAGCTGAAACAGGGGATGAAGTGGTTCTGGTTAACCCTAGTGAAGTTGTTGACGTAATGAGGAAGGTGCCCCGAGGAAAGGTTGTGACAATTGTGGAAATCTGTAAGCATATTGCCAAGGCACATGGGGTTAAGGCTTGCTGTTCTCTCACCACAGGGATTTTTATAATGACGGCGGCGAATGCGGCTGAGGAAGCTGCAAGAGAAGGTAAAGACTTTGGTGTCCCTTACTGGCGTACGCTGAAGGCTGGAGGTTTCTTGAATGAGAAATATCCTGGGGGTTTAGAAGGGCACAAAAGACTGTTGGAAGAAGAGGGATTCAGTATCCGTGGAAAGGGCAGAAAATTCTTTGTCGATGATTATGAGAAATATTTGTTTGCTCCTTAGAACCTTTAAGCCCTGTGGGTAGGTTAGAATCTGGTTTAGGATAAATAGAGGTGTCACCCGCAAATCCCCATTTTTTCAATTATTCGCACTAAAAAAATTAACACCTACTTGACATAACAAAACAGAGTATAATGGTTTAAAACCAAATTTGAACCTTAGTTGGAGTACGATAAAACGACTGGAAAAACTTGATGGTTTTAGACCTTTCCATAATTATAGAGAATTATGGCTAAAACATATAGAGTGAGAAAAAGCATAATAGAGATTTATAGGGACAAATATGGAAAATGCAGTAGAGATCAAGGATTTATCTAAACATTTTGGCGAATTACTTGCTGTTGATCGCATTAGTCTTGAAGTTAGAAAAAGAGAAATATTTGGTTTCTTGGGTCCGAATGGAGCTGGAAAAACTACAACCATTAGGATATTGACTGGAGTTATTAAGCCAGATGGCGGAACTGCGAGCATAATGGGCTATGATGTTCGAAAGCAATCTCTGCAAGCTAAACAAGTTATTAGTGTTGTTCCTGAAACCTCTAATGTCTACATTGACCTTACTGCTTGGCAAAATCTAATGCTTATAGGCGAGCTTTACGGAATCGCCAAGAAGGATAGGTTTGAGAGAGCTGAAATTTTGCTTGGAAAGTTTGAGCTTTATCAAAGGCGGAATCAGGTTGCGAGAGGCTTTTCGAAGGGAATGAAGCAGAGGCTTATGTTGTGTATGGCTCTTCTCACTCGGCCGTCTGTTGTTTTTCTTGATGAGCCTACCGCAGGATTAGACGTTAAGAGTGCTCGGTTGATGAGAGATATCATCCGACGTTTTAACGAGGAGGGTACAACAGTTTTTCTTTCAACCCATAATATGGAAGAGGCGAATCAGCTCTGTGATAGAATAGCTATAATAAACCATGGAAGAATTGCAGCGATCGATACTCCTGAGAATTTGCGGATGAAAAGCAGTGGCTTGAAATCAATTGAAGTGAGTTTCAACAAACTTGTTTCTGTTGATGTAATGGGTAGGTTGTCTAACGTAGCACAAGCGAAGAAGATGGGTGATAAAATAAGGTTGTACACTGACGAACCGCAAATCGTTATTGAGAGTCTATTAGCTTATGCTCACTCACAAAAGTTGGTAATTAATAGTCTTAATACGCTTGCACCGACTTTGGAAGAAGTTTTTGTTAAGCTAACGGAAAAACAAGGGGGCGACTAAGCATGCGAGATCCTGTCTTTTATGATCAATTGAAGCGTGCGCTAGTAATTATGAAGAAGAATCTGCGTGTTTACTATAAGCGGGGTCCTGTGGTGATCTTTGGACTTTTGATGCCGTTTTTCCTTTTCTTAGCCTATTTCATTGGAAGAAACATGCCAGTAGAACAGTTGTTTACTGGATTGTTGGCGATGACTATTTTCTTCTCTTCAATGTCGATTGGTCCAGCTATAGTGCCCTTTGAAGCGAGATCAAGAACTCTAGAGAGGCTTATGGCTACGCCAATTTCTGTATGGACTATGTTATTAGGTGACGTTGCAGCTTCATTCATCTATGGTTTACTGATTTCGTTTGTGCCGTTAGCGATAGGTTTGATATTAAGTATTAACATAACCAATGGTTTAGTTCTAGTGTTGGGTATGGTTTTGGCTGCTTTTTGTTTTTCATCATTCAGTGTTTTATTGTCTGCTTATCCTCCAACAGATGTTCCGTCCACAGTGATGATGATATCAAATTTGGTGAAGTTTCCATTAGTTTTTATTAGCGGAGTTTTTATCCCGATATGGGACTTGCAAGATTGGGGACGAATTATCGCATCTTTTTCCCCATTAACATACTTCACTGATTTAGTAAACTATGCCACCCAAGGAATAAGCTACTATTCAGTGCTTGTTGATTTTGTCGCTTTAGTGGGATTTGCCGTGTTATTTCTTGTATTAGCTATCAAAATTCACCAAAAATCTCTTCCAAAACGACTTGCATAAAGCTCGATTAAGAATATGAATGCGTGCTACCGCAAATGGCAGGTAATAGTCCATGCTCGCCCCGATTGAGATTACCTCCTGCAAATCCCTTTTTTGCGTTATTTATTTTGATCAAAGGATTGTGTATTTTTCTAGAAAGTTACAGTTTTGTCACTTTCTTTGATTATTGTGTGCAAGTCTTTCATTGTGGATAATGGGCAAGTTTCTGAGCCTTCTGAGCCACGGATTTTTAGGCAGGAGCCACATGCAAATATTTTACCCCCATTATCAATAAATTTCCTCATTTGCTCTTTCACATTGAACTTTTCAGTGTTAATGGATTCACATTCAACCCCTTTTCCCAATAGGAACACGTTAACTGTGTCTTTCTGGCTTAATGCAAAGTTACCTAGCCGAAATGCATTCCACATGGTTTCGGAGTCATTAGAATAGATCACAAGTCCTAACTTCATGCGTTAATCTCCTTGAACCAAAGTTAATATTGCTAACTTTAATAATTTTTTACACTCAGAATCAGCGCGTGCTTCTCATCCAAATATTCTGTGGGCTCCAAAAATGACGGACAATAGAATGTTAGGAGTAAGAAATTAAGAAGGTAAACCTTGTTTAGAAAATAAACAAAAACACTAAATTCCACCAAAGAAAAAGATAGCTTAAGACCAAGTCAGGTGAATAAAAGATGGAAAATCCAGAAAAAACAGAAACTAGAATGCCTCTAATTGGAGAAAAAGCACCAGATTTTGAAGCAGTAACAACTCAAGGAACACTGAGACTCTCAGACTTCGAAGGAAGCTGGCTAGTCATGTTCTCCCACCCTGCAGATTTCACGCCAGTATGCACAACAGAATTCATTGCCTTCTCAAAAATATACACTGAACTGCAGAAGAGAAACACGGAACTTCTTGGCTTAAGTGTTGATAGCGTATCCTCACATATAGCATGGGTTAGAAATGTAGAAGAAAAAATGGGAGTAAAAATTCCAT
>Ga0209427_10010731_pt1 | contig 10120 bp, 10 predicted proteins | sample DeeMarSWOR136_30_FD_187465 | JGI IMG/M metagenome (GOLD analysis project Ga0209427, IMG submission 187465) | Marine sediment microbial communities from White Oak River estuary, North Carolina - WOR-1-36_30 (SPAdes) (version 2) | ecosystem: Environmental > Aquatic > Marine > Intertidal zone >...
CTATTAGATCATGCACACAGATCTAGGCCGCGCGCAGTCCTTCCCTTCGACCCAGCTACCCTGAACCAACTTGACTGAAGTAGTTGAGCAGACGATGAAGTATACGGAGACAAGGAAGGCCACGGTCTTCCCCCTCCTTTCTAACTCCCCTTCGACGATCCACTTTGGCAAGAAGGTGACGATCGTATAGATGACCCCAGCTACAGGTATCGTGATCACCATGATCGGGAATGTGTACAGCAGTGTGTTTCCCGAGCAGACGACCTCCACGATGAAGGCCCCTACGATCATCGCGTAGAAGATACGCCTGTCATCCCACCTCTTGTCATAGATGAGGTGGGCAAAGACGATGGGGTAGCCGGCGTAGAACGCCCATATCAGGGGCATGTGGTCCAGCCACCTCTGCACGTCCGGGTTGAACGCCGTCGTGTAGTCCACGACGACCCAGAATAGGACGCTGATCAGCAGGTACCTGTTGCGGGCGTTCATGAAGGGCAGGACCTGGGGGAAAATGGGTGGTGGTTAGACGGTGCCCTCCTTCCAGGAGCGGAGGTATCTCTCCTGCTCCTCGGTCAGGGTGTCGATCTGGATGCCCATGCCCTGGAGCTTAAGCATGGCCACCTTCTCGTCTATCTCCCTAGGAACGTCGTAGACCTTAGGCTCCAGCTTCTCTTCCTTCCAGAGCCACTCGGCGACGAGAGCCTGGTCAGCGAAGCTCAGGTCCATCACCTCGCTGGGGTGGCCCTCTGCTGCAGCCAGGTTGACGAGCCTTCCCTCGGCTAGCAAATATAGCTTTCTCCCGTCTTTCAGTTGATACTCATCTAGGCTTGCCCTCAGCCTCCTCTTGCCCGTGGACATCTCCTCTAGGTCGGGTATGTTGACCTCGACGTTAAAGTGGCCAGAGTTGGCCATGATGGCCCCGCTCTTCATGACCTCCATATGGTGGCCGCCTATGACGCTGATGTCCCCCGTGCTGGTGACGAAGATGTCCCCGACCTTGGCTGCCTTAAGCATGGGCATCACCCTGAAGCCGTCCATCACCGCCTCAAGAGCCCTCAGGGGGTTTACCTCGGTCACGATGACGTTGGCCCCCATCCCCTTTGCCCTCATAGCGATGCCCCTTGCGCACCAGCCGTAGCCTCCGACGACGAAGTTCTTCCCCGCGAGCATCACAGAGGTTGCCCTCAAGATGCCGTCTATCGTGCTCTGTCCAGTGCCGTACCTGTTGTCGAATAGGTGTTTTGTGTCAGTGTCGTTCACGGCTATCATCGGGTACCTGAGAGCACCGTCTGCCTCCATCGCTCTCATCCTAATGACACCCGTCGTAGTCTCCTCGGAGCCGCCCTTAATGCCGTCCAAGACTTCCGTCCTGCTACTGTGGATAGTGCTAACGAGGTCTGCGCCGTCATCCATAGTCAGCTGGGGCCCGTGGTCGAGCACCTTATTGACGCACCAATAATACTCGTCGGTGTGTTGCCCCCTCCACGCGTAGACAGGCGTCCCGCTCTTGGCTAAGGCCGCCACAACCTCGTCCGTCGTTGAGAGGGGATTCGAACCGCACAAGAACACCTCGGCGCCCCCGGCCTCCAGAGTCCGCATGAGAACGGCCGTCTCCTTGGTGGCGTGAAGGCAAGCACCGATCCTCACACCTTCAAGGGGTCTCTCCTCCTCGAAGCGCTCACTGACCAAGGCTAGAACTGGCATGTGAGCCTGCGCCCACTCTATTAGAAGCTCCCCCTTATCGGCTAGGCCTACGTCTTTTACCTTATAATCGGCCAAAAACTCACCGTTACTTCTACAGTTTCAGGGGTATAATAAGGTGGTTCCCACTACAAAATGACGATCTGGGCGTGGGGTACGTCCCCGAAGTATATTACCGCTGCCTTCTGGACCATGCAGGCTTCGATGGCGGCCTCGACTATCCTCTTCCCTACAATGTTGCATATGGTCGCCTTGCTCATCGCCTCTAAGGCTTCCTCGATCGCTGCTAGGGTGCCCTTGTAGAACCTCTCGTTCACCTTGAAGGGCGTCCTCCCCCCACCCAGGGTCTTCCCCAGTATCTCTGCGTCGCAGACGGCGACTAGGGTATCCTTACCACTGCGGATGGTCCTCACGTAGACCTCGCCCATGTCAGTTTCACTTGGTGCCTATGGATGACTTGGCACCGCAAGCCTCGCACTGGAGGAACCAGAGCCGTTTCTCCCTCACGATCCTCGTGTCGGGCCTCTTGCAGACAGGGCAGATGACATACCTATCCGTGTATACCTCCAAGAGGTTGCGGATGGAGTCCTCCCTGAAGTTCCCCTGGAAAACTGCCCTTGTGCCATCAAAGTTGGCGAGGGTCGCCATCTCCCCGGCTAGGAACTTGAGCAGGTGGTCGGGGTCCCTCATCAACTCGTCTGCTATCTCCTTGAAGTTGATGATGACGCTACGCCTCCCCGCCACCCTCACGATTGGTCTCGGCACGGTCCACCTCTCGTAGGACTCCACCTGGTCAGGGAGCTTCTCGTAGGCCCTGTCGAGCATAGTCTTATAGTCCTTCTCCATCATCACCCTCACTACCTGATAGTCTCTACCCCAATATAGCCCCTGCGCAGGGACCCTACCTCCTACTGGTCAGGCGCCTCAAAAAGGTTTCCTAGGTGGCTCAGGGTCGCCGGATCGCACCATAGTAGACTATCAAGGCTCCTACAGCGAGGGCGACGAGCCCTCCGACTATCAGGGCGTTCCCGATGGTGTCCAGTATGGGGACTCTGGCCCCAGCCTTCATCTCTAGGTCGACCTCGGGGGAGCCGTCGGCGTTCATGACGACAATCCAGAAGCTCCCACTCACGGGCTCCCACTCCAAGACCTGTGTCCCACTTCCTGTCACGGACGCCTCCCAGAAGCCAATTGCCGTCGGGGGTAATGAAGGCGCGCCTCCCTGATGGGGGATGTACGAGACCTCCGGAACCCTATCCCTCCATAAGCTGGACTCGGAGAGCTGTGAGACCTCGTCGTAGTAGACGTCACCGAGGTAGTCTTCGGCGTCTCCGCTTCTGGCGATCCCGATGAAGACCTCCTCCCCTGGATCGATGGTGGAGGCCACGAGCTTCAGGGTGACTATCTCCCCTCGACCGGTGATGGACTGGATGAACGGCGGGATTTCATCGTCCATGTAGATGTCGATATCCGGGGAGACAAGGGCGTGGGCGTCTGTGTAGATCTCGAACTCGCCGCTCATGATGAAGCCTTCTTCGTCGACGAAGTCACCAGTCACCCATGTGATGCTGCTTCCACCGGCTATGAGGCCGAAGGAGACGATCAGGATTAGTACTCCTATGAATAGAGCCGCTATCCTGCCTATCTGCCAGCCGGCCCTTGGCCTAACGTAACCCACCTCTGGTTCTCTAAGGTTCGCCCCGCAGTGGGGGCAGAACGTGTCCCCCTCCTTGACCTCCTTCCCGCATTCTGTACAGTAGGGCATTGATTCACCAGTTGTTCCTAGCACTTCCACTCTCTTAAACAATACTCGGGAGCTGGTAGGCTCAAAGGGCCTAAACTGTTTTATCGGTAGTCCATCTAGGATTCCCCGTGTCATCGGATAAGTTCGAGTGCGAGGTGATGAACTGGGAGCTCTTCTACTCCCTCTCCAGAGAGGTCGCGATAAAGATAGTGGAATCCGGATACGAGCCAGACTTCGTGGTCGGGTTAGCCAGGGGCGGATGGGTCCTGTCACGGGTGCTCTGCGACTTCCTAGGCGTCAAGGATCTCGTCAGCCTCAAGGTGGAGCACTGGGGGATCACGGCCACGCCCAACGGGAAGGCCCAGATCAAGTATCCCTTCGAGATCAACCTGACCGGGAGGCTGGTTCTCGTAGTCGACGACATCACCGACACAGGGGAGAGCATGCGCGTCGCCACCGAGTACGTCAAGACCCTCAACCCGAAGGAGATCAGGACCGCCGCCCTCAGGCACATAACCGGCTCGGGTGTCGTCCCTGACTACTTCGGCGACGAGATATCGTGGCGTTGGGTGATCTTCCCCTGGAACTACGTCGAGGACATGTGCAACATACTGCCCAAGGTGCTGGCCCCTGGCGGCAGCCTAGCTGATATGAAGGTGAGGCTGAAGGAGAACTACAACATCGACATTGATGAGCGCGAGATCAAGAAGCTGCTGAGGGAGCTGGAGCGGAGATCAAAGGCATGATCTCCCTACGATGACTCCCAGAAACAACTTGAGGTGCATACCTTGACCCCCAAATCGAGAAAGAGGAAAAACGGTACCGGTGAGGCTATACGCCCAGTTGAAGGGGACCTGGTGGAGTCCGTGGCCAGGAGGATGAGGCTGAAGGAGGGCGAGGAGGCTGTCAGGCGGGTCCTCAGGGAGGTCTACAGGCACGGCAAGGTCGGGACGAAGGACATCGCAAAAGCGACGAGGCTTCCCATCCCCGTCGCCGCGGCGATCAGGAGGGAGCTCGAGAGGGAGGGCATCATAGCTAGGAGGGGCGGCGCCGTCCTTACCGAGAGGGGAATAGACTACGTCAAGGAGAAGTTAGGCTTCATCAGAGGAGAAGGTTTAATCTGCCCCGTATGCCTCGGGAAGAAGATCCCTATACCCGAGGAACACGCCGAGACCCTGGGTAGGCTTGGGGAGTATTCCTCGGGGAGGCCTAGGGTAGACACGAGGCTAGACCAGGCCTACGGCACCCCTGAGACGGCCCTGAGGAGGGCCCTGTACATGCTGGAGGAGGGAGACCTCGAGGGCAGGGGGGTCCTCTTCCTAGGAGACGACGACCTGACCTCGATCGCCGTGGGCCTTCTCGGCGTGGCCGAGAGGATAGCCGTCGTCGACATCGACGAGAGGCTAACCCGTCTCATCTCGGAGGTCTCGGAGGAGGAGGGTCTAGGCATCGAGTGCATCCTCCACGACCTTAGGGAACCGCTTCCATCCGAACTTAACGGCGTGTTCGACACCTTCCTCACCGACCCGCCCTACACCTTGGGAGGTCTCAGGCTCTTCCTCTCCAGGGGCATCGAGGCCTTGAGGGGCCGGAGAACCGCCGCGGTATACCTTGCCTTCGCAGACAAGCCCCCCCTCGAGATGCTGGAGGTCCACAGGGCGATAACCGGCATGGGGCTCTTCGTCCGGGAGCTCATCCCCGGTTTCAACACCTATGAGGGGGCAGCGATCATCGGAAACACAACCTTCATGGCGCGGCTATCGACCACCGAGGAGGCCAAGCCGGCCATCACAGGCGTCTACACGGGCAAGATCTATACGGGAGAGCTGCGCCCCACCGTCAGAGTCTACAGGTGCAGATGCGGCGAGGACATGGAGGTAGGGACGGGGCTGAGGTTCGCCACCATCGAGGACCTGAAGGAGGCGGGGTGCCCTCGCTGCGGAAAGCACGAGGGGTTCAGGATGAGGAGACGGGTACCCAGAAAACCTTCTTAAGCAGAGCCTCCCCCAGAGGGTTTGGACCTCCTGGTGAAGGCGATGCTCGAGATAGAGCAGCTGCTCGTGGACCTCTACGGGTGCGAGGCCGACCTGGACGACGCAGATTTCCTGCTGGACACTTTAAGAGCCGCCGCAGACGCCGTCGGCTCGAAGGTGGTCGACGAGGTCGTCCACAGGTTCTCACCAGTCGGGGTCACCGTGATACTCATCCTCGCCGAGACCCACATCTCCATCCACACCTGGCCGGAGCACGGCTACGCCGCCGTCGACGTCTTCGTCTGCGGCGAAGGGAAGGACCCCAACAAGGCTTGGGACTCACTAAGGGGCGCTCTCAAGCCAGAATCCCTTGAGATGAAGCGGCTGACAAGGACGATAGGCGAAACAAGACTTTAAAAAGATGCAGGATGGATGCCAAATAAGAAGTTTTATCTTCTCAAAGTGGGCCTTCAGGGTGCCCATCAAGGGGGCACTCGTTGAGATATCTAACAGGGCTAAAAAAAATTAAATAATAACATCTTTTTCCCAAAACAGAGACACTGAGTAAGAGATATATCCTCATAGACGCGGTAAATCCTCTTGATATAACATGTCGGTTAAAGGTCTGTCAGATGGGGATATCGAGGATTTCCTCTCAGGAGCCGAGATTCTCGGAACGGGCGGTGGTGGAGGGGTAGAATGGGCTAGAGGCATGCTGGAGTTTATTGAAGAGTACGATAAGAAGATCAGCATTATTGATCCAATGGATATCCCTGAGGACGCCTTGGTGGCTGGGGCCGCAGGCGTGGGAGGAGGCGTCACACAGGAGGTAAGGGAAAAGATAGAGAAAAAGTTCGGCACTAGACCTTCTATGAATGACTTCATGAAAACCTCTATACTAGCAGAGAAATTGTTGTCAGGCTATCTGGGTGAGAACATATACGCTTACTTGGCCTTCGAGCTTGGCTGCGGGAACACGATACTTCCCGCATGCATCGCGGCTATGGGCGACAAGCCTGTGGTCGATGGTGACTGCAACGGGAGGGCGGTGCCCGAGATAGAGCTCTGCACACTGAATGTCAAGGGGATTCCTTTCACGCCTATATCGATCGTCTCGCCGTGGATGGAGACGATGATAGTCAAGAGGGTGTATGACTACAGCAGGGCTGAGGACTTTTGCAGGGCTATCGCTGTGGCCTCAGGGGGGAGCTGTATGACCATGGGAGCGCCTGTCAGGGGGAAGGACCTCCCTGACTCCATCGTCAAGAACACGATCAGCGGTTCGATCGAGCTCGGCAAGGCGATAAGGCTGGCGAATGATAAGGGTAAGGACCCGGTCGAGGCCGCCGTGAAGGCCGTGGATGGCTACCTCCTCTTCAGGGGGAAGGTCACCCACTTCGAGAGGGAGGAGCGGGGTGGATTCATGTGGGGGGACCACAAGTACGAGGGGACCGGCGAGTACAAAGGGAAGAAGTTCAGGATTTACTACAAGAACGAGAACATGATCTCCTGGCTCGACGGGGAGCCCTACGTCGTGGGACCAGACTTCCTCTGCGTGATGGATACCGGCACTGGGCAGGGCCTCTCCAACTGGGGGGACGACTTCGCCAAGGGGAGGGAGGTTGCGGTGCTGGGTGTCAGGGCCGACGACATCTGGAGATCCCCCAGGGGCCTGGAGATCTTCAACCCGCGGCACTTCGGCTTCGACATAGATTACAGGCCGGTAGAGGAGGTCGTGGGCAAGTAGCCCCAGGTATCCCCCCTTTTTAAATGAGTGCTGAACGAATATCGGAGGCAAGGATGATGAAGCTTAGAGTCGTGACGCCAGTGGTTAGGGTAGGGAGACCCCGTTCTGATCCTGGGGAGTATGTCGCGAGGATGCGAAGGCTAACTAACATATGCCAGGAGACTCAGCTCGACACTGTACGAATTGACAAGGGCCCGGCCTCAATAGAGTCTAGGTACGATGAGGTTCTGGCTTGTCCCTCGATCGTCAAGAGGGTTGTTGAGGCAGAGGCGGACGGCGTGGACGCGGTGGTAATCAACTGCTTCGGAGACCCAGGTGTAAGGGCTAGTAGAGAGATGGTGAAGATACCGGTCGTTGGACCATGCGAGTCGTCAATGCTCGTTGCATCTTCACTGTGCAACAAGTTCTCCGTCTTGACTATTGTGAATAATGTCATTCCCCTCATAGAGGAGAATGCAATGATCTACGGGCTATCGAGTAAAGTTGCTTCGGTCAGGGCCATTGATATACCGGTGCTTGAGCTGCATAGTGATAGAGAGAAGACAGTCGAAGCCTTGTGCGAAGAAGGGAGGAAGGCGATAGGGGAGGACGGGGCTGAGGTTCTCATCTTGGGCTGCACCGGGATGACGGGGATGGCAGAGAGAATCGAGAAGGAACTGGGCGTCTTTGTCTTGGACCCTCTTCCGACGGCCTTGAAGTTTGCAGAGACACTTGCATGCTTGGGATTGACCCACAGTAAAATTACTTATCCAATGCCACCGGAGAAACAGAGAATCGAATAGGATACAAATGGTTTGTCTTCCCTTTCCACTTTTATGCCTCCTGACATAGCATCGTTTTCTCCATGTTTTATTATCGTGCTCATCAGGCTTAGTGTACATGACATACGTACGGCCCAGTATAAGGATTGTAACCTGACTCCCAATCACATGCCCTTATTCTAAGGATTGTGACCATCCATGCTCTTCAGAACACTTTAAGTTCTCATCAGTATATCAGGAAGAGAAAGTCAATCAGATTCATGAGAACCCTGGGAGACGCAACCGAGTGTCGTGCCAAAAATCTGTAACTCAATATCCTTTCGTTAAGGGCAGAGCCATGTCCATGTTAGTATTTTTAGTGCTCATTTCGTTTGCCGTGCGGGTAAACGTCTCATCATCTGCATCCCAATTGATGGGAACTATCCAAGATGAATATGGCGCCCCTCTGAAGGGAGCTGATGTGTCTCTCTGGATGGGTAGGGCTCAGATAATGTCGGTCATCACAGATGAAAATGGCCATTTTGAGATGATGGGAGACTTCGGCCCGGAACACAAGTTACTGATCAACTGTGATATCCCCACTACTCCAGGGGCTGACTACATGCCGATATGGCTCAATGTCTCCCGCTTCACAGATGAAGATCTAGTTGTCACTTTGAAACCAGCCGCCTCGCTCATCGTAGAGGGCGATTTGTTGTTCGTCGAGATCAATGAGCTTCCCGTGGTAATCATGTTCTCTATCCTCGACCCCGCCTCAGGAAAAGTTCAGGACATTGATGGAGTACCTTTAATCTACGGAACAACCCAGGAGGTTTTCAGCTTCTTCTTGGGTCTAGAACCTAACAACCTCATCGTGCCGGTCGGAGAACCCTTCGAGATCGGCGTCAACAGCACCATTCTAATAAGACACGAGAGGGAAACCCGCAGCTTCGAGATCGACGAGCCGATAACGATGTACAATTCAGGTGATCGGATAACAATCGACTCCAAGCCATACTCTGTCAGGTACAACCAGAAGGTCACGGCTGACCTCCTCGGAGTACTTGAGGAGGAGCTCAACGAGATGGAGTCCTTTGGCTTCTACCTCGTGAGGGAGAAGAGGTCATGGGACATAGCAGGAGGATGGCTCTCAGACTCGGCATTCTACTACGAGGATGGACGCTACGTGGAGAGCTTTGACTCATGTAAGAGGGCCTACATCGAACTCGCCCAGACGAAGGTACACCTGGATTGGATGTTGAACGACGCAGCCACCTCCGTCTACATCATAATCAGCTTCCTCGCTCTGACTTCTACAACCATCGCCTTTCTCCTCTTTCAGAGGGACCTGACGAAGGTCCTCTTCAGCATCGCTTTCTACGCCTTTTTCCTCATCGTCCTCTACTTATCCTATCCCGGAAGCGAGACCGTGCCGATTTTGAGATATCTCGGTACAGGCGTCCTCGCACTGTCGGCTTCCCTTGGGCTCGCGATGGTCTTTCCCTCTTTCATGAGAGGGCGTGGGTTCCGCGGACGCGTGCCACTTCGGAACATCGTTGTTCCCATCTTCTCCATAGCTAAAAGGAGCATTCGAAGGAGGCGCTTGAGATTCCTCCTCACAATGGCGTCGATCACAGTTCTCGTGATGAGTTTCGTCTCCCTCACATCGCTATCCGAGAGCTACGGCTTAATTGTGTCAAGGGTCTCGAGGAGTGGTACTCCCTCTGAAGGCATCTTGGTGAGAGCGCCAAGCGAAGTAGGCTCCGAGATATCGTTCCTCACCCCGAAGGATGTCAGCTCAGGTTGGATAGAGAGACAGCCTGAGGTCCACACTGTTTCCTACAAGGCCGAGAACCTACCCTTCATCGAGCCCATCGCTAGGTTGAAAGGTATGCCCATAAACGGCGTAATAGGCTTCGATCCTGAGAAGGAGTCGATGATATTCAATTTCGACGCCATAATGAAAGAAGGCCAGTTGCCTTCGGAAGGAGGCATCGTAGTCAGCGAGGCCCTGAGGGGCTCAATCAGTGCCCAGGTTGGGGATACACTAGTACTCGATGGTCGTAGGGTCGTTCTGGAAGGTATCATCGACGATGGACGACTGCTTAGGTTGGCAGATCTGGACGGGTCGCCCTACTTACCCAGTAAACTCGTAAACGCGAACCCTATGGGGGATCTTCCGGATTACAGGGTGGAGTTATGTGAACCGGAAGAG
>Ga0209427_10010732_pt1 | contig 10119 bp, 10 predicted proteins | sample DeeMarSWOR136_30_FD_187465 | JGI IMG/M metagenome (GOLD analysis project Ga0209427, IMG submission 187465) | Marine sediment microbial communities from White Oak River estuary, North Carolina - WOR-1-36_30 (SPAdes) (version 2) | ecosystem: Environmental > Aquatic > Marine > Intertidal zone >...
CAGACAACACGGGAGGACGTGTTTCCTAGACCTCGTGGACGATGGCCGGAGGCTCCAGTGCCAAGTCCGGGTGGACATCGTGGGAGGCGAAGCGTACGACTTCTTCAGGAGGTTCGTGGAGAGGGGCGACTTCGTCGGCGTGAGGGGCGGGATGTTCTACACGAGGATGGGGGAGCTCACCCTCCAGGTGGAGGGGCTCTCCCTCCTCTCCAAGGCCCTCTACGACATACCCCGGGAGTGGTACGGCCTGAGGGAAGTCGAGGCGAGGTACAGGCAGAGGCACCTCGACCTCATCATGAACGGGGGCGTCAGGGAGCTGTTCGCGGCCAGGTCGAGGATCATCTCGGGGATGAGGCGCTTCCTCGACGGGAGGGGCTTCCTCGAGGTGGAGACGCCCCTCATCCAGGAGAGCTACGGCGGCGCCTCCGCCCGACCCTTCACTACCTACGTCAACGGCCTCTGCGAGACCAGGTACCTCCAGATCTCCCCTGAGCTCTACCTGAAGAGGCTGGTGATAGGCGGGTTCAACAGGGTCTACACGATCTCCAAGAACTTCAGGAACGAGGAGATAGACTCGACCCACAACCCCGAGTTCACCATGATGGAGGCATACCAAGCCTACGCAGACTATAACGACATGATGGAGCTCGCGGAGGCCCTCATCTCCGGACTGGCGGCCGAGCTCCGGGGCTCAACTCGGGTCGAGTACGCGGGGCGGGAGGTCGACCTGGGGAGGCCCTGGCGGAGGGTCACGATGCACGAGGCACTCAGGCAAAATGCAGGGATGGACGTTCAGGCGATGGGGGACGACGAGATAGCGGAGGCCCTGCGCGAGGCCGACCCCGAGAGCCACAGCAGACTCACGCGGGAATCGGGTTACAGCAGGGGGCTCTTCACAGCAAGGCTCTTCGATTCCCTCTGCCAGAGACGGCTGCTCCAGCCCACCTTCGTCACTGACTACCCGGGGGAGACCTCCCCCCTCTGCAAGCCCCACAGGGGAGACCCCGCGCTGATCGAGAGGTTCGAACTCTTCATCGCCAGCATGGAGCTGGCCAACGCCTACACCGAGCTGAACGACCCTGACCTCCAGAAGTCCCTCCTCGAGGAGGCGGAGCGAGGCACCGAAGCCCACCCCCGAGACGAGGGCTACGTTGAGGCCCTGCGCCACGGGATGCCCCCCACGGGAGGCATCGGCATCGGGGTAGACAGGCTCGTCATGCTGCTCACGGGGAGCGCGAGCATCAAGGAGGTCATCCTGTTTCCCATAATGAGGAGGCTCCCCTTCTCCTAGGCTATATACGCGTGAAGCTCTCAGCGGGCTTGCAGACAGGTTAATCTACTCTGGGCGTCACTCAGATCGTATGCTGCCGATCGGAGACGACAATCCGACGATGCTCACGCCCTACGTCAACTGGGCGATAATTCTGTCGTGCATCCTCGCCTTCCTCTGGCAGACCTCCGAGGGCACCAACCACTTCATCTACACCCTGATGAACTTCGGAATCGTCCCCGCCAGGATCGCAGCCGGCGAGGGGCTCTACACCTTCGTGACCAACATCTTCCTCCACGGCGGGTGGGCCCACCTGCTGGGCAACATGCTCTTCCTCTGGATCTTCGGGGACAACATCGAGGACTGCTGCGGCCACCTGAGGTACCTGCTGTTCTACATCCTGACGGGCGTCATCGCGTCGACCCTGTGGATCGCAACGGCCTGGGGCTCCCCCTACCCCGCCGTCGGGGCCTCCGGAGCCATCTCGGGAGTGCTGGGAGCCTACTTCATCCTCTACCCCGGGGCCAGGGTCAGGACTATAGTGGGGTTCGGCTTCTTCTGGAGGGTCATCCGGCTCAGAGCCTGGACGATGATAGGATTGTGGGCGGCCTACCAGTTCCTCCTGGCCTATGTCGCCCTCGACACAGGGGTCGCTTACTGGGCCCACGTCGGGGGCTTCGTCGCTGGTATCTTCCTCTCCAAGGTGTTCCAGAGGAGGCTGAGGAAGCCCACTGCCGACTATAACAATCTAGACTTCTATAGATAAGGAGAGCCTCACTTGAGGATCCTGATCTGCCTGGGCGCGACGCCCTCTTCCAGGAGGCCCTCAAGGGACACGGCCCGGCCTCCAGCCAGGGCTATCTTCTCCACTGCGATGTCTGAGAAAGAGTAGGCGGCTACTGTGACGGGGTGATCGAGAGAGCCAGATGCCAGCACCTTGCCTGGCACTGCCACGGTCTCTCCAGCCTGAGTGTTCCTGTTGATCCTGCTCAGGTTGACCGCGTACCTCTTCCTCTTGGCCCTGTCTAGGTGGTCGGCGATTGTCGCCCAGATGGCCTGATCGCTCTTCTTTGAAGCCGCTCTTAGGACTCTGATCGTTTTCTTAAGCTCCGGGTTCATCATATCCTTCTTCCTCCTCATCCTCGTCGTCGAAGTCTCCGCCAATGCTGTAGAGCCTCCGGGCCTCCTGCTCCATGGCCTCGAAGTCGGTAATCTCCTCCTCCGTCTCCCCCCTCTCCAGCTTGCCTGATAACTCGTCCAGCTTGGAGACGAGTATCTTGACCGCCGCTGACACTATCTTGTCCGGGGGTAGGCCGCCGTTGGACTCCACGGTGAACACGAACATGTCGTCCCTCACGCCCTGAACGACGGCTGAGGGATCAACGGGACAGGCCTTGACGCAGTCGCCGCACAGGGTGCAGGCGTAGAGGTTCACCGTCTTCAACTTGTCGTCTTGGAGTTCGAACACGTTCGCGGGGCACGCGTCCACGCACTTGCCGCAGGCGGTGCACCTCTTCTCGTCCACCTCTATCTTGGCCACGTTCTGGTAGACTGCTGAGGAGACGGGCTGCCACTTGGCGTGGGTCTTCCCCCTGCCGAGCATGGCATACGCCTCCATCCTTATCGCGTGCTCAGGGGCAAGTTTGGTGAGCGGGATGTCCGGGCTGACCGGGACCACCTCGGGGTCCTCCGAGATGAAGTCTCCCGAGTGGACCGTGCGGTTCTCGCCCTCCGCGACGACGTCCAGTGTGAGGACGACCCTGCACTTCTCGCAGCCCAGCTCGCTTCCGCAGTCGCAGTCCTCCGGGAGGACGTACTTGTCGAGGTTGGTCTTCAAGGGCACCAGGCCTATGCGGTGGGCCAGGACCTCGTCGGGGATGACCGAAGAGTTGTCGAAGATGAACAGGTCGTCGATGGCCATGCAGGGCACCTCCGAGATCATGGTCCGCCTGAGCGCGTTGGCGAACGCCACGTCCACAGCCTCGATGAGGAAGCGGACCTTGTCCTCCGTGAGGTCTAGAACCCTTACCTTCATGGCCATCACTTCTAGAGGCCTAAGGCCTCCGTCCCCGTCGCCCGCCGGGTTTGCGCGTCCCATCGTGGGGGATGGGGGTCGTCTCCTCAATCCTGCCGATCATGAAGTTGCTCCTGGCAAGAGCCCTGATTGCTGCCTGGGCTCCCGGTCCCGGGGTCTTGGAACCCGCACCGCCAGGCGCCCTGACCTTTATGTGGATAGAGGTGACTCCCTTGTCCCGACCCGCGTCGGCGACGAACTGGGCAGCCTTCATCGCCGCATAAGGCGAGGGCTTCAGCCTATCCGCCTTTACGAACTGCCCTCCTGAGGCGAAGGCGATCGTCTCGGCACCCGTCAGGTCCGTCATGTGGATGATCGTATTGTTGAAGCTGCTGTAGATGTGGACCACTGCCCACCTCTCACCCTCACTCAACCGGCTCCCCTCCACTCATCTCCTGCGTACCCAGCTCCTGCCTCAGAGCGTGGGCCTTTACCGAGATCGGGCTTGAATCTGCGTAATTCAGGCTCGCCTCGTCCTCGAGGGTCACCTTGTAGCCCGGGGCCTTCACCTTCCGACCGCGGATCGATATGTGGCCGTGGGTTATGAGCTGCCTCGCCTGATGGAGGGACTTTGCCATTCCCCTTCTGAAGATCACCGTCTGGAGCCTTCGCTCCATCACGTCGTTTATGCTCATGCTGAGAACATCCTCCGTTGTGGCGTTCTCGCTCACAAGACCAAGGGCAGAAAGCTTCCTGATTAAAGCCTTCTCCCTGTCGACCCTCTCAATCGGGTCCACTGAGAGCAACTCTCTGGCCCTCCGCCTCAGGGTGCTGACCTCGGTACGATGACGCCACAGCTCTCTCTTGTTTCTGAGGCCGTAGTTCCCGATGAGCTTGAGCTCCTCCTCAAGGTTGTTGACGTCGTAAGGGCGCTTGGGTGTAGCGTACAGCTTCTTCTTCTTCTTTGGGTCTCCCATTCAGTCCCCTACCTTTGCTGCACTCCTTTCCTGCTGACCCCGACGCTCCTGCCCTTGCGGGCCGTGGTCTTGGTCCTCTGTCCCCTCACCTTGAGCCCACGAGAATGACGTTCGCCCTTCCAGCTCCTGATCTCCCTCATGAGGTCGATGTCATCCTTCTGAGCGAGGTCCAGGTCCGAGGCAAGGAGGTGGAGGTCCTTCCCCGTCTGCGGGTCCTTCCTTCGGTTCAGCATCCACTTGGGTATGCCCCTTGATGCCGGGTTGTCGAGTATGACCTCAATCCTCCTGACGTCCGAGTCAGACAGCTCCCCCAGCCTCGTGTTGGGATCGAGGTTTAGTCTCTTGATCATCGTCCGGGCTACCCTTATGCCGACACCCTTCAACTCACACAGGGCGTAGGGCAGCATCTTAGTGCCATCTAGGTTCGACCCGTGCAGCCGTACGATGTAGTTGAACTCTCTGGACACGCGGAAATCTCCCGACTGTGTAGGTAAACGTAAAGCATAAAAACATTATTAAAACGTATCGCATTCGCTGAACCTTAGTGCGACGAAACGTATTGTCCCTTTTTTACCGGGATTGTCGATGCGAGACGTATCTCCACTCACAAATTGTGATTATGAGGGGTGACCACAGGCGGTGAGTCGCCCTTAAAAGCGTAATCCAGATTTTTAGACCCTGATGAAAGATGGCCCAGATGGATATTGCGAATGAGAACCTCCAGCGGCTCATGAGGATACAGGAGGTAATACGGATAGAGGATGAGGTGGAGTCAAGCCTGGATGAGACACTCTCCCGGGTATTGAACTTCTACGGCAGGTTCGTCTCCTATCATCTTTTCGAGGAACAATAGCAGAGCTAGGGGATTTGAGACAGAATGTACTGTGAGAGATGTGGAGGAGAGCTCAACGAGGGCGACAGGTTCTGCCCAAAGTGCGGGACAATGACCGAGAAGGGAGTAGAAGAGAAGGCCCGCTATCCCGTTGTGATGAGAGGGGTGCTGGATGAATGGGGTTCTCCCCAACGCTACTGGGTTGAGGACAGAAAGGAGTTCAGCGGCCCTGTGACAACAGACGAGATGTTCTTCGCCGCACACAGCTTCAACGGACCCGTGAAGGTCTCGGGCTGGGACAAGAACGAGTACTCCATTGAGCTGATGATCGAGGCCGGAGGCTACATGGAGGAGGAGGCGAGGGCCAACCTGGAGGCCCTAAAGGTCGAGTTTAAGGACGAGGTCCAGGAGGGTAAACAGAGGCTCGCTCTAGGATTCGATTACCCCCACCTCCACAGGATGCCCTATCGCATCGAGACGGAGGTGCGCCTTCCTAAGTCCATCCTCGTTGACCTAGACATCGGCTCCAGGAACGGCGGCATATCGATAAAAGACCTCAAAGGGGGGATTCTGGTCTCCGAGACTAAAAACGGCGGGATCACCCTCAGTAACCTCCCCTACAGGACTGTTCAATGTGCAACGAGCAACGGGAGACTCGACCTGAGGAAGGTAGACTGCGAGAGCGTTGAGATACGCACCAGCAACGGCAGGATAACCTTGGACGAGGTCTCCGCCGAGACCCTAGAGGGGAAGACCTCAAACGGGGAGATAGAGGGAACCCTGAAGTCGAGGGACTCCCGCCTCAAAACGAGCAACGGACACATAGGCCTCAGCCTCCCCTGCGAGGAGAGCGGAAAATACTACCTCAGCACGAGCAATGGGAGCATAAGGCTCGAGGTGCCCGACTTACCCCGGGTGGGCTACGACCTAGATCTGAGCACGAGCATGAGCACGGTGAGGGTGGACCTGGACGACCTCGAGTACAGCAGGCACAGGAGGACGAGGAAGACGGCGAGGACAGCAGGATTCGATGACAGAGAGACACAGGTGGTCATCGACGCCCACACATCCATGGGCGGAATAAGGGTGAAACCCGCAAGACACCTGCCCTAGCCAAGAGTAGAACCGAGGACACATCCCAGACCTATACCCCCGATGATATGAACCCCTTTTAGGGGGAGGGGGGTCAGAGCGTCCAAGAGTGATTAAAGGGCAGAACGTAAAAAGGAACCCGAATCAACCGCCTCTCGGACGCGATTCAGCACAAAAACGTGCTTCTAAGCAACGAGAACATAACTAGAATAGCCATCCCCGGCCTTCACACAGCACACTCGATACCTAGGGGGCCACTTACTACTCGTGATGGAAGATCAAACCAAGAGACCAGATCACAGCCATCCCCAAGAGGAAGATAGCGAACTGGGCTAACGACCTCCGGAAGTCGCCCTCACTCTGGAGCTCCGGGATCAGCTCGACGGCCGACAGGTAGATGAAGGCTCCGGCGGAGAAGCTTATCAGGAAGCCGCTCAGCGAGCCCACGGACTCCATGAAGAAGCTGGCGAAGACCCCGCCCAGGACCACCGTGAGCGCCGTGATGAAGTTGTAGACAAGGGCCTTCGTCCTCTCAAAACCGGCGTAGATCAGTATGCCGTAGTCTCCCATCTCCTGCGGGAGTTCGTGGAAGATGACCGCGATGGTCGTCGCAACCCCCACCTGGAAGCTCGCCGAGAAGCTGGCCGCGATCACCATGCCGTCGATGAAGTTATGGACGCCGTCCCCGATCACGTTCAGGTAGGCGAAGTCCTTCTTCCCGGGGAGTTTACCTCCGGCCCTCTCTATGTCCTCGCTGTGGCCGTGGCCGTGATACCAGTAGATGAACCTCTCCAGGAAGTAGAACATGATGAACCCGAAGGCGATGTACGGGAAGACGAGGTGCTCGTCAACCATCTCCACCGCCTCCGGGAGCAAGTCAAACAGTGAAGCACCCAGGATGGAACCCGCGGAGAAGGCGACGAGGAAGAACAGGATCCTGTGGAGCGTCTCCTCCTTCAGGGAAAGGGCGAGTATACCGCTCAACGAGAATAGGCTCACCACAAGGGTAGCCAGGAACGTGGTCAGCTGCGTGGCCACCATAAACACTCATTGAGAACGGGCGCATGTAAATATGCTGCTAATCTCCATGAGCGTGGCCGTGGTCACGGCTCTCTCGGCCCTGAAGCCCGTCCCTCAGGCCCCCCAGGCGGAGGGAGTTCAGTATGACGCTCAGGCTCAACCCCATGTCGCCGACAGCAACGGCGATCCAGAGGGTGATGAGCCCCGGGAAGGTGAGCAGGGCAACACCAAGCTTCACGAGGATCGAGGCGGCGATGTTCTCCCTGATCCTGCCCATCGTCGCCCTGCTAAGCCTCACCAGGTAGTCGACGCGGTGCACCTCGTCCTCCATCAGGGCTATGTCCGCCGTCTCCAGAGCCACATCGCTCCCAATGGCGCCCATCGCGATGCCGACATCTGCGGCTGCCAGAGCAGGAGCATCGTTGACCCCGTCGCCCACCATGGCAACCACGCCATACTCCGCCTTCAACTTCTCGATCGCCTGCACCTTCTCCTCCGGCAGAAGGTGAGCCCGGTACCCATCAAGGCCCAACCTCTCAGCGATGGCTCGGGCGGTAACCTCGTTGTCGCCCGTGAGCATCTCGACCCTAATCCCCTTGTCCTTCAGCTGGGATATCGTCTCCTCGACGCCCTCACGTACCTCGTCCATGAGCGCGATGGCCCCGATGGTGCAGTCGTCTTCGGAGACCAGGACCACGGTCTTCCCCTCCGCCTCAAGCCTCTCGACGACGCCATCCATGGGGGCTATTTTCAGCTCCTCGAACAGCCTGAGGTTCCCTATGCAGCAGGTCTTCTCATCTAAGCAGGCCTCCACGCCCCTCCCCACGTAGGCCTTGAAGTCGGTGGTCTCCTCCACCTCCACGCCCATCTCCTTCGCCCTCTCAAGAATTGCTCTGGCAATGGGGTGCTCGGCCTTCGCCTCCAGGGCCACAGCCCTACGCAACACCTCCCTCTCGGGAAGGTCCTGGGTTATGATGTCGACAACCCCAAGCTGTCCCCGTGTCAGGGTGCCCGTCTTATCGAAGGCAATCACCTTGACCTTGCTGACCTGCTCGACGTAGTTGCTGCCCTTGACCAGCACGCCGTTTCTTCCAGCGCTGGCTATCGCCGAGACCATGGCCACGGGGGTGGAGATCGCCAGGGCGCAGGGGCAGGCCACCACCAGCATGACGAGAGACCTGTAGATCCACTCCGTGAGGGGCTGTCGGAGGAGCAGAGGAGGAACGGTTGCCACGATCAGCGCGAGGAATATGACTGAAGGCGTGTACCATTTTGCGAACTTGTCTACAAAGGCCTCAGTCGGCGACCTGTGCTCCTCGGCCTCCTCTATCATCTGAAGTATCTTCGCGAGGAGCGTCTCCTCCATAATCTTGGTGACCCTGACCGCGAGGAAGCCATCATTGTTGATGGTACCCGCGTAGACCTCCTGCCCGAGCTCCCTGTAGATGGGCGCGGACTCTCCGGTGATCGCGGCCTGATTGACGCTGGAGGCTCCCTCCACGACCACGCCGTCCAGGGGGATGCGATCGCCGGGCCTGACGACGAATATCTCCCCCGGCCAGACCTCCTCGATGGGAACCAAGACCTCCTCTCCGTCCCTCCTCACGGTCGCCACCTCAGGCTTGAGCTCCATCAGGGCCTCGATGGAGTGGCGTGCCCTGTCAGCCGCGTAGTCCTCAAGCCTCTCAGCGATGTTGAAGAGTAAAAGCACCGCTGCACCCTCCTCGATGTGGCCAATGGCGAGGGCGCCGATGGCCGCGACCGTTATCAGCAGATTTATACTGATGTACTTCCTGAAGAGGCTCCTCAGGCCCAACTCAGCTATCTTATAACCAGAAAGGATCATCGTGGCCAGGAGAAGCAGGTTCGATATCAGGATGGGGCCGTAGAGGAGACGCAGCGCAATGCCCGCCACCATGGTCAGGCCAGATGCCGCTAGGGGAGCCCAGCTCCCTTCTGAGTGCTCGTGGATGTGCGTGCTATTGCCTTCTTTCTCATGACTGTGGGGCATGGCTCGCCCTCTTGTCTCATTCAAACGGAGGATACCACTTTATTAAGATAATGCTATAAAAAAGGGATATTTTAATAATATTTATTAATCTTATATCTTAAATTTAATAAGATAGCGTTGACTGTCATCAGCGTCTCTCTGACACCTGAGCTCTTGAACCGACTGGATGAGTTCGTGGAAATCTCGGGCTACTCAAGCCGCTCAGAGGCGCTCCGTCTGGCTGTCCGTGACACCCTATCGCAGTTCGCTCTGAGAAGACTTGAGATCCGGCGGGTGATCGCTACCATTACCGTCATCTCCGAGAGGGAGATGCACGGCATAAACTCGAGACTCATGGATCTTAGGCACGAATTCGACGAGAACGTATTCGGTAACATGCACCTACACATCGGCGGCGGTTATTGCGTCGAGATATACCTGGTTCAAGGCGATCACGACGTCGTGATGAAATTCATAACGAAGGTACGCGCAGTCAAGGGGATAATGGAGGTAAGATACACAATAACACCAATTGAAGAGAACATTTAATCTCAGACCAATAACTATGTGGATCTAACGTACAATTCCATATTGCCCCGAATCATATACCATATCCTTTTACATGGTTGCGTTTGATGAGCGCTCGTCTCTTGAGTTTAAATTCCTTTGTCCCCGGTTGCTGTTTGCGTCTGATAAAAAAAATTTAGGCATTATTCTCCAATTTTCTTTATCTCTTCCTCCACTTCTTCAAAGCCTTCTTCGTAAAATGTTTGTTCATCGGGGGCGAGATGATACAAAAGTCTCAAGAACTCGCCAGCGTGGACTCTCTCTTCGTCAGCTATGTCCTTCAAAACTTCGGCAGCTAACTTGTTTTCAATGGACTCAGCGAGCTGCATGTACATCTGGACCGCCTCGTATTCAGCC
>Ga0209427_10010733_pt1 | contig 10118 bp, 11 predicted proteins | sample DeeMarSWOR136_30_FD_187465 | JGI IMG/M metagenome (GOLD analysis project Ga0209427, IMG submission 187465) | Marine sediment microbial communities from White Oak River estuary, North Carolina - WOR-1-36_30 (SPAdes) (version 2) | ecosystem: Environmental > Aquatic > Marine > Intertidal zone >...
CTCATTATACTGGATACCATCCGTCATATTTATCGCTCGGGGCGGATACCAAAGGTAGCAGCCCAAGCCGGCGCTATACTGAATCTCAGACCGATGCTTACCGTCCATGGACCGGTACATTTCATGGGTATGGCCAGAAGCAGAAAAAGCGGTATAGAGCGGATATTCAAAGTGATGAAAAATAAAGTCGGGTTGAAGCCGGTGCATGTAGCAGTGATGCATGCCTATGCTCCTGAGGAGGCCGAGAGTCTGAGGGACAGAATAAATTCCGAATTCAACTGTGCCGAGTTGTGGCTAACTGAGTTCAGTCCGGTAATGGGTTACGTATGCGGCACCGGGACCCTGGGGATTGCTTTCTATCCCGAGGACTAGATAAAGGGATTTGGCAATTCAAATTAATGCTTTCAGGCAAAAGCGGCAGTGGCCGAGCAGTTTGGTAGGTAAAAGGAGGAATGGTAAGTGAAAATACTGACTTCTGTTAGTGGAATGCTGATTGTTTTCTCCCTGGTCTGGTTGTTCGTTATCTTTCCCCTCATGGCTAAACTCCCGGCCGACCATCACAAGGTGGTCAATATGGAGGGCACCTACAAAGTGATGAATCCCCAGACACAAAACCTGGATGAAATCCCGGTCAATGTGGAGCGAGAGCAACAGGCGGTTGAAATTCAGGACAATGTGCTGATAATCAATCAGACAGTTACCGCTAGCCATGCCCTGGCCGGCATGGAACTGCCTCAGTTCGGGCTAACCGAGGTGCTGGGGGTAGACAGGTCTACGCGAGAATATATCCCGGGCTACGGTGATATGGACCGGAGCGGTCAATTCTGCTTCCCTTCAGAGGTGGAAGAAGAAGCCTACTCCGTATGGATGCCATCCGCCGGGCGTCCCCTGGAAGCTAATTTCACCGGTGAAGAGGATATTCAGGGCCTCAGGGTATTCACGTTTAAAATTAGTAAGCAGGGTCTGGACATCGGTACCCAGCAGGGAACTGGCCTGCCTCAAGTTCTGGATATAGATATCGATATGAAGGTTGAGCCGATAAGCGGGACGACAGTATATACGAAGAGTATTAATACCATCAAGGTTGTTCCTGCGGCAGGTATGGAGACGACGGTCTATGATTCCAGTCTGATATTTACCGACGACACGATTGCGGATTTGATTGACACGGCTGAGAGCGCCCGGACTCAGATGCTATGGGCTACGGTTTATGGATTCTGGCTGGTTATCGGTGTGGGTATTGTCCTGACGCTGGTGGGTGTAATTGGAATCGTACGGGCCAGATAAGGGTAAGTAGCTCAGCTAGTTTTGCAGGATAATAAGGCAATAACCCGGGATCGGCATTCATTTTTGCGGTGGAGCCTGGAGAGGTCTTCCAATGAAATGGTTTTTAAGAATAGGGCTGCCCCTTATTCTTGTGGTGGTGGTTGCTTTTCTGGGGATATCGGTCTTTCTGGGTAACTCTATGACCTCGGTAGAGCGGGTGCCAGTTACAGGAAATCCAGCACTCCTGGGCCTTAGCTACGAAGAAGTCTCTTTTCCAAGCATAGATGATGATTTAACTCTACACGGTTGGTATCTCCCGGTTCAGGACAGCGAGTCGGTTATTATCATGATACACGGTGCAGATGGTAATAGAGCCGATTCCAGTATCGGTATGCTAGAAATTGCTGCGGGGCTAGTGGAACATGACTACAACGTCCTGATGTTTGACCTGCGCGGTCATGGAGAATCAGAGGGAAACAGGATGTCGGCCGGTTTCTACGAGAAGAGAGACCTTCTCGGGGCGGTGGACTACGTGAAAGGGCGTGGTCTTGAGCGGATAGGCGTACTGGGCTTTTCGGTGGGTGCGGTTACTTCTCTTATGGGGACGGCAGAGAGTGATGATATCGATGCAGTAATAGCCGACAGTAGCTTTGCGGATTTGAAGGACATGATGGAGCCCGAGTTTTCCAAGCGTACAAAGTTTCCCAAGGTCTTCCTTGGTCCCCTACTGTTCATGGTCAAAATTATGTACAGTGTTGACTTCAATGCCGTCAAACCTGTTGAGGCAGTACCCGAGATTACACCGAGACCCATACTGTTTATTCATGGAGAGCTGGATGATACTGTTCCCCTGGAGCATGCCTATAGACTGCGCGATGCCTCTCAAAGTCCTGAGAGTCAGTTGTGGGTGGTCCCCGAGGCAGGTCATGTCAGGGCTTACGTTACCCACCCGGAAGAGTACATCAGCAAGGTAACCACATTCTTCGATGGGGTTTTGCGGTAAAATATCCATACTATTGTGACAATTATTGAATTATTTTCTCAGACCATCTAGTAAAATGGGAGAAATAATTGTATAATTAAGGGCGTGGAGAATGCCCAGCTAGTTTCCGATGTGGAGCGGCTGAGTGAAAGCCTGGGGCAACTTCCCGAGCCGATAGCGGAGCCTGCGTTGATTGTTGTGAGCGGGTTACCAGGCACAGGGAAGACCTACTTCTGTAATAGATTAGCCGAGAGGTTACCATCTGTTGTTCTGGAAAGTGATGTCTTACGCAAGACTCTTTTCTCACCACCAAGATATAGTGCCAAGGAAAGTTCGCAGCTCTTTCGGGCTATTCACCAACTAATTCAGAAATTACTAGCAAAAGGAATTCCACTTATTCTAGATGCGACGAATCTATCGGAGCGAAATCGCGAATACCTTTACAGCATAGCTGACCGACTGGATGCCAAGTTAGTTTTGGTACGGGTTGAGGCACCACCTGAAGTCGTGCGTCAACGGCTTGAGGCACGCCGAGATAAGCCAGAGAATAAATCGGATGCCGATTGGGAAATATACCGGAGAATGAAATATTCAGTCGAAAGAATCCGACGGAATCATTATGCTGTAGACACCTCTCGAGATATTACACCGGTTCTAGATAAAATCGTGAAGGAAGTGACACGCTAGAGCTCCGATACGGGCTCTCATTTAAAAAAGTGGAATAAGGAGGAGGTTGTTATTATGGTTGCGGGTTACAATGGTAAAATTCTGCGTGTTGATTTGTCTCGTGGTAAAACGTCGGTAGATGAACCTGAAGAGGGGTTTTACCGGCACTACATGGGGGGCAGGGCATTCGTAAGCTATTATCTGCTTCGAGAGCTGAATGGTGGTGTGGACCCTCTTGGTCCACAGAACAAGCTAATATTTGCCGGTGGGCCAGTCACCGGAATTCCAATCGCTGGTAGCGGCAGGAATAGCGTTGGTGCAAAATCACCGTTAACCAACGGTTATGGTGATGCCGAGGTCGGCGGGTTCTGGGGGGCTGAATTCAGGCAGGCAGGGTATGACGCCATTATTATCGAGGGCAAGGCGGAAAGACCGGTCTATATCTGGATTGAGGATGGCAAGGTAGAGATAAAAGATGCCCGGCACCTCTGGGGCAAGACCACCGGTGAGTGTCAGAAACTCATCCAGCAGGAATCGGGTATCAGCGGTGTCCGCGTTGCCCAGATAGGAATAGCCGGGGAGAACCAGGTTAAATATGCCTGTGTGGTTAATGATATAAATCATGCGGCCGGTCGTTCCGGGATGGGGGCGGTGATGGGTTCGAAGAACCTGCGAGCGATTGCCGTCAGGGGGCGTCAAAAAGTGGAACTGGCCGATTCCAGAGCAGTAACCTCATTAGCCAGGCGAATCAGGGATATTCTCAAAACCCACCGGGCGGCCGTTGCCATGAGCCAGAATGGTACTGCGGGGGGACTGGTGGCTCTCAATGCAGCCGGCGGTCTACCGACAAGAAACTTCAAAGAAGGTGTCTTTGAGGGAGCCGAGAAAATTTCCGGTCAGTTAATGAATGAAAGCATCCTGGCGGGCAGGGGAGGGTGCTATGCCTGTCCCATTCGCTGCAAACCCGAGGTATCCGTCGGCGAGCCATATAATGTTGACCCTTTGTATGGTGGTCCCGAGTACGAGACCCTGGCGGCGTTAGGTTCAGATTGCGGAATTGACAACCTGGAAGCAGTCGCCAAGGGTAATCAACAATGCAGTGCTTACGGGCTGGATACCATATCTACCGGAGCGAGCATTGCCTTTGCTATGGAGTGTTTTGAGAACGGTATTCTAACCGATAAGGATACCGACGGAATGAAGCTTAATTTTGGTAATGCGGAAGCAATGCTACAGATGGTAGAGATGATTGCCCGCAGAGAGGGGCTGGGCAAAGTTCTGGCCGACGGTGTTGCAAAAGCTGCCTCAGCTTTCGGTAAGGGGGCAGAGGAATTTGCCATGCATGTGAAGGGGCAGGAGATACCTATGCATGAACCCCGATTCAAGCCGGGTCTGGGTGTGGGCTATACCATCTCGCCTACCGGTGCTGACCATTGCCATAATATTCATGATAGTGCCTTCACCATGCGGGTGGGGGGTGCACTGAGAGCTTTAGGCGTATCCGAGCCACTGCCCTGCCAGGAGCTGAGTTCCGCCAAGGTCAGGATGCTAGTTTACGGCAGTTTATGGCAGCACACGCTTAATTGCATGGTATTCTGTAATTTCGTTCCCTTTACTACCGCTCAAATGGTTGAACTGGTAACCGGCATTACCGGCTGGGATACCAACGTCTGGGAGTTAATGAAAGTTGGTGAGCGGTGCATTAACATGGAACGTGCCTTTAATATTCGGGAGGGGAAGAATAAAGCAGATGACTATTTACCAAAGCGGTTTTTTAATGCATTTGACTCCGGCCCTTTGAAGGGGGTTGGTATCAAAGAGGAGGAGCTGGTAAAGGCTATAGATACCTATTATGGGATGGTTGGCTGGGACAAGGAGGGAACACCCAGTCTGGCAAAGCTACAGGAGCTGGGTATTGAGTGGGTAAACGGAGCCTAGTGGCAGGGCGGATAAAGGAGGTTGACGGTGGATATAAAGGTTATAGCCGGCGATATTGCGAAGACTGAAGCCGACGCTATTGTTGTGGGTTTCTTTGAGGGCATGGAACACCCGGGGGGTGTTGTTGCCAGCATAGACAGAGCTCTGGATGGAGCGATATCTCAGCTTATTGAGCAGGGTGAAATAAAGGGCAAGCTCAGCGAAGCTACCATTATTCATAGCCTTGGCAAGCTTCCGGCTGCCAGGGTAGTAGTTCTGGGCCTGGGTTCTCAGGATAAGTTGAATCAAGACAAGGTCCGAGGGGCGTTCGCCGAGACCTGCCGACTGTTGAGGCGGAAAGGAACAGGCAGTATTGCCACTGCTGCTCACGGAGCTGGTACAGGTGACATAACTCACGAAAGTGCCGCTCAGGCAATAGTTGAAGGTGCTCTGCTTGGCCTGTACACGTTTCGCAAGCATATAACCAAGGCAGCCGAGCACGGTGAGATCAAGCAGTTGACGATAGTAGACGCTGATGAGAGCAGAATACCTGCATTGGAGAGAGGCTGTAACAGGGGTAAAATTCTGGCCGAGGCAACCAATCTGGCTCGTGACATGGTAAATGAACCAGCGAACTTTATGACGCCGACCCGTATGGCCGAGGAAGCCGCCAGGCTAGCCAAGGAATATGGTCTCAAGATTGATGTGCTTGAGCGGGAGCAGATAGAGGAAATGGGAATGGGGGCACTGCTGGGCGTAGCCCAGGGGAGCCGTCAGCCACCCAAGTTTATTGTCCTTAATTATGAAGGGGGTGGCTCTGGCGAACCTGACATTGCTCTGGTTGGTAAAGCGATAACCTTTGATTCAGGGGGGATATCCATAAAGCCGTCCGAGGGGATGGGGAGTATGAAGGGTGATATGGCGGGGGGCGCGGCGGTGATGGGGGCAATCAGTGCTGTTGCTCAACTGAAACCCAAGGTAAACGTAATGGCGCTTGTTCCGGCTACCGAAAATCTTCCCGGTGGTAGCGCCCTGAAACCGGCAGATATCCTGACAGCGATGGACGGTAAAACTATTGAAATTGTAACAACCGATGCCGAGGGGCGACTTACCCTGGCCGATGCTCTGGGGTATGCCAGTAAGCAGGGAGCCAAGCGTATTATTGATGTGGCTACTCTAACCGGAGCCGTGAGAGTGGCGCTGGGTAATGTATGCAGTGGCGCTTTTACTAATAATCAGGAAATGATAAACGGCGTAATTGCGGCTGGGGTGGAAGCCGGGGAGAAAATCTGGCAGATGCCGATGTACGAAGAATACAAGGAACAGAACAAGAGCGATGTAGCTGATATCAAAAACAGTGGAGGCAGGCCGGCGGGCGCGGTGACTGCCGCCCAGTTCGTTGGTGAGTTTGCCGGCGATACTCCCTGGGTGCATCTTGATATTGCCGGTACCAGCATGAGTGACAAAGAACGAACCTACCTGCTTAAAGGGGCGACCGGAGTGCCGGTACGCACGCTGGTGAATTTTGTCCTTTCTATTGCCGAGAAAAAATAAAGGAGGTCGAGAGGGAATGAAGATCAAGTGGTTAGGGCATGCATCTTTCATGATTACATCGGATAGTGGAATGAAAATAATCACCGACCCCTACGTAACCGGTGGAGCATTGCAATACGGTGATATTAAAGAGTCGGCGGACATTGTTACCGTGAGCCACGAGCATTTTGACCATAACAATGCGGATGCGATTGGCGGCAATCCTGAAATAGTTAAAGCAACAAAAGAAGTAAAAGGGATAAAGTTCAACGGCATACCCACTCACCATGATGAAACCGGTGGAAGTCAGCGGGGCAACAACATGATATTCTGTTTTGAAGTGGATGGGGTGAAGGTCTGTCACCTCGGTGACCTTGGTCATCCGCTCACTGACAAGCAGGTAACTGATCTGGGCAGTGTGGATGTAGTGATGATTCCAGTGGGCGGTAATTATACCATTGATGCCAAGGTCGCCACTGATGTGTCTGGCAAGCTGGCACCCAAGGTGATTATACCCATGCACTTTAGAAATGAGAGGTGTGATAGTTTCCCGGTAGCTGGTGTTGAGGACTTTCTCCAGGGGAAATCCGGTGTTAGTCGCTCGGATTCCAGTGAAGCAGAATTCAAAGCTGGGGAACTTCCGGCTGCCATGCAAATTGTGGTCCTCAAACCGGCACTATAAAAGGCGATAGCTGATGTGGACAGGGGGTAAAAGGCTTGATATTTGAGGCTTCTGAGTTTGTCTTCAAGGCACCGCCAGTTGTGTCACGGGCGCGGCGTGTTTTGATCAAGCCCAATGCATGTTATCCGGTGCAATATCCGGTTACTACCAGCCGGGATATTCTTGCGGTGATAATAGATGGCATCAGGCGGGTCAGTGATGCCGATATTATTCTGCTCGAGGGTGCCCCCGGTGGGGGACCGGTATACCCTATATATCAGGCGCTAGGATATAATTTCCCACGGGTATTGATGCTGGATGTCAAAGACTGTATATGGGTAGAGGTGGATAATCCGCTGCCCAAGCCACTAGCTGTGCCGACCTTCTGGGTACCAAACGTTATCCTGTCCAGCGATTACCTGATATCTGTAACCCCGCTTAAGGTTTTCGAGGGGAGGGGCAATCTCAGCATAATGAACCTGCTTACATTGCTACCAAGCAGGAAGTATGGTAGCGAGGCACTGGGAGGGCAAGAGGCTCTGCATGAACTGGGAATAGATAAGGTAGTGACTGACTTATATTTTACCCTGCCCTTTGACCTGGGTATTATAGAAGCTCGTCAGAAATTCACCAGCAGGGGTGACCCCGTTCAGGGTGAAGTTACAGACTACGGCAAGATATTTATTGGTGATCCTTATCAGGTAGACCGTGAAGCTTCAGAGACACTGGGATTAAAGACAGATTATCTGGATTTAATTAAAGTAGCCGAATTAGGGTTTGAGACCTGACATAAAATAATAAAGAAAGAGATTCTATGGATGTTGAAGATATAGGCATAGAACAGCCCACCTCGCGGTGGTGTATTGAGCTAGACTGGTATCAATTAAATAGACGTTCTTTTATTACCTTGGCTCAGGAATGCCTGTGCCCGGCATGCCGCGAGCGGTTGAAAGTGGACGAGGGAGGAGCCTCACAGGCTGACGTTCTAGCTGCCATAAAAGACTGCTGTTCTAAAACTGAGGGGTTTATCACCGGTGAACTACCTATTATGGAGAGCGTGTTTCGTCTTCTCCTGGCTAATGGAAACAAACCTATGGACCTGGAAGAAATAGGGAGTCAACTGAGTGAACGGCGCGGTGGCGATGCGACCCGCACTTCAGTCGAGGTTCTCTCTCGTATCCTTGGGAATGACCGATACTACGGGTTGAGGCAGGTTGAAGAGTAACATCAGTTAGCCGTGCTTTATCTTTGATAGATAACATAGTGGTTATACTTAGGCGAACTAGTATCTTATGCTGAAATCGGTATAGTCCCCGGTATAATGTGACCAGTCGGTTACTACCCTTTCTACCCTGGCTGATGGAGGACCTGCCGTCAGGTGTTTAATCAATTCCTCCAGTTGCTTTCTTTCCCCTTCAGCGTGAACCTCGACCGCCTCCTCGGAGCGAAGATTACGAGCATAACCGGTTAGTCCAAGCTCTCTGGCCCGTCTGGAAGTGAAGGCGCGGAAGTAGACACCCTGGACACGGCCATACACTATTACCTGAACTGAGGCTAGATCACTCATTGTGTTATCTCAGAATGAATCTTACCGGCAGCGGGAAACAATCTTTATCGAGTCTGTGCAAGCCATACTGGCGAGCCAGAGTAATTGCTTCATTGAATTCCTCCATGGTCAGGGGGCGGGAAACCAGTGTCATAGTAGAGGCTTTATAGGAAGGGCGATACTGGTCCATAATGTTCAAGTAGGTGTGAGTAGAGATTTTCCGGGCAAGAAAACGCACTATCTCCTTGGTACCAGCCAGCCGATTAGGTAAAACCAGATGGCGAACCAGAAGACCACGTTGAGCAACACCCTGGTCATTTATCTGGAGGTCGCCAACCTGACGGTGCATTTCTTTGATAGCGGCTCTATTTGCTTCGGGGTAATCCTTTATACCGGATAATTGCTCAGCGGTTTTCTTATCGGAATACTTCATGTCCGGCATATAGATATCAACAACGCCATCCAATAACTTAAGTGTTTCCAGAGAATCGTAGCCGCCGGTATTGTATACCAGTGGTATATTCAAGCCTTTGCTGGCAGCCAGCTCGAGAGCATCAAGGATGTAAGGCACCACGTGAGTTGGACTTACTACATTTATATTATGGCAGCCTTTCTCCTGAAGGGAGATCATCATATCTGCGAGCGCATTTCTGCTTACTCTATTACCGTCACCTAGCTGACTGATAGTGTAATTCTGGCAAAAGGTACACCGCAGATTACAGTAGGTGAAGAATATGGTGCCTGAGCCATGCATGCCCACCAGAGGTGCCTCTTCTCCAAAGTGTGGTCCGTAGCTAGAAACCATGACCTGGTCTGTGATGTGGCACTTCCCCTTTTCGCCGGCCAGGCGATTAACCCGGCACTGTCGGGGGCACAGGTGACATTCCTCCAGCACAGCTCTGGCTTTCTGGACGCGGGTCTTTAGCTCCCCAGTCTGGTAAAGCTGTTGATAAGCCGCTAGCTGGTTTCCTCCTCCTCGCCTTCTCGTTTCTTCTTCCCCTTCTTGATTACTTCTACGGTCGCTGGAGGTTGTATGATAGTTGTAGCCAGTGTTTTCTTGGTACCCTTTTTTGGTTTCTTCGGTTCTCTGTGTCTATAATCTCGCCTGCCCATAATAACCCCTTTATTTGAATGCCTGGTTTATGAGCGTTGTAATTGCAGTTTAGCAAAGAAGGACTATCGTGTAAAGTCGGGTGGAAGCTGTTCAATCGTAGTGCGAGCGGCTTCAGTTTCAGCTGTTTTTTTGCTTTTCCCCGTACCCCTACCAAGCACGGTGTTACCCAATCTCACCTCAACAATAAACCTTTTGTCATGGTCCGGTCCTGTAGTTTCCACGACGTGGTAGGTGGGAGTCCGTTGCTCCTTTGCCTGGATTATTTCTTGGAGCTGAGATTTATAGTCAGTTTCGGTACGCTGAGTAACTACCTCCTGTATCTCGGTGTCGAGTGACCTAAGGACAAAATCCCTGGTAGCGGTTGAGCCGCGGTCGAGGAAAACGGCGGCTATTACTGCTTCAAAGGCTCTGGCAAGATTTGCCGGCTTGCTCC
>Ga0209427_10010734_pt1 | contig 10118 bp, 7 predicted proteins | sample DeeMarSWOR136_30_FD_187465 | JGI IMG/M metagenome (GOLD analysis project Ga0209427, IMG submission 187465) | Marine sediment microbial communities from White Oak River estuary, North Carolina - WOR-1-36_30 (SPAdes) (version 2) | ecosystem: Environmental > Aquatic > Marine > Intertidal zone >...
TGTAGGTCTGGGGACGTGGTTATGATCAAACCCAATATGATTCTCCCGAAGCATCCGGATTTGGCAGAAACAACCCATCCGGCTGTGGTGGCTGCCTTGGTCAAGGTGCTCAAGAATACGGGAGCAACAATCAAAGTGGGGGAACAGGCTGCATGGCATTTTGACACGGAGGAGGCCTTTGAGGTGACGGGTATCCGCAGAGCCGCATTGGAGGCTGGAGCGGATGAAATTGTGAATTGGCAGCAAGACACCCGTGTGGACGTGGAAGTTCCGGATCCTCGTTCGATACAGGTTGCGAGCCTTCCTGAATCGGTCATGGCGGCCGATGTGTTCGTCCATGTTCCCAAAATGAAGACCAATTACATGTATGGGAGTGTCACTCTGGCGATTAAGGGCCTGCTGGGCCTTTTGGGGAACAAGGACCGGGGTATTTTTCATCGAACGGTGGCGGAAATGGCCTGGGCAACTTGCGACTTGGCCAAGGCCATTGCTCCAAAACATCGTCTGACACTCATAGATGGTATAACGGGGATGGAGGGAGGCGGTCCCCACGCCGGACTGAAGGTTAACTCCGGCGTCATCATAGCATCTCAGGACATGGTGGCGGTGGAAGCTGTTGGTTGTGCTGTTATGGGTCTTCATCCTTTCGAATCCCCGGGCGTGCAGGTTGCCATGAAAGCTGGGCTCGGTACAGGAGAACTTTCGGAAATAGAGATTCTGGGTAAGCGTATAGAAGAGGTCGTCCACCCCTTTAAAAGACCCGTAAGAAGGCTTGTCAGTAAATGGAAGAATGTGAAAGAATACATAGGGGGTACGTGCGAGGGGTGTTTACTGGGAGTTACCCGGACACCTTTTGTTGTAGACCCTGATAAAACCTATGCCATTATTGCCGGAACAAGGGCCCTGGTGCCTGACCATGTGGAAGCGGATGAAGTTTGGTTGATCGGTGAATGTGCCTGTCGAGCGAATCATCAGTTCCCTGGTTTCATGAGCAAAATAAAGCATATCAAGACAATACGTAAGTTTCCTGCATGCCCGGGAATTATTGGGTTTCACGACCAGTATAAGCGACCCGTAACAAAGGGTACGGCTTACGAAATCCCGGATTTGATTACCATTGATGGATCAACTTTGGGAATTTTGCCCGACTTCGTTCGGCCGAACGACCGGGAGGCGGCAGAGGCGCGACGGGAGGGCAGGATGTCCCCAAAGGAAGTTAAGAAACAAGAAGGTGTTGAGTAGGCTTATCGGCACTTAAGCGTTACTCATCAAGGTGCTCCATATTATGGGGATTTTGGAGTATTGAGGGGTTGGTTGAAGGCCGAGATTAGGAAGGCGCTTATTTCTAGAAAGGGGGCAAGGATGAAAGCCAGCGAGGTTTTGGAGAAGTATAGGGACCTAAAAGTCGTTGAAGTGGTCCGTTATGATCCCGATGTATATTGTGATGTGACGTCCATTCCTAAATGGGAGGTCCCAGATAAAATTGTACTGGGGATCGCTGTAACCGGTTCATTTATCGACAAACGTCAGAACCCCAACCAGCCTTACACAACTGAGGAGATAGTCAAAGAAGCAACCGCTTGCATAGAAGCAGGGGCAACGTATTTGCATTTTCATGTGCGGGACGACAAAGGTGGTAATATTGGTGATGTTGAACGATACAGAGAAATTGTTCAAACTATCAGGAAACAACATGGTGACAAAGTCTTAATCGATGGATGCCCGATTTTTGGAAAGAATTTCGAGGAAGCCTGTGCTCCCCTGACCGAGGATTTGTTCGAAATCGGTATTGTCAACCCGGTGTGCACATTCGTGGGGGAGAACGTGCGGTGGCTCACGCCGGCAGCGATCAGAGCACAGTGCGAATACTTCCAAGCACTTGGGAAGAAGGTTATGGTCACCGTGCACGACACGGCCAGCATCGACAACATAAAACGATTTCTGATAAGACCGGGCATACTTAAGAAGCCATACTATTTTGTTATTTTACCCGACCTGCCCGGCATGTTTTACATTCCCAACCCAAAGGCGATGGTGGAAGGCATCACGTTCTTGGTCAATCGACTCAAAGAGCTTGATCCAGATTGCCAAATATTGGTGTGCTCATCGGGTAGATCATCGATTTATATGACCGCTTTGGCGATACTTATGGGGCTGCACGTACGAGTCGGTACGGAGGATACGGTTTGGCGTTATCCTCATCGCGACGAAAAAGTCCAGAGCAACCTGCAGGCTTTCCAATCGGCAAAAGCGCTGTGTGAACTGCTCGGTCGCGACATAGCCACGGCCGAGGAATACCGAAAGATAATCGGGTTGAAGTAGCAGCATCTTTCTTGGCTCTGGTCTTTTCTAAAAACTCTATTTCCTCTTCGATCTGAGTTTAATCCATGCACTATGTCGCCCTTTACGTGCTCTTCTTAATACTTTTCACGCAAACTTTGCGATTCGGACAAAAGAGGGAGGTCAATACCCTCACCGCCACAGCCATTAACTACGTCGTATGCGCCATCATTTGTGTCGGGTATTTCTCATTTTTGGGGTTTCCAGACTTGAGGACGGTGGGATGGAAGATCTGGACCGCAGGCCTGGGTAACGGCCTGGTTTATTTCTCCAGTCTTGTTTCTATTCTGATGGCATACCGTTTTGTGGGTGTGGGTATCACTTCTGCGAGTATGGGTATAAGCCTCGTCATTCCCATAGTTTTTTCATGGGCGCTGTGGGGCGAAGCCATGCCGGCAAGCCGTTGGCTTGCAGTCGTCCTGACGCCATTTGCAATTGTCTTCATGAGACCCATACAAGTCACTCGTTTCAAGCTCTCAACAAAGGGGAACTTCGCGCTTCTTGCCTGTTTCCTCTGCGCTGGAGGTATGAGGACGATTCATAAATATGTGAACGTGATCGCAGGTTCAGAACCGGAACAGCTGAGGGTTTACCAGGGCATGCTTTGGGTAGGGGCGGCAGCCGGTTCTGCCTGCTATGTGGCGCTGCGCCGGCTCCGATACCGGAAGCCGGAAATTCTGCTTGGCAGTGTATTGGGCTTCTTCAACGTGTTCACCCTTTTCTTTACCCTCCTGGCCTTGAGTGTGGTCCCAGCCGTCGTTTTTTTTCCCACCAGTCTTTGCAGTCTGATCATTCTTAATCTGTTTATCTCTTGGATGCTCTGGAAGGAAAAACTGATTATGCGGCAGTTGTTTGGGATAGCTTTGGCGATGGCTGTTGTCATTTTGGTCAACTTAAACTCGGGCTGAAGTAACACGTTGACTCTATAAAAACTCCGTGGATGCTTGCCATAGGGATTTCTTTCCAAAAAAGAAAGGGTTTGAGGAACACTCATTCAAGCGGGAGGTAGGCAAGGCCTCCGCGCGCTGGACATGGTGGGAAGACCTGATCGGAGATTTGTCTCGAAGTGCAGTTCGTAAGCACGATCTGAAAGGGGAAGAATGAGAACCGATAGGAGTGGCGTTGCCGCCGTAGTCTTCTGTTCTATCAGCGTGGTGTGGCCCGGTGCTTTGATGCTCGTTTAGACATGAAGTTCCCTAAAGGGGAATCTCGGCGAGTCTCATCAAGAGGTGATGACCATGTCATCCTGAAAATCGAGTCGGATGGGTTGAGCCATTCGACAGTAATCATGGCCCTGAGAACATCGAAGGGCGGAGCGAAAGCCATCATGGAAGGGCGTGGGGCTAAGGCGGCAGGATCGCAATCTCATCGGGGAACCGATTCAGTTTTTCCAGACCTTCCTCCGTGACGAGAAAGGTATTTTCAATGCCCACAACCCCTTCCCCCGGAAAAATGATTTTAGGCTCAAGCGCGACAATCATCCCCTTTTCCAAGACATGTTCAGAATCCTTGCCGATGATAGGCCACTCATCCAGCTCCAGTCCCACCCCATGAGCGATAAAGGGGACGGGCTCGGGATGGCCCATGAAGGTTCGGGCCCATCCTGACCCTTCCACGATTTCCATGGCCAGGTCATAAAGGTCCTTTGCCACCACGCCCGGTTTTCCTTCACGGGCCACAGCCTGCTGCACTTCCAGCATCACGCCGTGGGCCCGGTGGAACTTCTCAGCCAGAGCGCCCTTGGAGAAAATCCGGGTCTGATCCGAGATATATCCGTCTGCGTTCGATATATAATCCACCAGGATGGGTTCATGGGCGTTGATCCTTGCGTGGCCCGCGCCCTGTGAGAAATAGGGCCCCGTCCCATACCCCGCTGTAGGCCCCGGAGCGGCACTGGGCACGGAACCGCTGGCCCCGGCCAGAATCTGTCCATAAGTGGTTTCCATGTTAAAGCTCCGCATGCGATTGAGACCCGGGTGGCCGTGACCTCGGTAGAAGGCTTCCGCTCTCAAGGCCAAGTCCGTCTCGGTTTCAGATTCTTTAAGGAATTCGGGGACTTGTTTATACATTTGATCGGCGATTTGTGCGGCTTTCCGAATACAGGAGATCTCGTGAGGGGATTTAACCATGCGGACGGACCGGATAAGGGATGAGATGTCCACCATGCCCACCCCGGGAAAGAGCTTTTCGTAAGACTGGTAGATTTTCACAGGAAGGATGTCCATTTCAAGCCCCAGACGTCTCAACCCGCCGGCGCTTTGGCCTTGCACCGCCTCGGCTATCAGGGAAGGATTTGACAGGGGGATGATCTGATCCATGGCGGCATCTTGCCTGGCCCTTTCCAGACTCTTGCGGACCATGAGGACAGGCTCTCCGGACGCGGGCACCCACAACACCGCATTCTGATCCGTGCCGCTAAGATAGTAGAGATCCATTTTCTGAATGATCAGCGCGCCGTCCACACCGTGTGCTCTGAGCAACCTTTGAAAGTGCTCTATCCGGTTTCTGCATTCTTCACCCATGGAATGTCCTAACATGATTCAAAAACTCCGGCTTGACTTGAGGCATGAAAAGCGATTATAGCTTAAATCCAGCGCCCAGGCTGGATTTTCCTGGGCAACAAGCCCGTTTGTTCTTGAATGGGAAAAAAAGAAAACCAGGAGTTCTTATAACCTATGGCAGGCGAAGGACGCAAGAGCCAAGATTTAGAAAAGAAGATACGGGGTCTCCTGAGCGAAAGAAAGGCCATCCTTCTGGCCCACAACTACCAAAAACCGGAAGTGCAGGATGTGGCCGACCTTTGCGGAGACTCCCTGGAACTGTCCATGAAAGCGGCCCAGACGGATGCGGAGGTCATCGTCTTTTGCGGCGTCCACTTTATGGCGGAGACAGCCTCCATCCTCTCCCCGGACAAGACCGTTTTGCTTCCGGTTAAAACGGCCGGCTGCACCATGGCGGATATGATTACGGCCGCCCAACTGAGAAGGCGGAAAGAGACCATGCCGGATGCCGTGGTCGTGAGTTATGTTAATACCACGGCTGAGGTCAAGGCGGAAAGTGATATATGCTGCACCTCGGCCAATGCTGTTCAGGTTGTGAGCGCGATCGATCCTGGCAAGAAGATTCTCATGACGCCGGACAAGAACTTGGCCCAATACACCCAAAAGCAGACCGGAAGAGATATTGTTTATTGGGAAGGGTATTGTTCCGTTCACCATAACTTGACAGTAGAACAGGTCGAGAAGGTGAAGGCAGCCCACCCGAAGGCCCTCTTCCTGGCCCATCCTGAGTGCCCACCCCAAGTCCTGGAACTCGCTGATGAGATCAAGAGCACTTCGGGGATGATCGCCTATGCCAGTCAATCGGATCAAAGGGAATTCATCATTGGAACGGAGACGGGCATCCTATACCCTCTGTCCAAAGCCAATCCCCATAAGAACTTTATTCCCGCCGATCCCCATATGATCTGTCAGGACATGAAAAAGACGGGCCTCTTAGAGATCGCGGAAGCCCTTGAAAAGATGGAACCGGTGGTGAAAGTCCCCGAGGCGATTAGAATTCGGGCCAAACAGGCTGTGGACCGGATGCTCGCCATTCCGAGGGACTGATAGCGGAGGGCTTTTTGTGAAAACGGTCAAAGCGAACCTGGAGTATCTCCGAAAGCTCTTCATCATGCCCAATTCGCCGGACAAGTTCATCGAATTCGGGCACGACCTTCTTGAGATGATCCATGACTTTTTCAAAGAAAAAGGCGGCATTCACAGCAGTATCACCCTGCCGGAACTGAGCGAGATTTTCAATCAAACCGCTGTTCCTTCTGAGCCTCATCTCATAAAAGACGTGCTTTCAGAGATCAAGAACAAGGTGATTGCCCATTCCGTCAAGGTGGGCAATCCTTATTACATCGGTCACATGACGAGCGCCATTCCTTACTTCATGATTCTTCTTGAAATGATCATCGCGGCTCTGAACCAGAACCAGGTGAAGATCGAAACAGCCAAGGCTTCGAGTTTTGTGGAAAGGGAACTGCTGGCATGGTTTCACCGCCTTGTTTTCGACAAAGGCGAAAGCTATTATCAAAAGCATATTCAGAATCCCCGGCTTACGCTGGGAAATGTCACCTCAGACGGGACGGTTTCAAATCTCGCAGCCTTTCTGGTGGCCAGGGAAAAGGCTTTCCCTTCTGACGGGAACTTCCCGGGCGTGCGGACGGCAGGCCTTGCGGAGGCACTGAAGCATTATGGGTACAAAAGGGGCGTGATTCTTGTCTCTGCTAGAGGCCATTACTCCATCACAAAAGCCGCCCATCTGCTGGGGCTGGGTGAGGAAAACGTCCTCTCCATACCGGTGGACCACAACCACCGTATAGACACGAAAAGGCTCTCTCAGCGGATGAGATCACTGAGAAGGCGGGAAAGGAAAGGGAAAACCAAGATCGTCGCCATTGTGGGGATTGCGGGATCAACCGAGACGGGGAATGTGGATGATCTCCAAAAGTTAAGTGACTTGGCTCATGAGGCGGGGACCCATTTCCATGTGGATGCCTGCTGGGGCGGTTCCGCGCTTCTCGTGGATGACTATCGGCCCTTGCTGAGGGGGATCGAGGAGGCCGATTCCGTGTCCATCGATGCGCACAAGCTGCTGTACTGCCCCATGAGTATGAGTCTGGTTCTGTTCCGAAACGAAAAGGACTTGAATCTCGTCAAGCGGAGTTCCCGGTATGTCATTCGGCGGGATTCCGTGGATATGGGCCGATTTACCATCGAAGGATCCAGGGCCTTTGCGGGTCTGAAACCCTGGGCCGCACTGAAGATCATAGGCCGTGAGGGCTACGGGATTCTGTTCAACAGTGCAAGAGAGAACACCCGGTCCTTAAGGGAGATCTTGGAGGAAAGGGGTAATTTCGAGGTCTTGAACTCACCGGAGCTTTTCATCCTCATTTACCGGTTCATTCCAGAGTCGGTGAGACGGACACTCAGGGCATGGCAAGAAGAGAGGGAGAGAACAGGAGATAAGGCACGGCAAAAGGCACTGGACCGTGTCATCAGAAAAGTCAATCACGTGATGAACGGGCTGAACATCAAGCTGCATAAAGCGCTGCGTCTTGATGACAACACCTTTGTTTCTAGAACCACGCTGGAATCCACGCTTTACAGGCCTCAAAACATTGTGGTCCTCAGAGCGGTGCCGATAAATCCCTTGACGACCCGTTCTATTCTCGGGGAGATTGTGGAGACTCAGAACCGGATCGGGCTGGGTCTATGGAAGGAGTTCGAGCCCGCCTACCGGAGAGCCCTGAAGGATGCGCCATTAGAGCGGACACAAGAGGCTGTCCGGCCAAGTCTTTCCGAGGCGTTAGCCGAGGAACTCTGAATCTCTAACCCGTGAGCGTTTCAGGATTCCGCCCCATTGGCACTGGGGGTTGACATGACAAAAACGCCCGGGTCGAGCACCGGTCCGAAGATCTGGCAAGGGGGGCTTTGATGACAATTCATTTCATACCCGATTTGGCGCCATCCAAGGAGCAGAGGACTCCGGCTTGGTGGTTTGCCTATTGCGGCGAAAGACTTCTGGTAAAAACCACCAATGGCGGAGCCACCATTCCAATGGTGAAGAACTTGGCGAGCCTGAACCTCAAACCGGTGCGCACCTTTTACCTTGGGGTTCTGGATGGACGGCCCTGCTATGCTGCTGAGTGCGATAGAGAGGCGTCGGCGCCTGACGGCATGAGTTTTGAGGGGCTGAGGCAACTCGTTGGCTGGATAGATGATGCCCTGTTCTGGGCAGCGGGACGTGGTAAGCTCATCATCCAGTGGGATCGCACCCACCAGTTTTGCGGCCAGTGCGGGCGGCCGACAGTAAACAAGGCGGATGAACGGGCAAAGCTCTGTGCTGAGTGCGGATTGGTGGTTTTTCCTCGCATGTCACCGGCTGTCATTGTGGCGGTGATCCGAGGCGACCGGATACTCCTCGCCCGTTCCCCTCGGTTTCCGGAAGGGCGCTACAGTGTGCTTGCCGGTTTTGTGGAACCGGGCGAATCGCTGGAAGAATGTGTCCGGCGAGAAGTGAGAGAAGAAGTGGGTTTAGAACTGAAGAATATTCGCTATTTCGGAAGCCAACCCTGGCCTTTCCCCAATTCTCTCATGATCGGCTTTACAGCCGACCATGCTTCCGGAGAGATGACGATCGACGGGAGGGAGATTGTGGAGGCGGACTGGTTCAAAGCGGACCATCTTCCCCGAATCCCACCCAGGCTGACGATTGCCAGGCAGTTGATCGACGGGTTTGTCAAAAGCCACGCTCCTAAGTAAAGAATTCCCTAAAGACGTGCACGTATTGACGACGGAGCCACAGAGGACACACAGAGAAATTCAAATTTTTCATTTGCCGGCCTCCAGCTCGTAGAGCTTACGCCTCGGAGAGGAGATACCGGCAAATGAAAGGTGTGTCTCTGCCTGCGGCAACAGATTTTGACTGGAATGGTCGGGTTTTCCTTGTGCCTTGTGCCCCGGGTCTTGAGCCTTGCACGCACATTTTCATTGACGACGGCTCCCCGTTTTGGCTAAAATAGCTGGAGTTTAGAAGACTTATCCTTAGGCGCCTTCACAATGAACCCTTACCGGCCGACATGGAGCACCATAAGAGATCATGAAATGCCCGAAATGCGAGCATGAAAACAAAGAGAATGCCCAGTTTTGCCTGCAGTGCGGGGAAAAACTGGCGCTCAAGTGCTTCGAATGCGGAAAGATTCTGCCTTTGTCCGCAAAATTCTGTGACCGATGTGGGCACGGCTCGCTCCTTGGTCCGCAAAAAAAGGCCGTGGCTTCCGAGTCCGGAGAAGGGGGGGACCCTGTCGAGGAAAATTCCCTGTCAACAGCGCGACCGGAACCTGAAATCTCGCCAAAAACGAAAATCTTCCTCTATGTGGCCATCCTTTATGCCATCTTGTTGATCTTCCTAGCCGTATCCTTTGTTTCCCCTGCGAGTTCTGTGGCCCGTGGGGCGAACGTGTTCCAAAGTTTCTGGGCGAATTTCATTTTTCTGGGCCTCTGCTTTATGGTGGCCTCGTTTCTCATGTATGGTGTGGTTTATTTTGGCTTCAAGAAACTGCTCATGACAAAATGGGGCCAGCCGAAACTGGGCAAACTGCTGGTTTCCGATGGCTATATCACCAGAGAGCAGCTCAAGGAGGCTTTAGTCGAACAAGAGCAAAGGATTGGAGAGGTTCTGCTTCAGGATGGTCGTGTTTCAGCACAACAGCTGGAGGAGGCGCTGAGGCAGCAAAAGCAGATACGGGCTCGTCTGGGTGATCTTCTCGTAGAGCTGGGCTTTGTCACAGAAGAGGACATCCATTGGGCTCTTGGCAAGTTGGATAGACGATTGGGCGAAATCCTCCGAGACAAGGGTCTTCTCACAGAGCAGGATGTGGATTGGGTGTTGGGGCGGCAGCAGTTTGGGGTAAGAAGAATCTGATTATCCGACGCTACCAAGAGGGAAAGCGGGTCCAAAAATCTTTATCCTCATCTTGCCATTGAGGGCCGAACTTTTTTTCATAGTAGGCGCCTAAACGGTCCATCCACCGCCACCAAAAATTCTCTCCCTTTTCTCGGGCCTCCAAAATATCATTCAAGAAAATGGCTATTCTCGGCATTTCATCTTTGGGAATATAGGAAGCCGCCCCTTTCTTGAAAGACTTGACCGTGTTTTCCACGCTCAGGGCATGGGCCGTGAGCATCACGGGAACCACCTTTTTCTTTTTGGCGATCTCCAGGAGCTTA
>Ga0209427_10010735_pt1 | contig 10117 bp, 2 predicted proteins | sample DeeMarSWOR136_30_FD_187465 | JGI IMG/M metagenome (GOLD analysis project Ga0209427, IMG submission 187465) | Marine sediment microbial communities from White Oak River estuary, North Carolina - WOR-1-36_30 (SPAdes) (version 2) | ecosystem: Environmental > Aquatic > Marine > Intertidal zone >...
GGCCGTGCGCAAGCTTGGGCCAGTAGATTACTTCCACCGCGGATGGGTCTGGTACGACGAGCATGATGGAGGAGGCAAGTCGCTGGAGCTGATCAATCCGGCGATGCCCAATCAATACGGGCAGAACTGGGCGGCGAGTCTTAATGACGGAGGAACTCCCGGGGTGGAAAACTCAGTTGCCGACAATGACATCGCGCCGATGATCCTGGACGCGAGGCATCGTCCGGTCATTCCGGGGTTCACCGACCCGGTGGCGGTGAAGGCCTACATCCTCGATGAGCTGAAAACCGGCATCACGGTAACGCTCCATTACCGTGTTGATGGTGCACCTCCGGCCTTCACCTCGCTCACGATGTATGACGATGCGACGCACGGTGACAGCGATGCCAATGACGGTGTTTACACCGCGCAAATACCAGCATACTCTGATGGTATGATTATCGAGTTTTATATCGAAGCCAGTGATGCCGGGGCAAACTCGCGCACCTGGCCGGCGCCGAGCGACGTGGATGGAACGCCCCAGCAGGTGACCAACATGCTGTACCAGGTCGATGGTTCATTCGATCCGTATGCAAAGTGGGTGCCGGGCAGTCAGCCCATATACTTCCTGATTATGAAAGAGACGGAGTGGGCGGAACTTGCGGATATCGGTGATTCGGACCTTGACGGTCAACCCGGATTTGCCAGCGAGGCGATGAGCAATGCTCAGATGAATGCCACCTTTATCAGCGTTGATGGAGTGGATACAAAAACACGTTACACAGTCGGCATTCGTAACCGGGGCAACCGTAATCGGTATACCCCGCCGAATAATTACCGTGTCAATTTTCGGCATGACGATTCGTGGAAAGGAGTAACGGCGCTTAACCTAAACACTAAATACACACACCTTCAGTTGATGGGCAGTGTAATGTTCCGAATGGCAGGTATAACTGCGGCCAATGCCACGATTGTGCAGGTTAGAGTCAATGGACAGAACCTGGCGGCGACTGACTACGGGCGCACGTACAATTCCTACGTGGCTTTGGAGAATTATGACAGCGAATGGCCTGAAAATCATGTCCCGGATGACGACGCCGGCAACCTGTACCGCTGCACATACTACGACAACGACGTTGACCCGAGGACCTGGGCCGACCTGGACTACAAACCAAACATGACCGAGTATCGCAAGAACTACCCCAAGCAAACCAATGTGGCTCAGGACGACTACTCAGATTTACTTAACCTGATAGACAAGCTCAACAATCCCGCCATTTCTGATGCCGAATTCCTGACGGAGGTAAGCCAGGTCGTTAATCTTGAGCAGTGGACACGATATTTGGCGGCCGATGCTCTGGTGGGTAACCGAGAGGGCGGCTTAACTGATGGCAATGGTGATGACTACGCTATGTATCGCGGCGTCGAGGACCCGCGTTTCTGGCTGCTTCCGCATGACCTGGACACGCTTCTTGGTCAGGGTGACCATGATTACCGGCCTGACTGGCCAATCTTCAACTATGCAGGTTTGGCTGGTCTGAGCAGGCTGTTCAACCAACCGGAGTTCATAAAGCTGTATTACAACCAGTATGAGGACCTCATTCATACGGTATATGACCTCGACAATGTATATCCCTTGGTCGATCGAATGTTGGACCACTGGGTGTCCAGTTCGGAGATAAACGGTTCAAACGGCATTAAGGAATATCTCGCCGAACGCATTAACAGCATATTGTATGGTGGTTATCCGGGCAGCGGTGATGATCCACAGATCCCTCAGCAGTTCACTATCAATTGTAGTTTGCCGGTGTTGGACGGCTTCCATCAAACCGACACGAACGTTGCTGTTCTCAATGGCACGGCTAATGCTATCAAGACCTCTTCCGTGCTGGTGAACGGCCTACCGGCGGACTGGTCTGTTCTCGATGGCGAATGGTCAATCGGCGAAAGTAGCGGCACCGTTGTAAAAGAAATTACCCTCGTAGCTGAGAGTGCCGCCAAGAAAGTCCTCGTACCAACCGGACCCGTCGATCCCAACTGGAAGAGCGACCCGGCATTCGGTGACTCGGGATGGAATCACGGCACCCCTATCATCCCGGGAAAAACCGGTGGCGTCGGATTCGAAAGGGGTTCGGGTTATGGAAACTACATCACGTACGATGTCGAAGCGGAGATGTATGGCAACAATTGCACCTGTTATATACGCATACCATTCACTATCGACCCCTGTGACCTGGCCGGCCTAAACTTCATGACCCTGAAAATGCGCTACGACGATGGATTCGTCGCCTACATCAATGGTGAGAAAGTCGAGTCAGTTTATGAGCCATCTCCGTTACTGTGGAATTCCGAAACCGCAAACAATGGTAGTCATGAGGCTGGCGCAGGTTTCGATGAGTACCCTATCAACGATCATATCGGCGACCTGCGTCCGGGTAACAACATACTGGCAATCCACGGCCTGAACATCTCGACAACCAGTTCCGACTTCATCATATCCGCCGAGCTGGTCGCCGGCATCATGGGGCAGGCTTTGGAGGGAGTCGACCTTAACCCCGGAATCAACCGTGTTATTGTTCAAACGTTCGATGGACCCGGTGGAACCGGCAGTGAGCTGGAGAGTGGATTTGTTGACATCTGGTACAACACCGGCTCAACCAATGACTATCCGAAAGAAACTACCGGCTGGAGCACAAACCTAATCGTCCGGGATAGTTACTTGCCGGGTGTCCCTGTTCTGGTGAGGGTGGAGGTACTCGGAGAAGACAGCACCGTTATGCGAGAACTATGGGATGCCACGGCCACTCTTTCGGTCTCCGATAATCCGACAATCAGCCTTTCCACCGACCAGGTGAACCTGTACAACGGTCTCGGCAGTGCGCTGGTCACCTTTACCGGCAGTGGCAATTTTACGCTGACTGTTGATGTCGAAGGCCTTCAGTCAACCGCCGGCCTGACGGACTGGAGCGGGCAGACGATTAACACCGCCTCCGGAACCCTCGGCAGTTCCCAAACATGGAGCGGTATCTACCACATCACTGGTGGTGATTTCTCGATTCCCGCCGGTGTTACATTGACGCTTAACCCGGGTACACTCGTGCTCATTGATGGTGTCTCATCAGGCACTTCAGGCACAGATATTGACGTTGCAGGCTCTATCCAGTCGCTGGGCACGGCTACATCGCCGGTCACTTTTACGGCCTACACTGCGGGCCAGAACTGGGGCGAACTACACCACGATAATGCCGAGCCTTCCACATTCCAATATACAAATATCACCCAGGGTGGGCATTCACCGCCGGTGGGTCACTCGAATACAGGCCCGACCGTTCGCGCGTCGAATTCCACATTGGTTTTCGACTATGCCTCGTTAACTGATAACGCAGGCAAGCTTATGCACGTCACATCGGGCTCAGACCTTACCTTCCGCCACTGCCTCTTCGCCAGGTCCGTCATGGGACCGGAAATGTCGGGAACTGCATTGCTGTTCGAGGATGGCTGGATCACGGATATGCACGCCAGTGATGATGCTGACGGTATCTACGTTGGTCCTCAGCAGAGTGGACAAACCTGTATCATGAGCAGGGGTGTTTCAGCGAATATTGTTGATGACGGTATCGACTTGAATGGTGCGGACATAACTATAGAAGATTTCATCGTCCGGGATTGTAATGACAAGGGAATCAGCGTTTATGGCGGCGAGACGTACATTGATCACTGTCTGGTCGTCGAAACAAACAGGAACCCGGAAGATCCTACAGTTTCCGCTGTTGCAGCCAAGGCAACGGAAGGTGCTACCACTATTGTAAATGTCGACCACACTACGATCGTTACAACAAGAACCGCAGGAGTTACTGATTACGGCATCCAGTCACACAACAAGTACGGAGTCAGTACCGGAACAATCATCTGGAACGTGACTAATTCTATCATCGACGCGACCGACCCGGTCAACACCCAGGCCCCATACCTCGATTCCGATGTACACATCAACTACTCCGACGTATATGGTGAAACATGGCCCGGCGTCGGTAACATCAACCTGGATCCGCAGTTCGTCAACCCGGTCAATAGCGATTACCACCTTCAGGTTGGTTCTCCATGCATTGATACCGGCAACCCTGCAGCCGATCCCGACCCTGACCTGACCATAACCGATCAGGGATATTTCTGGTTTGACCAGGATGCTCTCAATCTGGCGGCAGCCTCATTGACAGAAAATACTGTCTGGACCTCGGAACAGGGTCCTTACCGCATTACAGGTGATTTGACCGTTCCTGTCGGCATTACACTGACGGTTATGCCGGGCACCACCGTTTTCTTTGATACTGGTACCAGTATCATTATCGAGGGTCGCCTACTCGCTGAGGGCACGGAATACGAATTGATTCGCTTTACTCGCACACCGGGTACAGGCACCGAATGGAACGGCCTGCAGTTTGTCAACACGATGTCGGACAACCGCATCACGTACGCCGTCATCGAGTACGGTCGTACCATGGACGGGATGATCGGCCTGGACCAGTCGAACCTGTTGTTGGACCATGTCACCTTGGACCACACGGACCGGCGGCGAATCAGCACGTTGGATTCTTCCTTGATCGTCCGCAACTCTACCTTCACCGACATCTTCGAGTTCGGCCAGGCTCCCACCGGCGACAATATTTGTGAGCATATCTGGGGTGCGGCCCCGGCCTCCGGGCACTTTATAATCGAAAACAACGTCTTCGGCACAATCACCGGCCACAACGACGCCGTCGACGTTGATGGAAACATTCGACCGGCTCCGGTAATCCAGATTCTCGACAACATCTTCCTCGGCGGCGGCGACGACGCTCTCGATCTTGAAGGCGACGCCCACATCGAGGGCAACGTCTTTATGCACTTCCACAAGGACCAGTACAATACCGGCTCCGGCAATGCGAACGTAATCTCAGCCGGTGATGCCCATGGAGTCGGCCATGACTACGTGATGGTTCGCAACGTTTTCTACGACATGGACCACGTCGCGCAGGTCAAGAGCAATTCGTTCATGACGTTTTTGAACAATACCGTGGTGGATGTTGATATATCAGCCCTTTATTTCCTTCGGCCGACTTCGACCACCGACTACGGCCGCGGGGCATACGTGGATGGCAGCATCTTCCGCAATACCGCCCTTTTATTCGACAGATTTACGGCCTCTACGGAGCTGACCGCCAACCGCTCTATTATTCCATCCGAGTGGCACTCTTATGGTGTAGGCAACCTCGACGTCGATCCTATTTTCGTTGACCCGAATGCCGACTGGAATCTCAAGTCCATGTCACCGGCGATTGGGGCCGGCCCCTGGGGTCTCGATATGGGTGCACATGTTCCTGCCGGTGCCGCCATCAGCAGCGAGCCTTATGAAGTAACTCACCGCACCGATGCCACGCTCACTGTCGGCGGACCCGGCGTCACGGATTACAAATACTGCGTCAACGATTCCAACGGGCCCTGGAGCGGGGAGTTCTCCGTAGATACCCCGATAGTTCTGAACGGACTGGCTGACGGGCAGTCTTATACCGTTTATGCCATTGGTAAAAACTCGGCCGGCCTCTGGCAGAGCGAAGACAGCGCATGTGCTTCACGCACATGGACTGTCGACACCTCATACTGGCGGCTCGTTATAAGCGAGGTCCTGGCCAGAAATGTTGATGCCGTTGACCACAGTGGGACCAATCCCGATCTGATTGAGCTGTATTACGACGGTCCTGTACCGCTGGACCTGGGCGACATGAGCATCAGTGACAATCCGGAGAATCCGAGGAAGTTTGTCTTCCCTGTCGGGACCGTCATCGAGCCTAATGATTATCTGGTTCTCTACGCTGATAATAATCCCGTCACGCCGGGCATTCATCTTGGCTTCGGTCTGGACGGCGAGAGCGAGGACATTTACCTTTATGACAGCCTGTTCTTCGGAGGCGGGTTGCTCGATTCTGTCGAGTTCGGTCTTCAGCTTCCGGATTTGTCCATTGGTCGGATTGGCCGCGACGGTCGCTGGACGTTGACGCGACCGACTTTCGGCGGGGCCAATATCGCCCATCCGCTTGGAGACCCGGCTATGCTGAAGATCAACGAGTGGTTTACCAACAGCAACATGCTGACGGAAAACAACTTTATCGAGCTATACAATCCCCATGCTTTTCCGGTGAACCTGGATGGCTTGTTCCTGACTGATAATCCTGTCACCGAACCGAACAAGCATCAACTTGCCCCTCTAAGCTTCGTTCCCGGTGTTGGGATGGCCGTTCTCATTGCTGATGGCGACCCGAGAGACGGGCTGAATCACCTGAATTTCAGGCTTTCTGCCGACCAGGAAATCATCGGCCTCTTCGACTCCGACCTCAACGAAATAGACAAGGTCATCTACGGTCCGCAGACTTCCGATGTCTCCCAGGGCCGTTCCCCGGACGGCTCCGAAACTTACGCATTCTGCGATCCGCCCACACCCGGCGTTTCCAACATCGATACTGTGTTGATAAACGAGGTATTGGCCCATTCACCTCCCGGCGATACGGACTGGATTGAATTGCACAACACTACCGGTAGTACCATTGACCTGGGCGGCTGGTTCCTCAGTGACAATAGTGGTAACCGGATGAAGTATGAGATTGCTGCGGGAACAACAATTGAGTCGGACAATTATATCGTTCTTTACGAAGATGTGAATTTTGGCAATCCGAACGACCCCGGCTGCCACGTACCCTTTGCATTGAGCGAGAACGGCGAGACCGTGTGTCTTTCTTCGGGTCTGGGTGGTGTTTTGACGGGGTACTATAAAGAGCAGCAATTCGGTGCTTCACAGACCGGAGTCTCTTTTGGCCGTTATCTTACAAGTACCGGCAGGTATGACTTTGTGGCGATGGAGTCCAATACGCCGAAACTTACTAATTCTAATCCCAAGGTCGGCCCCGTTGTTATCAACGAGATTATGTACAATCCGCCGACCGGCAATCAGGATGAGGAATATATCGAGCTTCACAACGTAACCGGAGCCTTAGTGACATTATACCGCTATGACAAATCCACACCCTGGAGGTTCACCGATGGCATTGATTATACCTTCTCATCCGGCCCTGTCGTTACGATACATGCTTATGGTTATTTGATATTGACCAAGGACCTGACGGCCTTTACATTAAGGTATGGCGGCATGCCGTCCGGTGTTCAGGTGCTCGGTGGTTATGATGGCAGATTGGCCAACGACGGTGAGAGGTTGCGCATTAGTATGCCCGGCGATGTGAACAGCGACGGTGAACGTCAGTATATCTGTATTGACGATGTACGCTACTATGATAAGTATCCCTGGCCCGTTGAGCCGGACGGGCATGGCAAATCGCTTTCTCGTAAGGTGTCGACTGATTATGGCAATGACGTGGCCAATTGGCAGGCGGCCACACCTTCACCCGGCGTTGCAAATCCTTAGATCAGGATAGCTCACACACACAAACTTGCCGACTTGCTTAAAGGGCTGTAATATAAGGCCCCAATTAAGTAAGGAGCAAGATTCGAGGGAATAACAGCATGGGCTAAAGACCTTCCTACTCCTTCCCTCGCTTGGATTTCTCATGTGTACGCAGCTCAAATTAGGCAAGTTGTTGCAAATATTTTTTTTCTGCCGGCATGTTTTCAAAGCTCCCAGCCCTTTCTATACTCGCGGATCATATACTTATTCGCTGCTTCAGAGTTGGTTATTTTCATTCTTTCGGCATCGTAATCCACCTTAGTTTGCGACCTTAACGCTACAGCGGCGAGGTTGATGGTCTCGGTGACAGGGCCGGCCAGCAGGAAGGAGCCGGGCGATTCCTGCTTTGTTTTTATGGAATTTACCCAGGTGTTCGATCTTCTTTGGCGGTCTTGTTCGGGGACCTGTTTTTGGTCGGCATAAGCCTTCATTTTCTTTTCCGGGATAATCTGCGGATTTTCACCGCGGAAGCCGGCAAGGATTTTGCCTTTATCTCCTACAAACATCATTCCTTCGCGCGGTAAAGATTTATTATCCATCTCCAATTCTTCCGGAGGAAAGGGCTTCACGCCTCCATCGTACCAAAACAGATCGAAAGGAGGTAAAATTTTCTGTTTAGGGAATCTGAAACGGACCATGCAGGAGTAGGGAAAGGCCACATCATTTCTCACTTCCACGCACACTTGATTGACGATGGTCCTCGTGGTTGTTCCATAGGCCTCGGCGCTCATTGGGGCAGTCTCTATTCCAAGAGTTTGAAATAACGGGAACAGGCTGTAATGACCCATATCTGCAATACTGCCGCCGCCGAAATCATACCAGCCGCGAAAAACGTTGTGTGTATAATTCGGGTGATAAGAACGATGTGGGACAGGACCTAACCACAGTTCCCAGTTGAATCCCTTCGGTATCGGGGGTGTATCAGTCGGATTTGATGTCCATTGGGGCCACACAGGTCTGTTCGACCAGTTATGTATTTCCTTTAGGGTACCAATTACGCCGTCTTTTATCCATTTCAGGGTAAGCTCATTTTCACGCCTGACGCTCCAGGCCAGGAGATGCGTTATGACCTTTGTTCGGCGGGCCATTTCAATTGCCAGCTTTCCTTCCGAGACCCTGTTGGCAATCGGTTTATGGGTGACAACGTGCTTTCCCTTTTTCATGGCGGCAATGGCTATAGTGGCATGTAGATGGTCGGGTGTCATTATTTTTACGGCATCGAGGTCTTTTTCCTTATCGAGTAATTCGCGAAAATCCTCATAAGAATTGCAGCCGCGGTATTTTCCTGAAGAAGTGTTTTTCGCGTAATATTTTTCCACGTACTCCCGGCCAATGTCACGCCCTCCGGGAATGCCTTCAATCCCTTCACCCCAGGTCGAGTCATCCAAAGTTCTGCGGATGCCGTTTACGATGCCGTTCGACGACCAGTCAATGTAATCTGTGGTAAACTTATTGGGATCGCATACGGCCACTATCTTTACATCCGGGTTTTGGAGCATACCGGGCATTTCGCGAAGTCCCTGTGTGCCGCATCCTATATTGGCGATGGTTACCTTGTCACTTGGAGCTACATGGCCCCGGCCTCCCAATACGTGCCTGGGAACCACTGCAAACGCTATTGAAGAAACAACTGTAGATCCAAGTAATTCACGCCGGTTCAGGTTCTTTTTTGGTTTCATTTTAAATCTTTGCCTCCTAAAAAATCTGTCCCTGCTTATTCGCAGGGATTTATGTGAAATCCTGCAATTGCATTTGGCTTAAATTTACAACAATTTTCAGGAAAAATCAATGCCGGGATTAATGGCAAAATCCGTTTGGGGACCCGGAAAACTTTTATTAACGGATAAATTTGGTTTAGATTACCGTGCAAAAACTCATACAGCAGGTCTAATCATATTGGATGGGAATTGTATTCTGTGAAAAAATGCAAGGTTTTTATATCGACTGTCTGCATCGAAAAGCAGGATGACGAAAAAGCATGCAAGAGCCGATGCTGCCTGTCAATTCGTATCGTCGGATTTGTGTTGACATTTACCCTTGGATAGATTACTCTTTGCTCAAAGTTGATAATTAAACACATCAACATACAACAATAAATTGATATGGAGGCAAGTTCATGAGAAATGATGTTAAGAAAACAATATCCCGCCGGAAATTTTTGTCAAATTCCGCTCTCGCTGCCTTTTCCTTTCATTACATTCCCAGCCGGTTGCTCGGGGCGGATGCACCCAGTAATAAACTTAACATTGCCGGCATTGGCGTCGGTAGTATGGGTGGAAGTAATTTGAGGCAGTGTGAAAGAGAAAATATTATGGCGCTGTGCGATGTCGACAGCAATTATGCAGGGCACACCTTTAAGAGATATCCGAAAGCTAAGGTTTACAAGGATTACCGTATTATGTTCGATAAGCAAAAGGACATCGATGCCGTTGTCATTGCTACGCCCGATCATACTCATGCCGTAATCACAATGGCTGCTATGGAGAGGGGAAAACACGTTTATTGTCAGAAGCCTTTGGCTCATACAGTCTATGAAGCCAGAAAGATAACTGAGGCTGCACGCAAATACAAAGTCCAAACTCAAATGGGTAACCAGGGACACTCATCCGAACATATTCGCCTGCTGAAAGAGTGGCTTACCGACGGTGC
>Ga0209427_10010737_pt1 | contig 10116 bp, 11 predicted proteins | sample DeeMarSWOR136_30_FD_187465 | JGI IMG/M metagenome (GOLD analysis project Ga0209427, IMG submission 187465) | Marine sediment microbial communities from White Oak River estuary, North Carolina - WOR-1-36_30 (SPAdes) (version 2) | ecosystem: Environmental > Aquatic > Marine > Intertidal zone >...
GCTACCTTATCAACATGTTAGTTTTACGTATTTTTATATATCCATTTTCATTTGTACAAAAACACTGTTCCAGTCGGGGCTCTGTACCTTGTGTGAATATAAAAATGTGTTTTTTTTCGCCGAATGATGCATGAAACAGTTTTTTCCTGTTGGTTCTTATTAATTGGATCATGTTGTAGTGGGTCATTCTTCCTCTAGTTGTTCGCGCAGAGTTTCGTCTTCTAGGGTTATGTTGCCGTACACTATGCCTATGGCGCCGGAGTAGAGGAGCCGCTTCTTGATCTCCTTGAACTCGTCTTGAGTTACGCCGAGGTTTTCGAGTTTGCCTCTCAGGGTGTCCTGAGTGACGTGTCCATGTTGGTAGCTGCACAGGGTCTTTATGAAGAGCTTCTCTCTTTCCGTGAGCGTCATGGGCTGTCCTCTGAGGGTGGGTAAAGGAACAGGATTAGAGGGGATAAGACTTTTTGTGCCGCTGAAGCGTCACAGATCCGTTTGAAGGCTATTTAAGAAAATCTAGGTGTTTGTTATGCCCGTACTTCCAGGTTTACCAGTTCCTCTAGTCGGTCGTAGTACTTGAGCACGTTTATGCCCGAGTGGGTGATGTGGTACTGTTTCCCTCTTCCTTGCACGTCGCCTGCTTCCTCGGCGTAACCCTTGGTGACGAGGAGGTCGATGGTGCTCTTCAGGGTGTTCCATGACAGGTTGGAGGCGTACATGATCCTCGTCGGCCGTGACTCTCCTCCATTTATCACTGAAAGGACGTCTACAGCTATCTGGAAGCTTGATCTTCGCGGACTCAAGGCAGATGCTTCTCATCTTGAAACAATTATAAGCATTATAGGTTTGAGAAAAGTAAGATTAATTCATATATTCAAGCGGGATGATGGGTCTATATCTTCTCCTTGAGGAGCGACCCGAGTATCTGGATGCCCTCGGCTATGTCTGGGATGCTTGGGTGGCTGTAGTTAAGTCGAATGTGGTTATAGGTGTCCGTGGTGTAGAAGTTGCTTCCCGGGATGTACGCGACGCCCCGCTGGACGGCCTCCATGAGCATCTCGGTGGCGTTGACGTGCCCTGGCAGCGTGATCCACAGGAAGAGGCCGCCCTTTGGGTGGTTCCACTCGGCCTCCTCGGGGAAGCTGGCGTCCATGGCCTCCAGCATGACGTCTCGCTTCTTCCTGTAGACCTTAACCATCTTCGTTATCTGCTGATCGACGACGTCTTTCTCGAAGAGCTTGGCGGCGACCCACTGGCTGGGGAGGGCGGTGTTTATGCTTATATTGCTCTTGGCCTCCACCATCTTGGCTATGAACTCGCGGTGGGCGACTAGCCACCCGATCCTCATGCCCGGAGATACTATCTTGCTGAAGGTGCTGGTGTACATGACGCGGCCTGTCTTGTCGAGGCCCTTAAGCGGCGTGGGCATGGGGCCTTCGAAGCTGATGTAGCCGTAGGGGTTGTCCTCCAGGATGAGGAAGTCGTGTTTCTCGGCGAGCTCTAGTATCCGTCTTCGTCTCTCCATGGGGATCACTGTGCTGGTGGGGTTCTGGAAGCTGGGTATTATGTAGAGGAGTTTGAGAGTCTTTCCCTCGGCCTCGACCTGCTTTATTACCTTCTCTAGGTCGTCTGGGTCCATGCCGTCACTGTCTAGCTTGGCCTGCCTTATATCGGGGTCGACGGTCCTGAAGGCGCCGAGGGCTGAGAGATATGTGGGGGCGCCAACTATGACGACGTCGCCTTTGTCCAGGAAGACGCGTGTGACGAGGTCGAGGGCTTCCTGGCTGCCTGTGGTGATCATTATCTCTCTGTAGGGATCGGCCTCTATGCCGTGGCCTTTTATCCACACTGCAAGCTGCTCCCTAAGGGAGTGGAGCCCGGCGGTGCTGCCGTACTGGAGCATTATGCGCCAGTCGGTCTCGGTGGCGTCGTCGATGGCCTCCTTTACTTCTCGCCACGGGAAGTTGGGTTCGTCGTACATGCCTCCCGTGAGTCCTATGATCTTTTTTCCTTGTCGTCTGAGTTCTTCGGCGGCGAGTACTACGGTGGTGAGTACGCCGGGTTTGAAGCTTGCGCCGAGTTTTGAGTAGAACTTATCGGGGTTCATAGCTATCTGAATGTAGGCAGGGTCGTGATATATCTTTTTATGGCTCGGTTTGTAGCAGGTTACCTTTAATCTAGAAAAAAATTTCTGAGCAGGAGATGTTCCCTATTACTTGGAACAACTGAATTCTAAAATCGCTGAGAGGTTTTTAGTTATATAATCATTGAGGCCTGTCAGCGCGCGCAGTTTAGTTACGTGAGCCCAAGAAAAGAGTTAAACCTACTAGAAGCATGGATACCCCGATGTCAACAAACGCCAGAGCCCAATCTGCATATTTTGAATAGGGATATTGGGTATAATTCAAACTGAGGCTATACTTTATATGGATATCAGGTTCAGTTTGTTTTTCTCGAACACCACGTTATACTCCCCTATTTTCAGGCTAAGCGTTTTATTATATTCTCCAGGTTGGCTGATTTCAAGATATCTGGGTCCATATGAATAGTCCAAGTCGATGTTTGCATAGAGGTCCGTTAAATATACTCGAAAGGAAGTTGTTTCTTCAATTATATTTTCTTGTTTTTTGGCAGATAGTTGAAATATTATTTCTCCGTTTTTATGCATTCTGAACGGTTGGATGTATTGATTAGTGAGAGTCCTTTCTTGTTCTTGGAAAATTTCTATGATCTCGTTTTCTTCTTTTTTAGAGTAGGCTAATACTATGAATGCCCCAACGAGCAATAGTAAACCAACTAAAATCAGGACCGTATAATAGAACAATATGATATTCATAGGATTTCTATATTATTGGGCTTTTATTATAGTTTAGATATGCCCGCTTGCGCCCACGCAGCGTTATCATTTCCTCTTATTTATCTAGTTGAGTGCATTTTGGGCATGGTGGAATATGGGAGGGCTTGTTTTTGAATATCAATACGGTTTCTTTTCCTCTTCGTGGATAGTCAGGGCACTCTCTGTGCCAGTGATAGTATTGCTCTTGATCGGATTGTCCATTATGAACCCTTTTCACATATTCGACCATTAATAATGATAACTGAGTGATTACATATAATATCATGTGAATACAGGTGTGCGGAAGTAGAGGTCTACTAAATGGGTATGAAGTTTGGGAACTAAGAATCCCAGATGTAATATTAAATGATGGTTATGTGTGGAGACGTTTCTCTTGGGCAAAGAAGAATCCGATTCAAATAAGAGGAATGAACCTATGAAACAATTCCTTAGCAAAGGCATTCCATGTAAGATTCACAACTGTGTCCAATGCTGCATAGAGACCCGTATGCCTCTAACAAGCTTTGATATAGAGAGAATCTCAAAGCAGGGATACGATATCAAAGATTTTGTCGTGAAACGAAAAAGAGAGCGTCAATTGAAAAACCGTAATGGTAGATGCGTTTTTCTCGGAGATGACGGGTGTAAAATATACTTTTTCAGACCTATAGGATGCTGGCTTTATCCACTAGTATATAATGAAAATAACGGCAAAGGCATTATTCATGACTTTTGTCCATACGGCCATGAGTTCAAAGTCACCAGAGACGATATAGAGAAGTTATATGCTCTCATCAAGGAACTCGATAAAAAGGAATAACGATATCAAAGGCTTCCAGTCTTCTAATCATCTTCATCTAGTTAGCATCTTTGTATGTGCCTTTTTTCCGGGTGTCTTGGTGCTTAGAGAAGTACAGGTGAAAAGATATGTCGTATTTTGAAGCTGTTTTTACCATGTTTGGGAGAAGGGGATGCTCCAATGACTGAATCTATCATTAGAGATCCAAAGACCACCCATTTGTTTGACATGGTCATTCATATTAAGCCAATCAAGTCTTGATAGTTCTCTTGGGCTTATGGTTACATATCCTGAATCTTGAAGCAACATCGTGACTTTTGATAGAAGGTCTTGTGGTAGGTGTTTTCGTACCTCTGCGCATGCAGACCTTGAACTATGCACATCCTGGGCTTTTTTGTTTATTTGATTCATTTTATTTGCACCCACATCGTTCAAAGAGATATGGAAGTGTTCAAGCTAGTACATGTTTAGCTATTCGCAGATGGCACACCTGTTAAATGTGCACGGGCATGTTCAGTGATTTCGGGAGTTCTCCATCCCTGAGCGATGATTCCATTACGCTTCAAAGTTTTTCTAACGCTGTTAGGCAGGTCTCTAATCGCGGTGCACTCGTTTTCAGCGTTAAGTATCTTCGTGAGCTCAGGTTTGTAAAAGCTCATCATGTTGTTGAACGTCTTTTCCTTGAAGGTCATTCCCGTCATGCGATGGAACCTCTCACCGAGTATACTAGTGACTAATTGTTTCTTTGCCTGGACCCGTTCCTTAGCCTTCCTGTACGCCTTCTTGAGCTCTGGGTCCCTGTTATACCGCATTTTCTTCAAGTCTCTCCTCACGACCCACAGAGGAACTCCTAGTTTTGTTGCTATCTCTGAGTTTTCAATGCCTCCGTTTATTCCTTCGAGAATGATTGGACGGCGCTTCTCTTGCTCCTGAATATTTTTTATCATGATTCTGTTCTCCTTTCACTTTTTTCGTCTACTTAGAGCGTACTCATAGTAAATAAATTAGAAATTACTGTAGTAGCAGTACTGCAATGTAGAGTCTGGACCCGAGCCGCTGAAGAATATTACGTCGTTTTCCCAATCGAAGTACACCTTCACAGAGCCCGTGAGCTGTTTACTCTTCTGGACATCTGCAGATAAACTGCTAGCTTGCCTTGAAGTCACGACGTCGCTTTCACTCTTGAAAGCATCAAAGCTGTAGTACTCGACGGTGTAGCCTTCACAACTAGTGTAATAATCTACCCATTGATTGAATCTAGCGTTCTCTGATTCCGTGATGTACTTCGGATGGTAAAACCTATCCGAGAACATGAATAGCGACGCTATGATGAGAATACCCAACGCGAGATACTTCGTTCTTACTGTTTTTTTCACTTTTTTCACCCTCGTCAGTGCGCGCTCCTTTTTCTCTCGTTGCGCGCTCGCAAAAAGAAAGGCCTTGTGCTACCGCACTGCAATCAACTATAGTAGGTCTAAGCATATAAGAGTATCCTTTTTTCCATCATGGTATGAAAAGAGTTATTAATGTAGGCTATAGTAGAATATCGTTGAATATGATGAAGAAGATCACCTTGTCGATCCCCGACGATCTCGACGAGCTATTTCGCAGATACATCGAGACGGAGTATAGGGGAATAAAGGGAGCCATGTCGATTGTGGGCATTAAAGCCATCGAGAAGTACCTCGAACAAGAGGGGTATAACTCGGTAGAATAACCTCGTGTATAAAACTTACAGATAAATGATTATTTTACTGTTTAGAATAAGGAGGTTTTTTCAAAATGCTTATCATTTAATGAAATAGAGGGTAGGTTGTGGTACTATTTTTATATTATCTTCTTCTACCCTGCCTTATTAAGGCGGTCTCTGCTCAAAATGAAAAAACGGATATCGCTATACCTGTCTTAATGGGATTATTATTAATACCTTTAATTCTAATTGCTTATTTTCAAAATAGACGCACAATAAAAGAATAATCTTTCATTAAATTTAAAAATACTTTAATGTTTTAAGGGATGTGTACATTGATGTCTCACTTTTCGTGAACATTATGTGATAGCATTTTATTAATTATGGCGAGAATTTCAATATCCTTGTTACATGGTACAAAATCCTATTCAGGATTTCTCCATACGAGTAACAAGAAAGAGTGGAGACGGCCCTAAAAACGGTTGTCTGCCATAGGCTATCTCTTCACGAGGCCCAGTCTCACCGCCAAGCCGTCGATCTCGTACTCCTTAATCGCGGCCCCCTTGGGCGCCTCACCCCTCACCAGCTCCACGCTAAGCGTCTCAGCCATGATGTAGCCCGCCTCCTCCACGAACACCTCCTCCACCGCCTCTTCTCCCACATAGTAAGTCACTATCTCGTCGTCGATCTCGAAGTCGGCCTCCTTCCGCAGAGCCTGGATGCGTCGCACCACGTCCCTCGCTAGGCCCTCGCTCTCCAAGTCACCCGAAAGCACCGTGTAGACGCCCACCAGCTGCCCACGGTCCTCCACAACCGAGTAGTCCCCTCGGGGCACCGAGACCAACTCTACCTCCTCCGGTAGAACCACCACAGGCGAACCGTCGACCAACACCGTGACGGACTCACCAGCGCTCAGCGCCTCAGCCGCCTCCGAGCCAAGACCTCTGACCGCCTCCGCAACCCTCGGGAAAAGCCTCCCATGCTTACGCCCCAGCATAGAGGGCACAGGCTCCACCGTCAGGCTCTGCAGCAGGCTCCTGTCAGAGGACGCCCTGATCGTCTTGACGTTCAACTCCTCCCGCACCAGATCCCGTACCCTATCCAGCCTCGGCAGATCCTTCGGGAGCACCACCACCACAGCCTCACCCAGCGGCTGCCGCAGCTTGAAGCCGCTCTGACTCCGCGCCGCCCTGCCCATGCTGCTCAGGGTCATCGCCAGATCCATCTCCGCCAACAGCTCCACATCCAACACCGACTCATCCACGTCAGGCCAACCGCAGTGGTGAACACTCTCAGGTAACCCTAGCTCCACAGGCCGCACCATCCTCTGGTATAGCGCCTCGCTCAGGTGTGGCGTAATCGGTGCCAACAATAGCACCACCGTCCTCAGACACCTGTACAGCGTGCTGTACGCCGCGCGCTTCTCGTCGTCGGCCTCCGTCTTCCAGAACCGCCGGCGGCTCCTACGCACGTACCACTTGCTGAGTACGTCCACAAACTTTTCGATCTCCCCGCAGGCTGTATATGCGTCGTAGCTGTCCAGCGCCTCAGTTACCTGCATCACTGTCCTGCTCAGCCTCCCCAGCACCCACCTGTCCAGCGGCGCCAGCTCAGCAGTCTGCTCCGTCGGTGTCCAACCGTCCAGTGTCGCGTACTGGTAGAAGAAGTTGTAGACGTTGAGCAGCGTCATGAAGAAGAGCCGCCTCACCTCGTTAGCCCTAGTGTAACCGAAAAGCAGGTTGCTCTCCGGCTTCGTCGTGCAGCATATCCACCTGATCACGTCGGCGCCCATGGTCTCCGCGGCGTCGTCGAACCAGATGGCGTTGCCCCAGCTCTTGTGCATCTCCCTACCGTCTTCGGCGAGGACCGTCCCGTGGCCGAGGCAGACCTCGAAGGGCGTCCTCCTCTCGAGGATGGTGCTCATGGCGAGCATAGAGTAGAACCAGTTCCTGAACTGGCCGATGTACTCCTCCGTGATGAAGTGCGCCGGGAACCACCGCTCCCAGTACTCAGGGTCCTGACGGTACTGGATGGTGCTGAAACCAACTATCCCAGCGTCCAGCCAAGGGTTTCCCACGTCCGCTATCCGCGAAGCGACGCCGCCGCACTTATCGCACCTGATCTTAACCTCGTCGATGTACGGCCTGTGGGGGCTGTGTCCCTCGAACCTGTCCCACCCCTCCACCGCCCTCTCCTCTAGCTCCTCCTTGGAGCCTATAACATCGAACCAGCCGCACCCGCAGCTCCAGATGGGCAACGCCAACCCATAGTACCGTTTCTTGCTTATCATCCAGTCGTCCATGTTACGGAGCCAGTCGAGCTCCCGTTTGAGCCCGAACCCGGGTATCCACTCCACTTCGTTGGCGCTGTCCATGATCTGGTACCGGAGGCACCGCTCCTTCTCCTCCTCGGTCACCTCCTCAAGGGGCTTGTCCAGCTTCTCCCCCATGTCGATGAACCACTCGCTAACGTACCTGAACACCAGCTCGCTACCGCAGCGCCAGCACACCGGGTACCTGTGCGTGTACCTCTGGGTCCTGTATAGCAGATCCTTCTTGCGGAGGTCGTCGAATATGGGCTCCGCCGAGTCGTAGACGTGTACTCCGCTGAGCCAGCCGAAACCGTCTATGATGACGCCGAAGTCATCAAGAGGCGCAGGGGCGGGTAACCCGTACATCTTTCCAAGCATCAGGTCCTCCTTGCCCGCCCCTGGGGCGATGTGAACGATGCCCGTGCCCTCCTCCTCTCCCACCTCGTCCCAGAGTATGACCCTGTGGGCCTCGGGCACACCCATCTCGCTTATCAGGGGTAGCTCGTCGAAGGAGCCTCTGTACCTCCAGCCCTCCATCTCGGAGCCGCTCAGCTCCCCGAGAACCTCCACGTTCTTCTGATCTGGGATAGCCGACCCCAGTGAGCCCTTGCTCAGGTAGAGCACCTCGTCTCTGTACCTGACCTTGACGTAGGTCAGCTCGGGATGAACGGCGGCGGCGACGTTACTGGATAGTGTCCAGGGTGTGGTCGTCCATATGAGGAGAGACCCCTCTCTGTCCACCAGCCTGAACAGCACGTAGACGCTGGTGTGGGTGAGCTCGCGGTAGCCTTCAGTCACGATCTCGTGCTGGCTGATGCCGGTGCTGCACCTGGGGCACCAGGGCATCGCGTCGGCGCCGTTGTATATCCAGCTCCGCTCGTGGCAGCTCTTGAGCGCCGCCCATATCATGTAGTTGTTCTCGTCGCTGAGGGTGTAGTAGCTGCCCCCTAGCTTGGGCATTCCAAGGTTCCCCACCATCCACTCCGCCGTGGCCGTTACGGGCCCCCTGGAACCCACGTACGTCGTCTCCTCCATGGGCTTCTCCAGCGCCTTGGCCAGCTTACGGAGTTCATCTGGGTCGTTCCAGTCCGTCCACATCCCTAGCCGTATGGACTGCTCTGTCTGGATGGCCGAGTAGTCCAGCACCCGTTGCTTGCACTTCTTTACGAAGTCGGCCAGCCCATAAGCCTCGATGTCCAGCTTGGACTCGAAGCCGAGCTCTTTCTCCACCTCGACCTCAACCCAGAGCCCTTGGCAATCGAAGCCGTTCTGGTTTCTGACCTCGTAGCCCCTCATGAACCGGTACCTGGCGAAAAGGTCCTTGTAGGTGCGGCCCCAAGCGTGGTGGACCCCCATGGGGTTGTTCGCCGTGATGGGTCCGTCGATGAAGCTCCAGTGGGGCCGATCCTCGGCCTCCTGTATCTCTACCCTCCTCCTATAGGCGTCCGTCTCCCTCCAGAACTTCTGGACCTCGTGCTCAAGCGACGGTATCTCCACCTTGCTGTCCAACGGCTTATAGCTCATGCTAGCCCTCCCAAGACTCCTCGCGACATAAATCGTTATCCCTCGTGCCCAGTGACAGCCTAAGCCAGAATTTTATAGTCACCGGACACCAAACGCACCGCAAATAAGGGCAGGCTAACCAAATAAAAACATATTGGGCACTTTTAATCTACTATCACCACTCATTTCGATAACGTTAATTATCCTAGCCTCTTCTTCAATGCGGTGAAATAATTGAAGAACGAACGGGAGCTACTGATGATCCCGGGGCCAACTATAGTCTCGCCCAGGGTTCTCAGGGCTTTAGCTAAACCCGTCCTCAGCCACGTCAGCAACGAGTTCGTCGATGGTTACGCCGAGGCGCTGGCGCTGCAGAAGAAGCTGTTCGGGACCGAGGGCACTCCTTTCCTCCTCGCGGGCAGCGGGACCCTCGGCATGGAGGCCGCTATCGCCAACCTCATGGAGAAGGGCGACAAGGTGCTCTGCGTCGAGAACGGATACTTCGGCGAGAAGTGGGAGGAGATTGTGGAGACCCACGGCGGAGAGGTGGACCGCGTCAGGTTCGAGTGGGGCGCCCCTGTGGACGTCAAACTGGTCAAGGAGAAGCTCAGCAGCAACGAGTACAAGCTCTTCACAGTGGAGCACGTCGACACCAGCACCGGAATAGTAAACAACCTCAAGAAGATAGGGGAGCTGCGGAGTAACACCGACACCCTGTACGTCGTCGACAGCGTCTGCGGCCTCGGCGGGATGCCCCTCAAGATGGACGAGTGGAACATCGACTTCTGCCTCACGGGAAGCCAGAAGGCCCTTGGGGCGCCCCCAGGCATCAGCCTGTTCTGCGTCAACGACGAGGCGTGGCAGACCGTCGAGAAACGTAGAAGCCCGCCCAGCGACTACTATGTCAACCTAAAGCGCTGGAAGCCCATCATGGACAACCCCAAGGGCTACTTCGCCACACCCGCCACCGGCCTGGTGCT
>Ga0209427_10010742_pt1 | contig 10113 bp, 7 predicted proteins | sample DeeMarSWOR136_30_FD_187465 | JGI IMG/M metagenome (GOLD analysis project Ga0209427, IMG submission 187465) | Marine sediment microbial communities from White Oak River estuary, North Carolina - WOR-1-36_30 (SPAdes) (version 2) | ecosystem: Environmental > Aquatic > Marine > Intertidal zone >...
GCTCTGTACTGTATCTGCTTCTCCCGCCCAATACGGGCATACCGATCCTTCATTTCATCGGCATATTCCTCCTCGGTCAGCTCGCAGGTCTGGCAAGCCAGGTACCGGGTGGGCTCGGTGTCTTTGAGATGGTGATGGTACTGCTCCTTCCGAAGGGTGTTACAAGTGCGGAGGTTATGGGTGCATTGCTCTCATTCAGAATACTGTACTACTTCGCGCCGCTCATGCTCGCAGGATTAATGTTCGGCTCGTACGAAATTCTACAGAGGCGTGTCGAGGCCGGCAAGCGCATCAGCACTCAGGAGAGAGGCTTGTACCGGGCGGCTCCCCAGGTGTTTGCCGGAATCACCTTCGCTGCAGGAGCAGTCCTTCTGATTTCGGGAGCGGTTCCTCCTCTGCGGGTGCGCATGGAGTTTCTCTCCCGGTTCATACCGCTTCTCGCCATCGACATATCACACTTTGCCGGAAGTATAGTCGGGTTGTGTCTCCTGTTGCTCGCACGGGGTATACAACAGCGGGTGAGCGCCGCCTACTATACGGTCATCGCATTCCTTGTCGCCGGGATAGTGCTTGCCCTGCTCAGGGGCATGCACTACATCGAAGCCGCAGTTCTTGCCGTTATTCTCCTGGCGCTCATTCCAGCTCGCAGGGAGTTTTACAGGCGCGCTTCCCTGGTGGACCAGAGGTTTACCCTGGAGTGGAGCATCGCAGTCCTGCTCGTGGTCCTCACGAGTCTCTGGCTCGGACTTTTCTCGTTCAGAAACCTAGGGTATTCCGACGAGCTATGGTGGCAGTTCAGCCTGAAGAGCAACGCCTCCAGATTCGTCAGGGCGAGTGTGGGTGTGGCCGTCGTGCTGCTCGCATTCGCGATCCATAGGTTACTTCGTCCTGTTTCTTTCAAGCCTGCGCTTCCTGACACTCGTCAACTCGAGCGGGTAAGGGCTGTCATCGAGCAGTCGCCGGACCCGGGTGCACCGCGTGCACTGCTGGGTGACAAGGCCCTTTTGTTCAGCGAATCGGGCCGTAGCTTCATCATGTACGGTGTGTACGGACGGAGCTGGGTATCGCTTGGTGGTCCAATAGGGCCTGAAGAGGAGTGGAAAGAGGTTATACTGGAGTATCGTGATCTGTGCAGCCGGTACGGCGGTCTGCCCGTGTTCTACGAAGTTGCTGAGGAACACGCGTCGCTCTACCGTGACATGGGTCTTTCTCTGCTGGAGCTCGGTGAAGAGGCATGGGTCAGCCTGCCGGATTTCGCCATTAAAGGTGGGCAACAAAACGATATCAGCCGCATCTTCGACCAGGTAACCGGGCAGGGATGGATTTTCGAAGTCGTCGGACCGGAAAACGTGCTGGACGTACTCAATGACCTCGGAAGGGTTTCCGATGAATGGCATGCGATGAAAGGAAAGAGGGAAAGAGGCTTTTCGATAGGTTTTTTCAATCCAGAATATCTCAAGGCCTGCCTCCAGGCCGTCATTAAAAAAAGGGGCAGTGTGGTTGCATTCGCCAATCTGCTGAAGGGAACAGAGAAAGATACGTTCACGGTTGATTTCATGCGTTATGGACCGGATGCACCCGATAATGTGATGGCGCTGCTTATTTTCGAACTTATCCTGTGGGGAAAGCAGCACGGTTACAGGTGGTTCAACCTGGGAATGGCACCGCTTGCCGGTCTGGAAAAAGACGAGCTTTCGCCGGTGTGGGATAGAATCGGCACTCTCATGTTCAGACACGGTGAGCATTTCGACGATTTTCAGGGGCTCCGTGCGTTCATGGGAATGTTTGGCCCTGTCTGGAAGCCCAGGTATCTTGCCCTGCCGGGCGGGTTGTATCTCCCCGGGGTGCTCATGGATGCGGCATCACTCGTCTCACGTGGAAAAACCTAGAGAAAACCGAGATGGGGCCGCGAGTTATTCGGTCAGTCAGGATGCTTCCAGCGGGTACACCTCGCCGTATCGAACGATCGTGGAACTATAGCCTCTTTCATCCAGCAGTTTTTTCAGATTGGTCTGTGCCTCCTGCTCGCCGTGCACCAGGTAAATGCCTTTCAACTTCTTCTTATCGAGCCGTCCGATGTACTCGAGGATATCACCGTAGTCGGCATGGGCGCTGAAAGTGTTCAGCACCGCGACCTGCGCTTTTAATCTATAGAGATCGCCGAAGATCTTCACCTCGGGCTGTTTCTCGACGATTCTTCTGCCCAGGGTGTGCTGGGCCATGAATCCCACGATGAGTATGGTGTTTGCTGGGTTCTCGATGCTGTGTGCTAGATGGTGGAGTATGCGGCCCGATTCACACATACCTGAAGCCGAAATGATGATGGCCGGTCCCTTCAATGTGTTCAGACGCTTACTGTCCTCGGTGTTCACGATGTAGGTGAGCTCATTGAACCCGAAGGGGTTCTGATGGTGGTCGATGAAGGCCTGTTTTGTCTCCTCATCATAGCATTCCTGATGCACCCGGAAGATGGAGGTTGCGTTGGTGGCCATGGGGCTATCCACATATACAGGGACCTTCGGTATGCGCCCTTCATCTGAGAGCAGGTGCAGGAAGTACACGAGTTCCTGTGTACGCTCGACGGCGAATGCAGGAATGATGACCTTGCCGCTTCGTTCGACGGTACGGTTGACCACCTCGGCAAGTTTTTCAGCCGCTTTTTCGATCGGGTCGTGGAGGCGGTTGCCGTAGGTGCTCTCCATGACCACATAGTCGACCGGAGGGATGGGTTCGGGGTCTCTCAGAATAGGCAGATTCTTCCTGCCCAGATCGCCGCTGAACGCAACGGAAAGCTTTTTCCCGTTCCGGTTGGCATTGAAAACGGTTACCGCCGATCCCAGTATATGCCCTGCGTCGTAGAATTTCGCCGTCAGACCGTCACCCACAGGTATGGTGCGGTGATAGGAGAGGGTGACGAAATGGCTCAGGCAGTCAACCACGTCGCGTTCCGTGTACAGGGGCTCCTTTTCGAAGTGCTGCTTTTTCTTCTCTGCCTTCTTGCGCAGATATTCGATATCGCGCGCCTGGATGTGCGCCGAGTCCATGAGAATCAGGCTCGCCAGGTCACGGCTCGCCGGGGTGGTGTAGACGTTTCCTTCAAATCCCTTTTTCGGCATAAGGGGAAGCAGCCCGCAATGATCGAAATGGGCGTGGGTCAACACCACGCTGTTCACTGCACCGGCATCAAAAGCCCAGTTGCGGTTCTTCTCCTCCGCTTCGGCCCGGTGCCCCTGGAAGGCACCGCAGTCCACCTGGACTAGGTGACCGTCAGCGTCGAGAAAGTGTTTAGACCCAGTTACTTCTTCTGCTCCGCCCCAGGAGTAGAGCTCAACCTTCATACCATGACCATCCTTTCAGCTCGGGACCCTTCTTACTGCGGTATGCAGCGGAAGTATATGTCTCTGAGAATTTCACTTCGGAGATACCAGTGCACAAACAGGAAACCAAGGACCAGGGCAAGCATGAAGAGGATGTAAAAGGGGAACTGGTTGAGAAATTTCGGGTTTCCCCATCGCTGCATGCGCTCCCAGCCGTTCAGACGGTTTTTATATTTCCGGGCGATGAGAAATCTGTTCTCTATCTCCTGCAGCCTTTTTCCCGTATTGCGCAGGTTCCACTGAAGGAGGGAGAGGAGAAAGATGCCGGTGAAGAGCACGGCAAAGGACAGTGTGCGAATGATCCACCGCTCTCCTCCACCCAGCGCCTGCAGCCCCTGGGTATGCATGAAGGCAACGGTGCCCCCGAAGAGCAGGGAGCAGTAGAAAACCACATACCACTGTTGCTGTCTCAACCGTCCTGTCCGGACGGCAAGCATTCCGTACAGGGCACGCCACTCCGACCGTACGAGCTTTATGAGTTCGTCTCTTTCCATGGCCCAACTCCTTTTCTATTGCAGTATCGGTGAACGGGAAACCCTTCGAGCACTCTTGTTATAGTATACGATATACTTTCTTCGCATGCTTTGCAACACTGTACGGAATCCTGAAGATGCCTGCCCAATGATCAGTACGGAAAGGTGTGCTCTGACACACCATTTTGAGACTGCACGGAGTATCATGTAACGCGAATTTCTCTGGGTAGGGTTTCTTTTCAAGTCGGTAATGAAAGGCAACCAGCTGGTGAAGCGGACGGTACTTCTTCCGCATGCTCTTCAGATATGGAAGATACCCCTTGAGCCCTCTTCCAGACGCGGTACATTACTGATCACCGCCCGTGATCAGGCTTTTCAGGATATCCGGATTGTGTTCACTGTAGACCACTTCTCCGGTTCTGCAGTCAATCAGGGAATAGAGTCCCAGGTCGGCGAGTTTTACGTAGTACCTGGTTTTGTCCCATTTCGGCAGGGAGTCCAGGTAGTTCTCAACCTCCTCGAAGGATTGCAGCCGTTTGTCCTTTTCCAGGGCCTTGGTCCTTCCCAGGAGCAGCACGTCGTATTTTTCATGAACATAGGCCCTGCCGGCAAGATACATCATCTCCCCGGTGTCGAGAAAATCACCGACGTGTTCAATCCACCCCAGATAGTTCTCCCGCTCAACGATGATGAAGCCGAAGAGACTGTAGCGCTTTTCCATGATCTTTACTCTACGGTTTGCAGGGGCGTCGTGATGCTGAGGTGCTCAGGATCGAGAGGTGCACACGGTGCATGGTGTGTCCCTTTAGAGGTCCTTCATATCCTGTACCATACCGCCCGTAACATCCTGCCGGATTATACGTTTTGCTCCGTCGAATTCCATGTAGAGCTGAACCCTGTTTGGACACCTGGAACCGATCAGCTCCTTTCTCAGGGTGTAGGCAGGTCCTTCATCAGCATAGGTTGGATACAGCTCGTTGCCCTTGAAGATGTGCGTCTTGATGATCTCGCCGCAGCGGTCGCATTTAACATAGATATCCATGGAATCTCCCCGGGGGCCTGCTCTGCTCCTGCCCCGGTGTTTTGAACGAAGTCCCATTTTTAGTTCCTTTCTTTCTGTTCTCTTCCTACCATGATAACCGGTCTGGACTCTTCATGCAACTGCCAGGAGGATCACGTCAATTCTGAAAGGGAACAGAAAAAAGGTTCATTATTGCACCGAAGGTACTGTGCAGTTGTATACCTTAGTTTTGTACCGCGTCAATCAGGGCCTGAATGTTTTCGGGTGGTGTGCCGGGAATGAAGGCCCCGCTCGGTGCGAGTATATACCCGCCCTCCTCGTCAGCAGCGATCCTGACGCAGCGCCTGCATTCCTCGATGATCTGCTCCGGTGTACCCTGTCGAATGAGATCGATGGCGCTGATGTTGCCCATCAGGCTGACTCTGTTCCCGATTGCTTCTTTCACTGCGGAGAGATCTGCCGCAAAGTAGAGCACATCGATCCCGAGGTCGCCGAGACGGGACAGCACGTGTGAGATGTTCTTCTCGCAGATATGGAAGATCTTCACGGCTGCCGGGAACTCCTCGCACACCTGCTGTAGATAGGGAAACACGAACTCCTCGAAATGGGACGGACCCACCCGGGCCGGGGTGTGATCGAAGAGATAGATCCGTTTCAGCCTCCCGTTGATCTGCTCCTGGATTCGCAGCCAGGTTATGGTGAAGTCTGCTACCATGCGGAGGAGCTGGTGGATCTGCTGCGGGAAATCGTGCAGGCCGATCAGGAAGTTCTCGTATCCCATGACCAGGGCGGCGGTTTCAACGGGCCCCATGCAGAATGCAAAGCCGTCAAGATAGCCGTAGCGGTCGATGTACTTCCGGTCCAGATGGTCCCAGTAGTAGCGGTAGTGGTCGAGCACCAGGGGCATGAGCCCGTCCCGGTTCGGGTCCGGTGGTTTGAGATGCCTGATCTCGTCGAATCCCCTGTTGCCCGGCTGTGCCTTCATTGCCTGAGGGCAGATGGGCTGCGGGCTGAGGGGGTTGTTTTCCCGCTGAATGAGCTGGCAGCCGAAGGCCGAGGGTTCCACAACGCCGCAACCGAAATCGGGGTAGATACCAGGGACGAGCATCATGTCGGGGTAGGCGTCCTGGAAAGAGCACTGTGCCCCAAGCTTGATTTCCGGGTCATACAGATACTTTCTCACATCGATACCTTCGCGCTCACAGAGATACTGCGAGCTGATGCAGAACACCACCGGCACTTTGCCGGGGTGCTCGCGCCGCACGGCTTTCAGGAATCCTTCGTGCACGCTATTCGGCTGTTCTGCCATTGGACAATGCTCCTCTGACGTCGCCATGTGAGGAGAGCCTGCATGCGAAGCAACAACCCTGCAAAAGTTCTCAGCCGGCGATCTGTATGGGATACCTTCCGAACTGTTTCACGGCGTTGATCATGGCCCGGAAAGTCTCGGGTGACACGCCGCTGTGAATGCTGTTGCTCGAGCTGAAGACATGGCCGCCGCCGGGCGAGGCAACCCGGATGATGTTCTTCACGCATTCAACCACCTCTTCATTCGACCCGAAGGTCAGCAGATGCCCGCAATCAATATTCCCAAGAATGGTGATCCTGTCTCCGTATGTCTTCTTGACCCAGCCTATATCCATACCGGCCGCCGGCTCGATGCTGTGAAGGCCATCGATGCCTATGTCATCGATCAGCAGGTCCAGATGGGGGGTGGTATGGCCGTCGAGGTGCTTGATATACGGGACCCCGTGCCGGTGGCATTCGTCGACGATTCTCTTGAGATGGGGGACCATGAATTCTTTGAACATGTCCGGTGAGAACAGAGGGGCCTTACCGAAACACCAGTCCACTGCACCGAGAATCCCATCGACACCCATCTTGAGCTGAGCTTTCAGTATTGGCATCACCCCTTCGGTGGTTGCCTCCATATAGCGTCCCACCAGTTTCGGCTCGTCGATCATGGCCTGAAGAAAGAGGGGAAAGTAGGGCTGAAAGGTGGGGCAGGCAATATCGGCCGCTCCCATCACGAACATCCCGTCCTTCCGCGCCTGCTGGTGTTCTACGGCGATGCGGATAGACTCGAGCCCGTCCAGGAGGGCCGGGGGAAGAGGGTCGTTTACCCGCTCTTCGAGATACTCCACATATCGCCCGAGCTCCCCGATGCCGCCCTGCTTGATGGAGTCGTCGACCGTCACGCAGGTGTCGCTTTCCTCCTCGTATTTCTCGATGGACCAGAATCCGTGCTCCCTGTTTTCGATACGGAACACGTTTTTTTCGGTTTCGCTTATGTCTATGTCGAAGATATAGTTGGCGGTGATGTCGTCGGGAAGTCCCATGAAAACCGTGGTGAGAAACTCTGTGGGCCTGAACCAGAACATGTCGAAACCTACCTTCTCGTACAGCTCGAGCATGCCCTCCACGCTCTCCCTGATAAGGGCCTGCCGCGCCTCTTTCCCTGCCATGGCAGCCCTGATACCTGCCGCTTTCGCCTCGCCGGTACCGAATCCGGTAATCCTTCTGCCGAGTACGCTTTCCAGCACCGGGTTGGCCACGGTGAGCTCGAAAAGGGGAACCCGGTCCGGTTCCCGGTGGTCCATAGTGGTCTTCACCCTCTCCTTTTTCGTCATGGTGTTTCCTCCGCCCTGTAGAAGTGACCGTTCAAACCTGACGCATGCATTCTATCATGGCTGCAGGAATCGGTAAAGAAATGGATGGTCAGTTTCATAGAGGTTTCACACGACCGGTAGGCCGAGGCGCCTGGATTCCTACCTGCTTCTAGAATGCACCGGCGCTGACAACAGGATGGGGGATACGGATTTTTAGTATCCGTGCGGGGCTGCCCCAGGTGGTGACGAAGATTGCGCTGTTCAGAGAGTCCAGAGCGAGCTCATTGGCATCGTTGAAACCCTCGGGAAGCAGATAGGTATCGCAGCGGTATGTTGTGGCACTGTGGCGGACCAGTTTTCCCGGAGTGCCGCTCAGTGCTCCCCAGATGGTATCGTGCTGGGCCGTACATCCGAGATATCCAGATTCCACGTTATTCAGGCGGTCGTAGGTGAGATCGCTGTTGATTCTGAAGAGCGAGGACGTGGAGGATTCACTACCAGCGAAAAGGGTTTCATCAGTATATACCATGTCGTCGCTTATCGGTGCATCCTGCAGAAATACCGCTGCGTACCCCTTTGGATTGTGAGGATCTATCCGCAGGATAATGCTTTCATCCACCCGCGTTTCGGACTCTCTGAATATGGGAGAGGATCCCCAGAGATATCCACCCCCGCTCGTCAGGGCGTGCACCTGCAGCCTGCCAAGGGCTGACGAAAAGTCGAAAACCTCATACTCCAGGGTGCGCGGGTCGACCCGCACGATCTTCCCGTCCCCACCTCCCGCCCACAGGTACCCAAAGGCGTACTCCAAAGATCCGCCCCTGGTGAACTCTTCGGGACTGAACGTGAGGGCTGTTTCCCAGTAGAGGGTTTCAGGGTAGATGCGCACGATCCTCGAGGGTATGCCGTAGAGAATCACCCAGATCAGGCCTTCCGCAGCAGCAAGGTCCTCTCCCTCATTGAAGCCATCATCGAGCACGATTCTTTCATAGCCTAGGGTTTCCGGGTCGATGCGGAGTACCCTGCAGGGTGCGGTCCGGGTCGATGCCCAGAGCGAACCCTGAAAAAAGATCAGACCGTGTATATACTCATCACTCTGCTTGAGGGTTGCGGTCTTCAATACGCCAAGCGTGGAGGTTTCGGCGTATAAAGGCAGGGAATGGGATGTCACGACCAGCACGGTGAATATGAAGGCCGGCAGGATATGTCTAAAAATCGAATAACCATCCCTTTTACCATGTAATACCGCTGTGTTCATGCTCATTGCTGTGTATCCCTACAATTTTTTAATAAATCGAGTTGATTTCCCCGTTTGAAATAAAACACTCGACAAGCTAAGCACGAGCGCAGTGCTAGCGAAACGATTTTCAAATAGTTCTACCTACCATGTATTCATGGTAGCTGACATCAGCCCTGGCATCAAGCACGAAAGGGCTGTTTTGTGGCAACTTTGCTGCCAGGTACATGACGAATATGGCGCGTTTTCATGTGTAAGGAGACTGGCTCAGAAGAGGTCCAGCTGTTCTTTTTCACCAAAGAGGGAATCCACACTGGTGTGCAGCACCTCCTCGAAACTCCGGGCGATGGGCCTGAGCTGCTTTATCACATAGTGGTCGTAGTCGAGCGGTGCGGTTACTGACCCAAGCGGCTGCGGGCCTTCGGTGGTCCAGAGGTAATGGATGAGACCCCGCTGTTCTTCACGCTCGAGAAGCGCTGCAGCGCGCACGTGTGGAGGCATTGACCTGGTGTACCGGGACACCGGTTTTCGAAGGTATTTTCGGTACACGAGCCGGTTATCGACTTTGCCCGCGTAGAGTTCTTGCACGAGTCTGCTGATGAACGCGCGTATCTCACCATGATCAGCACCTTTGAAGAGGAGATGGAGAAGCCCGATCTGAAATCCCCGTGCCAGGTCCGTCCAGTCCCGTCTGACTGCTTCCATGCCCACCACCTCGATGTACTGCGCCTGTTCTCCGGGAGCGGGTGCGTTGATGAGCTCCTTAACGGGTGCCAGGAGCCCCGCGTAGCCCTTGGCCCGTCCCCTGCTCTCACCTCTGTCGGATAGATTGGCCGTTCGTACGGGAGGAAGGAAGAACCGGTAGTAGATCTTCTCGAACTCGAGCTCGAGATGGGATCGCACACCGAAGGAGTTTTCGACGTATCCTTCGAGTTCCCTGTTGATCCGTTCACAGAGTCCCCCGCTCTCCACGAGAAGCTCTTCCCCCTCGGTTTCCTTCGGGTGCCCGGAGAACACGAAGAGCGAGTCGGTGTCTCCGTAGAGCACACGGTAGCCCAGCCTGCCCAGATAGTCCCTGCACCATCCCAGCAGGTGGTGCCCGAAGCTCGTAATTGCTCCTGAGAGGAGTCCTGAAGTGAAACGTGCTCCCCGGGCGCCCAGCACACCGTAGAAGGAGTTCATGATGATCTTGTACACGTGCGATGCAACCTCGTCGCCGTTCCTTCTTGCCTCGGCCCTGCGCGAGAAGAAGCGCTCCAGGAGCTCCGGTAGTATGGCCTTCTCCCGGTGAAAATGGGCTCCGTTGGGCGCCCTGATGAGCCGGTTCTGCTCATCAGCGGGTAGATCCCTTGCCCTGTGAGGCGGTACGAAGCTCAGGGGGTCTATGTTGAAGGTC
>Ga0209427_10010745_pt1 | contig 10110 bp, 12 predicted proteins | sample DeeMarSWOR136_30_FD_187465 | JGI IMG/M metagenome (GOLD analysis project Ga0209427, IMG submission 187465) | Marine sediment microbial communities from White Oak River estuary, North Carolina - WOR-1-36_30 (SPAdes) (version 2) | ecosystem: Environmental > Aquatic > Marine > Intertidal zone >...
TACCACAAGGTCAACTTCTTCAGCCCCTTCAGTACTGCGGCCCATGACGGTATAGTTGACGATTTTCTTCACATCTGTAACTAAATAGACCACAAGGAGAACTCTTTTCGTATTCCTTTTAGGAAAAGATACTTTGACGAACGCTGATAGTTGGGCGGTTTCTAAATAAGTGATCTGACATTGCCATATTTACATTTGAGGTGAAACCTAACTGTCCTATCGTCTAAGGAATCGTGAGACAGACGTGAGCTAAAGTGAACTGCAAACTGCTTTCCGTCCTTTATTATATCGTCGAGAAATCCGCCAAACAAAACCGGTTTCCCATCTTGTTGTATAAGTAATTCTTGCAAATGGCAACAGTCAGTATTTTCCATAATTAGCTATAAAGCTCCCGATACTTTTTTCGCTTTTCTTTTTTCCATCTTGGGCAAAATGCTGGCTTTCCCTGCATGACCAACTGGAGACACGCATCGCATTTAGGGCTGCATTTGAGGATCGATCTATCTCGTCCCTCTCGGGCCTTGCGAGGCCATTCGGGCTCCACCCAGAGCATGCGTGCCAACCCTATCAGGTCCGCCCTTTTCTCTTTCAAGATTGATTCTGCCAGTGCAGGAGTTGAAATTCGACCGGCAGCAATGACCGGTACCTTTACTTCTTGCTTAATAGCACCGGCCAGGGAAGCCATGTAGCCAGGCTTTCGAGATTTCTTGATAATCTCAGGGAGAAAGAAAGATTCATAGGTTCCACCCATGACCGATAGATAAGCCACGCCGACCTCCTCCAGGGCCCTTGCCAGCACAGTGGACTCCTCAATATGTAGTCCATCTGGCAGCCATTCATCGGCCAGGAAACGATATCCTACAGGGAAATCTCCCACCACATCCTTTACACGCTTGAGTACCTCCAGCGGAAACCTGATTCGGTTTTCTATCTCACCTCCATAGGTGTCCTCCCGTCTGTTCGTCCTTGGAGACACAAACTGGGCAAGGAGGTAACCCGTTCCACCATGGAGTTCCACCAGATCAAATCCGGCCTTCTTAACCCTTAAGGCAGCTTTTGCATATTGCTTCTGAATAGTCGTGATATCTTTCTTGGTGAGTGCCCGAGGCCCTTTATTAAAGGCTGGAACTTCTGATGGTGCAACGGGTTCAGCAACATAGGCAAAACGTCCGGCGTGATTGATCTGAAGGCCGGCTGAGGTCCTCTCACTCTTTATAGTGCTGGCAAGCCTTTCCAGACCCTTTACGTAGCGATCATGATCACAACGAAGGGTTCTTGGTGAGCCACTTCCACTGGGGGTTATGCTTGAATTTTCAACAATTATCAATGCTACGCCGCTTTGTGCCATGAGCTTGTAATGACAAAGCAGTAACGGTGAGACCTTCCCGCCAAGAGCAGCATAACCCAAATAAAGCGGAGCCATAGTAATACGATTCTTAAGCTTCAAGCCATTCAGATCCAACGGTTTGAAAAGGTTTTCATAGAAGGTAGTGTTCATCTTCAGATCCCCCCATCTCTCTATTGCCGGCATGACAACCTGTCTGCCAAGTGGTTTCTTCATAAGATATGTAGCCAGACTGTCGAAAAGCCCTATAGTCAGCATTTCGGTGTTTGCAACCCGCTGATTTTACTAAACGTGAATTTCGCCAACAGGCAACAATTGGAGTTTTTCGACAGTCTCAGCTGATATCACGACATTCGTCAAGCCTTTGGGCGAAACTAAGGCCCAAGTTCGGTTATCCCCTCTCCAGCCTGATCAGATTTTCAGATAACCTTTCCTTCAACCTTGCCGCATCACCTGTGACCCTGCCTATCATATTTACCGCACTGGCCGGCCTGATTTCGCCTTCATTGCTTATAGGCGTTGGGCCGAAAAAGATACAAAAAGCATTGCCGGATGGCCAATACCCTAAGTCTCCCGATTGAACCAGTTCTCGGGCGTCACTTTCAAGCTCCATTGCCACAGGGATCGAAAAATAGATTTCGTCGCCCCACGTGCTGAATGAAGTCTCTATGGGCAAGACTTCCCATACCTTTTGGGCGGTTGGGCTGTTGTTTAAGTGGGCATCTAATACCAGATCCCCGAGGATAATTCTGATCTGTTTCACGGCCTTTCCTCTCCCTTCAAGTATTCCCCCCATAGTCGTACCCGGAGGTCTTCCAGGATCCTAATTTTTTTTGACATCTCAGACAGCAGCCTTGCGTCTTGCCGGGCCATTTCCTCTTTGAGTTTTAAGCATAAATATCGATGGCAAACAAAGGGCCGGGCTTTGGGCGCAAGAAGGCAACCGGTTGCTGACAGAAAAGGACAACCTTTCGCGTTGTGTCTCCTCCTTGGGACGCCATTCCGACCAAGTACCTTCGCAAAGATGATATCCCTCTCATCAAAGAGGTACTGCACCCTTTTGCAACAAGGCTCCTCACATGCGGAACATATTCGTGCAACATAATCCCGCTGAAGCAAGATCACTTCAGACAACAGACAATCTATCTCTCTTGCGATCTTTAGCGCCAACATGCCCTCTTTCGCATTATCGTACCCTGAGCGTATTCTTGGATGTGTCTTCATTCAAGAGATAAATGATGCCCGGAACCCAAAACCGACTTTTAAATAATCGTAAGACATTATGTGTCTGAAAAAGGGCCATTTTGCCAACGAAATTGAGCAATTTTGGAAAAAGATTCATGAAGAGCGTAACGTCAAAATTGCAAACTGTTTGAGGGCGTTAGCCCGAGTATAGCGCACAGCTTCACTTCGTGCTGCGATTTAGTGGAGCTATTCATGAATCCCAGAATCGCTCACAGAAGTGAGCAAGAGCGGCCCTTTTTCAAAAAGCTAAACTCTTACAAATGATCAATAGGCACTGCTATCCACATGGGCCGTGAGGTATTCCCTGTCTTTCTCAGTGCGGGCACAGATCCCCACATTGCCCAGGCGGACATTCATGAGGCCAGTAGATTTTACGGCCTCATAAGCACGAACCATCTCTTCCACAGAGGGACTTCTGAAATCCTTCATCTTGTGTTCAGGGAAAAAAGCAAGGATAGTGAAAGGAATCCCCCTGTCTACTGTCTTTAGACTTCGGGCAATCTTTTCCAGCTCATCCACTTCTACCAGGCCCGGAATTAACAGGGAAAGGACTTCCAGCACGAAGCCTCGTTTCATCGTTTCTTCGGGCAGTTCCAGGACGCGATCATTGGGGCAGCCTGTGAGCCATCTGTGTTTTTCGGGCTCATAGGCCTTGATATCGAGCCAAAAGGCATCAACCCCCGAAGCCTTCAGGTAGTCAAGGTTCTGAGGGGTGAGCCCATATCCGTTGGTTTCAATCAAGAACCAGAGCTTGGTTTGGGCCTTAATGAGCTCGGCACATTCCCCATAAAACTCAGGGCAGCAGGTGAGATCTCCACCGGTAAATGCAAGGATGTTTCGCGCAGGACCAAATCCCTGGGGGCTCAAAACGATCGATTCTGCATCCAGGATTCCAGGGCAACCGATTGATCTTTCTCCATGAAGCACGCAGCTTCCGCAGCACCTGCACGTATCGTGCGCGTGCCAGGCCGTGGCCTTCTCTCTCCGCTCCCACAGCGTGACCGCCTTTTCATATTCCATAGCCTTTTCTAGGATGTCTTTTGGGCTGTACCAGGTGCCATCTCTCAGTTTGCTGAAATACCAGGAATGACACTTTCGACAGGAAAAATTGCACCCTGATTGATAGATTGAAAGATAGTTTTCAGGGCGAGAAAGATGAATAGATGTGATCAGCCGATACCATGTGCTCCCTTCTTGTTTCAGAGTCGCCTGGCAGGCCAGTGCGTATTTTCCGTCTACCTTGACGCGGCAGCTTCCAGAGGCAAAGCCCTGCCGTTTGAGTCTACAGGTGGGCTTTTGAACAGAAGTGCAAGACGTTACCTCCTGTTCCGCCTTGTTCGAATGTCTTAATGACAATGTCCTTTACCTCTTCTTTTACCTTCTTACCTTATTTGCTTGACAAGTGTAGCCCGTGCGGGAAGGCCGCCAACATCTGGTATAGAACGGTTAAAGAATTTTACCGGATGCCCGTGCGTATCATTGGTATGCAGGACCACTAATCCCTTCCATAGCGGGCGCGTAAACCCACAAAGCAACCCCCTGCCGTCGAGGCTGGGGCTTTCAAATTATTTTTCTGATAACATATTGCAAAAGATTTGTGTTAAAGTTTGTATGAAAATAGAAAAGATAGTAGGCTTGGAAGATAGAGCCTTCCTTCCCAACTTTGTCCTCGAACAACACCCGGGAATCACCCGTGATTTAATGGAATGCTTCGTACATATTGCTAAAAATCAAGGTTTAGTTAATGTCTCTTGGTATAGCCGCGTCGGCGTTCCAGGTCGCACAACCACTGTCGCCACTGAAATAGCACATAGGTACCAAAACGTTCAAGCCAGAGACCTCGCCGCGTACGCCCCCGAAGGCTGGTTGTGGTACCCACCCCCGAGATTGTAGGGTATGCAATTAAATAACGCTTCTATGCAACCATATGACACAAGGAATTGAAGATGAAAGATGAAGACAAGTTAAAGGAGCAACTCATAAATGAGTTATCAGAATTGAGCCAAAGAGTTGCTCGGTTGGAAGCATCGGAGAGCAAGCTCAAGCGGGTGGAGGAGGCACTGCGCGAAAGCACCCGCCGGCTGGAAGTTGCCTATGCCCAATCCATCATCTATGCAGAGGAACTCAATGAAAAGATCACTGAGCACAAGAGGGCGGAGGAGGCCCTCCAAAAAGCCCACGACGAACTGGAAGTGCGGGTTGAGGCGCGAACCGCCGAGCTTTCAAGAGCCAACTTGCTTTTAGAACAAGAGATAGCTGAACGTAAGCAGGCAGAGGAAGAAAGGAAGCAACTCGAAGCCCAACTCCGACAAGCTCAGAAGATGGAGTCGATGGGTACTTTGGCTGGAGGGATTGCCCATGAATTCAATAACATCATAGGGATCATTATTGGCAACACGGAGATAGCGCTATATGAAAACATGCAGGGGTATTCAGCGCAGCATAATCTAGAAGAGGTACTCAATGCTTGCTTGCGCGCAGAAGACGTGGTGAAGCAGATCCTGACCTTCAGCCGCCAGAGCGAACAGGAAAAAGGGCCGTTGCAAGTCAGCCTCGTTGTGCAAGAAGCCCTTCACCTTTTGCATGCAACATTGCCCACAACGATTGAAATTCGCAAAAAGATTGATAGCCAGGCAGGGACAATCCTGGCTGATCCAACGCAGATTCAGCAGGTGCTGATGAATCTTTGCACCAATGCGGCGTATGCCATGCGCGAAAATTCGGGGGTGCTTCGGGTCAGCCTGATGGATCTATATATCGATGCTGATGTGGCGACCCAGTATCCGGATTTGAATCCCGGACCGTACGTGAGGCTCACTGTAAGCGATACGGGCCATGGTATGGAACCTGAGATCCTAGAACGGATCTTTGATCCGTATTTTACAACCAAGGAGCCAGATGAAGGAACCGGCATGGGGCTTGCGGTGGTTCACGGAATCGTCAAAAGCCACGGCGGAACGATGACCGTGGAGAGCAGGGTCGGAGAAGGCACGACCTTTCACGTATTTTTCCCTAGAATTGAAAGGGAGGTTACGTTCAAAACTGAAGCCACTGAGCATTTTCTGATGGGCAATGAGCGAGTGCTTTTCGTTGATGATGAGCAAGCCATGGTAGACATGGGAAAACAGATGTTGGAGACCCTTGGCTACAAGGTTGTTGCTAAAACGAGCAGCACTGAGGCACTGGAGGCGTTCCGCGCTCATCCGGACAAATTCGATCTGGTTATCACCGACCAGACCATGCCGCATATCACAGGGGAAATGTTGGCCAAGAAATTCATGCGCATAAGACATGATATTCCCGTTATTCTTTGCACGGGATATAGCGAAGTAATCACTGAGGAGAAGGCTAAGGCCATGGGCATCCGAGAGTTCGTTATGAAGCCTATCGTCACCCGTGACATAGCCGAGACCATCCGGAACGTGCTGGACAAAAAGCGAAGTTAGAAGAAACTACATATTGTGTTTCATCTTGTTGAACAGCAATTGTGAGCTGGTGGGTCAAATCTTTAACCTTCAATCAAGAGACAAGTATGGCCTCCCATGAACGCTGCTAACAGATGCAAAAAGAGCTGTTTATATTTCTGTACCTTCTTTTCCTTTCAATAGCAGAGTTGGTTTCTGATCCAGGGATCTTTTTGTAATATTTGTTGAAGTAGATATTTCCCAAAAGCGTGCCCTTCTTGTGGATCTTCAAGAATCGGTTCAAACTCGCCTGCGGTTCAGGGTTATTCTTTCTGACAACTGCTTCATCAACTCCGGTCAAATAGCGTCTTGTAAAATCTGCATTGGCGCCTCGTTTTGCGGTGATGGTCAGTCCAGCCGCAGCAATATCGCCATACCCTTCCAGCAATGCAGGGAGCAGTCGATCACGAGGATGCAGAAGGCCTGCTATCGATATTTCTTTACTCTTTGCTGTTCAGCTAAGACTTTGACGGAGAATGGTTTATCCTCAAAAAAACGAGAGGTTATGAGTTCGCGCAGAGATCAAATGTAATCAAGTAATTGTGCGGTCCGACGTCTATAACCCGTTCTTTCCTGAAACCGTGTGGGGTGACTATGCTCTCAACGTCTTCGGGGGTTAGCCTGATATGAATGGGTGGCCCGGGTGGTCGTTCAACTTTATTGAACTCAATGATGGCCAGGAAGCCGTGCGAGTTTAGCACCCTCGCGGCCTCTTTTAGCGCCCCATCAGTAGATTCTGTTAGTACAAGCTCATGCAGCACAGTTGCCATCAAGCAGACATCAACACTGTTGTTTTCTATCGGTATCCGCTTGCCGATATCACCAAGGATAGGCTTGAGGTTCTTGATGCCTCCGGCTGAAGCCTGTTTCACCAAGGTAACAATTCCTTCTTCCCATAGGTCAATGGCATACACTAACCCTTCATCTCCAATGACTTGTGAGGCAGCGATAGCATACTCTCCTCTACCACTGGCCATATCAAGGAAAGTACTTCCCCTTTTGAGCCGGAGTTGACCAAAAACCCTTTCTGGGTCAATGAGCGAAAAACTGCTCCTACCAGCCCCTGGAGGTTTCTCTTTAGGTGTGTTTTCCACTTTTTTTCAAACTTAACAACAGATTCCCTTGCTTGCAAAAGGCCAAATAGAGGTCGAAGGCGTTAGAATACACCATATCTTGCTCAGTGCGTAAAGTCAAAGCAATCTTTTCATCATTTATGCAGTATCCTGAACGTATTATTAGAACAATTTATCAGTCTTTTTCCTTTCCAATTTTTTCAAAGGTCTGTAGACAAATCACTCCGCTCATTCGTCTTAATGGATTAGAAGCCTGTAATGAAGATTAGAATGAAAGACTTTGGTATGGCGTTGGCACTGAAGGGTAGGGAAATGTAGACAGATGCTTGCGGAACGGGTAATAAACATAACCTATGTCCCAGACGGCTCAAAAACAATACCATGCTCGGGCACCGGGCACCGGTTCTCAGGTGACGTCCCTGGTGAAGGAAGCGAGAGCAGGGAGCAGGACCGCCTTTGAACAACTTGTGGATCTGTTTCAGGGAGATATCTTCCGCATGGTCTTCTACCGTACCCGCTCCGCCATGGACGCGGAGGATCTGGCGCAAGATATCTTCATGCAGGCGTTCAAGAACCTGTCCGGACTCAAGGCGGTTGACCGGTTCCGAAGCTGGCTTTTCAGCATAGCGTTAAATCGTGTACGCGATTTCAATCGAAAAAAACGATTTCGGGCATTATTCGGCGCTTTTGACGACAGTGATGAGGTCGCTCAATCATATGCGGAAACCAACGACCATCCCGAGGCGCTGGGTAACCTTATGATAAAGGATTTCTGGAAGCAGATCGGGTTGCTTCTGGACAAGCTGTCACGTATGGAAAGGGAGGTGTTCTTATTGAGATTTATGGACCATCTCAGTATCAAGGAAATTTCCCAGGTTCTGGGAAAGAGTGAAAGCACCGTCAAAACCCATCTATATCGGGCACTTCAGAAGTTCAAGAGGGAGTATTCGATACTCCAATTGCTACAGGAGGGAGCACCGTGAGTTCTGATAAAGGCCTTCATCTTGACGAAGATCAGCTCCTCTGGGCCGTCGTGGACGAGGCCGAACTGCCCCCGCCATTGCAGGGGCATCTTTCCACGTGTCCCCAGTGCCGTGCCGCTAAGGAGAGGTTCGAGCAGGACCTCGCGCACCTGGGCCAGATGGCACAGCGCTTTGCTCCTTTGCCGAGAAAACGGGTATCATTGCCCGTGGAAAAACCCCGGATTCCTATAGGGTGGTCCTGGGATTGGCGGGCTTATTTCGGGGTGGCAGTGACCGTCGCATTAATGATCGTCATTGTGTGGTGGTCTGCCCCGTTCAGGACCACACCTGAAGACAGCGGGGATATGCTGGCCCTGGAAATGCGGGAAGCGGACCGGGTTATGACGGAGATCAGTATGCTTGTGGAAAATGCCCTGCCACCCGTGTATCTGGATATCTGCGGAAAATCCGATCCAGGCTTAGACGAAGAATTCATGCAATTCATCGCTCCATCCATTAAGAACGAGACCGTATCTTATTATTCAGGGAAGGGAGGTGTTGTACTATGTTGAACAAGGTGTTGAGCGGAATGCTACTGCTGATACTGGTGACTTTACCCAGCATTGCTGTGACGCAGGATTTGCCTTCCGGGAAATGGTGGCATAGTCCTCGGATGTCCAAGGAGCTTAACCTGAGCGAGCCAGAGAGATCCCGGCTGGATGAAGCATTCCGGGATAGTGGCCGCAAGTTCATTGAACTTAAGAGCAGCGTGGAGATAGAACAATTTGAACTTGAGAATCTTCTCGAAAAGGAGGCGCTAAATGAGGCTGCGGTGATGGAACAGTTCAAGAAGTTGGAAAAGGCACGGTCCAGCCTTGCCAGCGAGCGCTTGAGGTTTTTGATACAGGTCAGAAAGATTCTAGGCCTCGAGCGCTTTCAGCGCATGAAGCGGTTCTATGGGAAATTGCATCACCAGAAGATGCGCCGCGATAGGGAGAATGTCCCGGGCCCCAAGAAATAGACCATCGGAGTCCGAGTAGGGACCTACTGGAAAGGTACGCACGAATCTGTGCAACATTTGTATAATAAGGGGGTGAAAGCGGCTTATGAAGAAACGATCGTTGATGGTATTGACGGCTACGGCCTTGGGTATGGTATTCCTCTTTGCGTTGGCTTACGCAACCCAGCAGGCGCCTGACACCATGCCAATGGAATCTAAGCTCTTCCCAGAGCACAAAAAGAGCTTGGTCACCTTTAACCACAAGAAGCATAATGTGGATTACAAGATTGGGTGTGCCGACTGCCACCATGTGTACAAGGATGGCAAGAACGTGTGGAAAGAGGGCGATGCGGTCCAGAAATGCGATGCCTGTCACACTGAGGCCAAGGCACCGACGGGTGCGGACGCACCAAAGCTGAGCAAGGCGGAACAGATTAAGAAGTATTATTATTCAGCCATTCATGAAAATTGTGTGGGGTGCCATAAGGACCTGAAGAAGGCGGACCCGGCAAAAGTTATCCCTACGAAGTGCGCCGAGTGCCATCCTAAAGCAAAGTAACAGATAGAGACGAAAATTAAGAATAGGGTAAGTGTCTCTTTTAGACCTTACCCTATTTTTTTGCCGTTCTTATATCTCCATCTGCGAAGAAATATGAAATGCAATGTGAAATACAATTGAAGCAATGCCTAATAACAAATACCCAATACCGCCTGATTGAGCGTCGCTCAATCAGGGTATAATTCTTGCAATTGTTGCGGTCTTTACACGCAAAGGTTTTCTATGATTATTGAAGGTTTTATCCTACAAGGGGGTAACCATGTGTCTCAAGAAAATATTCAATCGAACTCACTGTCGGTCGTTGCCTATTCTCGCAGCCTTTATTCTTGCCTGGACATTTGTTACCGCCGTCTGGGCACAGGAAAGTCTCGACAGTAACAGCAACAAGAATTTCCTATGGTCAGTCGAAACAGGGACTACGACCGTCTACTTATTAGGCTCCCTCCACGTTATGAGAAGTGA
>Ga0209427_10010746_pt1 | contig 10110 bp, 11 predicted proteins | sample DeeMarSWOR136_30_FD_187465 | JGI IMG/M metagenome (GOLD analysis project Ga0209427, IMG submission 187465) | Marine sediment microbial communities from White Oak River estuary, North Carolina - WOR-1-36_30 (SPAdes) (version 2) | ecosystem: Environmental > Aquatic > Marine > Intertidal zone >...
GGCTTCCGGCAGGATGATGACTCTTGAATTCCTTCCTGATTCCCTGGCAAGCAGGGCCGAACCTAAAGCTTCGATATGAAGGTAGTTTTCCGGGACAATAACATCTACCTGATGCCCATTTCTTATAGACAGCAGCTCATTGAGGGACTTTAATACGGCGTTATTGGCAGCAACACCACCAACAAAATAGACAGGCTGCTCAAAAATACCTTTCTTGAGGGAGACAACCATTCGAGCGATGCTATCACAGAGCCCATAAAGCATTGCGCTGAGGGGAACGCCTTTCTGCTGCAAATGAATAAGGTCAGTCTTGGCAAAAACACTGCATCTGGCGGCTATCCGCGGTGTGTTCCCTTCGCATTCCAATGCCAGGCGAGCAAAGTCATCTACGCTGATTCCAATCCTATATGCCTGTTGCTCAATGAATCTTCCAGTCCCCGCGGCACAAAGGGGATTTGATACTACCTTCCATGGCCTTCTCAGCCCATCCTCGAGCCCGACGACAAAGGAGCTCTGTCCGCCAATTTGTATGATAGTTTTTGCCTCTGGGTGAAAATGCAGCAGCCCTGAAGCGATCGACAGCGAGCTGCTGTATTCTGCCCAGTCCAGCTCCTGAGGTATCAGAATCCTGCCAGAGCCGGAGACGCCAGCAGTGACGATTTCCTCGAGGTTGAACGTACTGCTCAGCCTTGAAATAAGCGAAGTGACTGCGGCTTTGGGGCTGGAAGTTATTTTCTCAGTGTCAAGCTGGGTTGCCCTGAGATTCTCATCGATGAGTGCCAGTTTAGCGCTGACAGAGCCTATATCTACACCCAGAGAATAACCCATGGCCTTTAAGGGCAATTTTAACACATCTGGAGCCAAGTTACAAAGCCCCTGAGGCACAATCTCCAAGATTGTTTGGTCACCCGTTTTGGTCTGTGTCCCTTAGCCGTCAAAGAGACCGAGGTGCATGGGGCATTTCGCTTTCGCCATTTTTTTTCTTTGCTATCGGCTGCCTCTCTCCGAACATCAGCCACACAAAATACAAGTATGAAATGAGCCTGCCTCAAGGGGAAGGCCTGTGCCCAAAACCAGCAGTTTGCAGTTCTAAGATTTTTAAGATATGGCTTGACTTTTATGTAATTTAGGGTTAAGATTTTGGCAAATACAGAGAAAGGAGGATGATAATGAGTCGGGAAGCATTGCACCAACTGGTGGACAGAGCAATGGCGGAGAAGAAGTTTAGGCAGCGCTTGGTGGCAAATCCGGACAAGGTGCTCTCTGGCTTCGACCTAGACCCCGAGGAACGAGCAGCAGCGTATCGGTTTAGAGATGCTCTGAGTTCGGGCAGGGACCCTATTGATTTGGGGGCGTCTTTCACTACCATGATTCCCATGGGTCGATGGTTTTAGAGAAGCTCTCAGGGGTAGGGCGGTAAATCGAAGCCGAGGATATTAGAGAGAAAAGGCGGCTTATCCGCGAAGAGGTTCGGGAGATTTTGGACTCCCGAGAGTATCCCTTTGCCTTCTATCAACTTTTGTGCCATCCACTTCAGGAACGAGGAAGATGCCTTCATGAGAGCGACGAGTTCACTGGCTCGTTATTACCCCTCTTAGTCTGTGAGGCGACAAGTGGCGATTTCCGTGTTGCGCTGCCGGCAGCGGCTGCCGTTGAATTCCTTGCTGCTGCCGGCGATGTCATCGATGATATTGAAGACCAGGATTATGAGCGTGCTCTGTGGCGGATCTATGGACAAGCTCAGGCAGTGAATGCGGCTACTGCCCTGCTTGCCTTGGCTCGAGCTGAAATAAGAAGGCTGGAGCAGAGGGGAGTGGCAGTTGACGTTATCCTTCGCGCTATGGATACCTTTGACGCGGCCATGCTAAGAGCCTGTGCCGGGCAATATTACGATTTCGTTTATGAAAATCAAATCGATGTCTCTGAGGATATGTATTTTCAGATGGTTGCCTCGAAATCAGCCCCGTTACCGGAGTCAGCGTGCTTCATCGGCGCAATGCTGACAACTGATGACCAGCAAATCATAGCTTCATTTTCTCAATTTGGGCATGACTTTGGCATCGCTGCTCAAATTGATGACGATATCCACTCCTTGATGGATACTGAAGGCAGAAAGAGCGACATCAGAAGAAGGAAGAAAACACTGCCCGTGATTTATGGCTTAGCACATTGTAGAGGATCCGAGCGAGAGTTTTTGGCCAAGGTATATAGTGAAAAAGCAAGCATGACACCGGAGATAGAAAATCAGGTAAGAGCGATTTTAGCCCGCTCTGGCGGTATCCATTATTCCTTGATAATGGCGGAGGTGTACAGGCAAAAAGCATTGAAGGCTTTGCAGGAAACGGGCATCCCCGCCGAACAGCTGAAGTCACTGATAGTGAGCTAAAGACCTGTAGCCATGGCTGTTGAGAGTAAAGATCGTGCTATTCAATCTCGTGTTCTCACCTCTGCCCCATCGCGTCTCCTCCCTCTCCTCATCCTAGGCCTGCTCGTCATCGGGGCTTGTATCTTTATCTTCTCCCTATGCGTGACCCGTCCCTATATCGGCACCGACGTTGAATACAAAGATGGGGCCTGGGTAGTAACCTTTGTCGATTACGGTGGTTTGGCGGCGGATAACGGGATACAGCCAGGGGACTCGGTTATAGAAGTCGATGGACAACCGGTTGAAGAGCTAGCAGGTGAGATTCTTAGGCCCGCCAGCGCGCTGAAGGTAGTGAGCCAGGGAGGCGAGGAAAAGCTAATCACAGTATCAGGCAGCACCCCTTCTTCGGCTGCCTTATTTGAACCTATTAGCTTTTTCATCATAAGCATCATGCTGTGGTCGATAGGATTCTTGGTATTTATTAAGAGGCCAGAAAGCAAGCAGGCTTTGCTATTCTATCTACTCACTCTCACTATTGGAGTTGCCCTGACAGCACTGCCTGCGGCCAACAGAGAGATTCTGGGAATGCGAGAACTTGAAGTCATTGCTGCCCTTTCTATTCCGTCGTTATTCCTGCATTTCTTCCTCACATTTCCCAAGGAAAGGCGAATCATCTGGCATGGGAAGAATGTCATGCCTGTAATCTATTTGCCTGCTCTTATCCTCCTAATTTCATACGCCACCTTTGGCTACAAAGACCAAATCTTCTTCACTTGGTTCCGCTGGATTATTTTGGCATATCTGGGGTTGGGATTGTTTTTGGGCACTGCCATCCTGGTTCACAGCTATTTGATAGCTGATTCCTATAGAATCAAGCAGCAAACCAAGATAGTGATGGCAGGCACACTGATAGCAGTCTTGCCCTTCCTTTTTCTTGCTTGCATCCCTGAATTAGCACGGGGCAGCACCTTTGTTCCACCTGAATTTAGCGTCCTTGGCATCATATTTGTGCCACTTTCTATCGGATATGCCATTCTCAGACATCGCTTAATGGATATCGACTTAATAATCAGACGGGGCGTTATATATGGCATCCTCCTGTTACTCTTAGCCTCAGGATATGTCTTGTTGGCATTCCTGTTGCATGCGCTATTAGGTCCACTTTCAGAGACGACTCGCATCCTTATCATCATTGCCTATAGCTTGCTTGTCATCCTGACTTTCGCCCCGTTAAAGGCGAGGTTACAGCGAGTTGTCGATCGTTACCTGTTTAAAGATCGCTACGACTACAAACAAGCTATCCGCTCAATCAGTGCCTCTTTGGCTTCGTTCACCGATGTAAGTCTATCAGCCCGTTTCTTAGCCGAAAGCATCCCCCGCATATTAGGGCTGTCTGGAGCATATCTTGTGCTTCAGAGTGCCTCAGGGCGACCTGAGATTATGGCCAAAAGTGGGAAGTTTGCTCCGGAAATAGATGGCAGTCTTCTGGCCTGGGCTAAAGGGCTCAAAGAGGGGGATTTATTCCCTAATTTCGCTGGGGGACATTCGGGTGTAGCCTACTTCATCCCGCTAAAGATTAGGGATAGACAAGTCGGTTTGTTATGTGTGGGTGAAAAGAGAGCTCGGGTTAACTTCACCCATGACGATATTTCTTTCCTTTTCACTCTGTCGGATCAAATTGGAGTGACTATAGAAAGCACAATGCTGGCTACTGAAGTAAAGGAGCAGGCGAAAAAGCTGGAGGATTCATATCACGAGTTACAGCAATACGCTTCGTCGCTTGAGGCAGCCAGCAAACGGCTGGAAGAAGCTTATCTTAATATGATAAGAACTCTTGCTCTTACTTTGGAGGCACGCGACCCTTATACTAAAGGGCATTCGGAAAGAGTAGCCCAGTGGGCGTGCCGCATCGCTTTAGAATTGGGGCTCAGTCCCGAGGAGATACAGAAAATTGAGCTTGCTGCCAAACTGCACGATATCAGCAAGGTTGGCATCCCCGACGACATTCTGCAAAAGCCGGGACCTTTGGACACATGGGAACGGGCCGAACTGGAGCTTCATCCTACGCGGAGCGTAGAGATATTGCGCTTCTTAGATTTCCTTGAACCCGTCCTACCTATGATCGAAGCTCATCATGAGTGGTATGACGGCAGCGGCTATCCCAATGGTCTTAAGGGTGAGGAAATACCGTTGGGAGCTCGTATCCTCGCTGTTGCCGATGCCTATGACGCGATGACCTCGGCCCGATCTTATCGCCCTCCGTATACCACTGCTGAAGTGATAGAGAAATTGAAGCAGGGCGCAGGGGTACAGTGGGAACCCGATGCGGTCGAAGCGCTCTTAAGGCTTTTATCAACAGAGTAAATTGGCCATAGTCACTTGGGGCTTCTTCCCAGGCACGTTGGAAATGGGAAGAGCGGGCAGACTACGAGGTGCCTAGACAGGTTGCCCGAGAGGTGGGTAAAATCAGGCCAAGGAAGCATCAAATGCGAAACAACATGGAGCACGCTTTGCCAAATATGCAGGCCATCTATTGTGCAGCAGAGCGTCTTCTGGTAACCTGTTCACTGCACGACAAACTGAATCTCATTATGGACTTGCTGCGGGAATGTCTGGCTTGGGACCGTGGGTACCTTAGCCTGGTGGAAAAGGAGCAAGGAATTCTTAGAGGAGAAGCGTGCTTTGGTATGGACTTCCCACCTGAATATGCCTTTCACCAGATGCCCCTCGACTCGGCACTGCGTAGTCCAGCCGTAACCGCTGTGCTGGAGAAAAGGGTCGTTGTCGTCAAGGACCCGCTCAATGACCCCCGGTGTCACGATTCCAAAGAAGTACTCGCAGCTCTCGGCACCAAGGGCTGCTTGATCGTCCCTTTAATCCTCAGAGACGATGTGATAGGAGTAATAGGGGTTGATAGGATTGGAGAGCGCTTTGATTTCACTGATGACGATATTGAACTCATTACCGCCTTTGCCAACCTTGCTGCCCTAGCCATTGAAAACGCACGACTCTATGATGAGGCGAAAGAGCTTTCATTGACTGATGAACTCACCGGTCTTCGTAACATCCGATACTTCAGAGAGCAATTGAGGCAGGAGATGGCTCGCGCCAGCAGGAGCCGACAACCACTATCGGTCGCGCTTCTCGATGTAGACAACCTCAAGGCGGTGAATGACCTCTTCGGCCACCGGGCAGGGGATGTGTTGCTGACGAGAATAGGATATAGACTGCAGAGTTCTCTACGGTCTTCGGACGTGATTGCCCGCTATGGTGGAGATGAATTTGTAATTCTCTTCCACGGCATCGACAGCGAATCGGCACGTATATCTGCCCAACGATGCCTGGAATCTATCCGACAATTGCCGCCTATTGGTCAGGCGATAAAGGTGACAGTGAGCATAGGTATTGCTTCGTTTCCCGCCGAAGCTTCAGATGGAGAGGAACTTTTGCACAAGGCAGATGCCCTATGCTACGAAGCAAAGAAAGCTGGGGGAAATCAGATCTGGATCCCCACGAAGGTGTGAACTCGACCCCAGGGTGGTTGCTGTGTTTTATGTAAAGTCGCCGCTCTATCTCGGGCGTTCTAGCTACAGAGTGCCGGCCAAGGCATAGGCTTAAAATATTGAGGCTGCTAACCTAAAGGTTGGCAGCCTTTGGTTCTGCTTCGGAAATTGCAGCAATCCCAAGTGGAGATTGGTACCGTCTCCCAGAGCATAGCATGCAATGTCATAGTTTTGTAACTTTCTCTCATTTCATTTTATGACTTCTTCATTTCCGGTTCGCTATCCTACTGTTGGTGTATAGATGAAGGGCTGGGAAGCGGGAGTTGCGCTGCCAACAAATAAAGGTGAAGGAGGGGTAACAAGGTGCTGGAAAGATGGAGGCCGGGTTGGGGCATTCGCCCCTGGAGACCGTTTAGAGAGCTGGAGGAGATGGAGCGGCGGTTTGAGGAGGCCTTTGGCCGACCCTTCCTCCCCATGCTATGGAGACGGCTCCCTGCGGAGGAGAGAGGCTGGGCACCCCCTATAGAGGTGTTTGAGAAAGAAGACAAGTTCGTGGTGAAGGCTGATCTTCCAGGCATGAAGAGAGAGGAGATCGATGTCTCGATGATGGGGGATACCCTGACCATCAAGGGGGAGCGGAAATCTGAGACCGAGGTCAAGGAGGAAGACTACTACTGCTGTGAGCGGGCCTATGGCAGCTTCCTCCGCTCGATCACCGTGCCCGCTGGTGTCGATACCGAGAAGATCGAGGCCACCTACGAGAACGGGGTCTTGGAGGTCAGCTTGCCCAAAGCTCCGGAGGTCAAGCCGAAAAAGGTTGATGTTTCGGTCAAGTGACGCATATCTGCCATCCCGCTTCCAGCCTCTGCTATTGGGAATAAATCAGGGAGGGGGAAATGGGCGCTAAAGAGGTCAAGGTCTATACCACCCCCGGCTGTCCCTGGTGTAAGAGGGCTAAGAAATTCCTGGAGGACAATGGCGTCGAGTATCAAGACTTCAATGTGGCTGAAGATAAAGCAGCCCGTGAGGAGATGATCACTAAGTGTGATTCATTAGCGGTTCCCACCATTTGTATTGATAGCGAGGTCATAGTGGGTTTCAACGAAGCGGTGCTCAAAGAGAAATTAGGGCTCTAATTCATTGGGGGAAGCCGTGCCCGAGTTGATCATCATCGGCGGCGGTCCGGCAGCGTTGACGGCAGCGGTCTACGCTGCCAGGAAGAGGATAGACACCCTGCTTCTGAGCACGGAGCTGGGAGGTCAGCCGCTCACCACACTGGGGATTGAGAACTATATGGGCTATCAGTACATCGAAGGCCCAGAACTGATGCAGAAGTTCGAGGAGCAGATGAAGCAATTTCCCCTGGAGCAGAAGATAGGGCCAGCAGTCATAGCTTTATCCCGGCTGGATGGCGGATTTGAGGTCAAGACGGATAACGGTGAGAGCTATCAGGCGAAGGCGGTGATAATCGCCACCGGCAAGCGTCCCCGCTCGCTCAATGTGCCTGGCGAGGAGAGGCTCAGGGGGAGGGGAGTTACCTACTGTGCCATTTGCGATGGCCCGCTCTTTGCCGGGGAGAAGGTGGCTGTTATCGGCGGTGGCAATTCCGCCCTGGAAGCTGTGGACGATATGGTCAAGATAGCAGAGCATGTCCATCTCGTATCTCTGACCCCGCTCACCGGCGACCAGATAGTCATTGACAGAGTAATAGGCGCCGCCAATCTGAGTGTCTTTTTGGAGCATGAGGTGGTGGAGATAGAGGGCTCAAGCCGTGTGGAAGTCATCGCAATCCGGGATTTGAAAACCGGTGAGCAGAAGAAGCTCAAGGTTGGCGGCGTCTTTATCGAGATCGGGCTGATCCCTAACTCGGAATTGGCCAAAGGCATCGCCAAGCTTAATAAGCTTGGCGAGATTGAGGTAAATTGCGCCTGTGCGACCGGGATACCCGGACTCTATGCCGCAGGGGATGTAACCGATGTCCCGGAGAAACAGATAGTGGTCGCTGCTGGTGAGGGAGCCAAGGCAGCGCTACAGGCGCGCCGCTATCTTCAGAGACTGTAAGGAGGTGACCAAGATGGGAGTCTTGTTCTCTGGCAGGGAGCTTATCGACATCGCCATTGGGATTGAGAGAAATGGAGCCGCATTTTATCATTCCCTGGCGAAGTCTACCGGGAACGAAATAGCCAAAGCTGCTTATCAGTATCTGGCTGGTGAGGAGCTAAAGCATATCCAGGTCTTTCAAAGCATGCTGGGCTCGGTGGCCGATTACCGTCCCCCAGACACCTATACTGAAGAGTATGACCTCTATCTAAGAGCCTTGATCGATTCCAGGGTTTTCACCGATGACCAGACTGCCTACGAGATGGCGCAGAGAGTGACTAGCGATGCCGAGGCTATCCAGATCGCCTTGGGAGCGGAGAAGGACTCGATTCTGTTCTACTCCGAGGTGCGGGACCTCGTTCGCCGCTCAGACCGTGAGCTAATAAATAAGATAATCGAAGAGGAGCGGTCTCATCTGAGGCAGCTATCTGAGCTCAAGGGAAGCCTAATCAAACAATGACAGGTGTTCACTCTTAAGACCGATATCCCGATGGAGAAACGGGCCGAGCGTAGAAATGGCAAAGAGCAAATTAAAAAACGTAGCAGAGGGAATAGCTGGAGCGGCTGCCATCACTCTTGCCCTGCTGACGCCCTTTTCCCGCCCCTGGTACCGTAAGTGGGGAGCGACCGATGCCGAGGTTCAGCGATCCCTGCCGGGTGATGACTTGGTGCCGCACCCGAAGGGGGACTACACCCACGCCATCACCATTCGAGCTTCCGCTGCCGATATCTGGCCATGGGTGGTGCAGATGGGACAGGGCCGGGGCGGGTTCTACAGCTACGAATGGCTTGAGAACTTGGTTGGCTGTGATATCCACAACGCGGATCGGATCATTCCAGAATTTCAGTATCTGGAGGTCGGGGTCAGCGTGTGGATGCATCCCAAAAATCCCTATCCTTATACGGTCGCTGCCATCGAGCCGGGCCGGGTGCTTGTTCTCCAAAGCAAGGCCGACACAGAAACCGGGAACAACTTTGAACTCACTAGCACAATGCCGAAAAAGTACCTTAACTTCAGCTGGGTGTTCTTTTTCGATGAGCTCGACGAAGCAACCACGCGGCTGATCAGCCGATCTCGAAACGACTGGAACCGGAGTTTCAAAAATACGCTGGTGTTCGGTGTCTTTGGCCCAATCGCTTTCGTGATGGATCGGAAGATGCTGCTGGGCATCAAGCAGCGGGCAGAGTCGGCAGCCGGGCGGTGAGCGCAGTCCTGAGAGCACTGAGGAGGTATGATTGAAAGTCCTGGGGATCATGGGGAGCCCGAGGATAAAAGGTAATACCGATCTGCTGCTGGATGAGGCTTTGAAGGGGGCGCAAAGTCAGGGGGCGGAGGTGGAAAAGATCGTAGTCGATAAGCTCAAGATAGCTCCCTGCCGGGAATACTATGGCTGCCTGAGGGATGGCAATTGCGTCATAAGGGACGACATGGATGACATCTATCCCAAGCTCCTCGAGGCTGATGGCATAATAGTCGCCTCGCCGATGTTTTTCTATGGGCTCACCAGTCAGGTTAAGGCGCTCATCGATCGTTGCCAGGCGCTGTGGGCGAGAAAATACATCCTCAAGCAGGACCTGCCTGATTCTGGGAGAAAGGGTGCGTTCATCGCTGTTGGCGCCACCAGGGGCAAGAAGCTGTTTGACGGGTCGATACTGACAGTGAAATACTTCTTCCAATCCATCGGCGTCAAGTATGTCGATGAGCTTCTCGTCCGCGGGGTAGATAAAAGAGGGGAGATCGAGCAGCACCCAAGCGCACTGTCGGACGCGTTTGAACTGGGTAGGAGGCTCGCTCAAAAATAGAGTCTCTCATCTGTTTGAGGGAAAGACAGGAAAACAACAGTATCGGAGCTTTCCAGCTACTTCAGAGAGGAGGTACAAAGATGGGAGTTGAGAATGTGGGAGAGAGGTATCGCTGCAATGTCTGCGGCAATGAGGTGACGGTAACCAAGGTTGGTGGCGGCACCCTGGTCTGCTGCGGGGAGGATATGGAGCTAATCGAGTAGACAACTATAAATTTTCATGGCAAGGAGGTAAGAATGGCTTTCACTGCGAAGGACTACAGTAGCTTGATCGGCATGGAGGGTTTTAGCGAGACACTGGTTAATAATCACTTCACTCTCTATCAGGGCTACGTAACCA
>Ga0209427_10010747_pt1 | contig 10108 bp, 2 predicted proteins | sample DeeMarSWOR136_30_FD_187465 | JGI IMG/M metagenome (GOLD analysis project Ga0209427, IMG submission 187465) | Marine sediment microbial communities from White Oak River estuary, North Carolina - WOR-1-36_30 (SPAdes) (version 2) | ecosystem: Environmental > Aquatic > Marine > Intertidal zone >...
CTTTGGAGATGCATCAAGCACGAAATGGACGATTGGTCCTCAAATTGCGGATAATGGCTATGTCATGTATGCTAATGGTGCTGCTGGATATGTTTTGGTCTTGAATAGAACTTCGGGCAACGTCGGCGTCGGAACAACCAGTCCCGGGGACAAATTGGATGTTAATGGAGACATAAGAGTGAGAGGAGCCGATATCAAAGATTCTGGCGGAACATCAAGGATCACTCTGATTGATAATGGCGCCCTTTATCTCAAAGAGGACGACGGTGCAACCAGAATAACCATAGATACTGCCGGTGACGTCGGTATTGGCACCACAAGCCCCGATGCGCCCCTGGAGGTAGAAGGCGGTGGTTGGGAGCAGATCGTCAAGATCGGAATGAGTAGTACGTCGAATCGATTGATGTTAGGCAGTGGTGGTGCTTGGATAGCTTTGGGCGGCGGAGGCGGGGCTCAGCGAAACGATATTGTGATTCAGCACTCAAACGGCTATGTCGGCCTCCGCAATACGATGCCGAGCTATCGGCTGGAGCTGCCAAACTCTGCGACTACCTCAGGTCGTGGCCGGGCAAATGCCTGGGTGACCTACAGCTCCGCAAGGTGGAAGAAGAACATACAGCCGATTGAGGATGCCCTGGATAAAGTGCAGAGCCTCAGAGGCGTCCGTTTTGACTGGAAAGAAGATGGCAAGTCCGACATCGGCCTGGTCGCAGAAGAGGTAGGCCAGGTTCTGCCCGAGCTGGTCGACTACGAGGATAATGGAGTGGATGCAAAGGCACTGGATTATGGCAGATTAGTCGCACTACTGATTGAGGCGGTGAAAGAACAGCAGAGCCAAATCACAGATCAACAGACCCAAATTGCAGAGCAACACAGCCAAATTGGAGAGCAGCAAGACACAATCAGCACACAACAGGCCAAAATTGTTGGGCTGGAAAATGCCCTTGCTCAAACGAAGTCCTTAGAGCAAAGACTTCGTACCCTTGAGAAAACAATCCAGCAACAATTGACTGTCGTGAAGGAGGTGCAATAATGAGACGAGTTACGATTTCTCTGGTAGGTCAAAAACGAAGAGACATTACACTCTGGCTGTTGTGTCTGCTCATTTTCACAATACCTGTTCTGACACAAGGCGCAGGGCCGTATCAGATCACCTGGTACACGATTGACGGCGGAGGCGGTACGAGCGCCGGCGGGCCGTACGTACTTACGGGTACTATCGGCCAGCCGGATGCAGACTGGTGTGAAGGCGGCAAATATGAGCTGCTCGGCGGCTTCTGGCCCGGCGGGCCTGTCGAGTGTTTTTCCTCATCGTACTCGACCTACAACGACTGGCTAATTCTTGGCAAGCCGGACTGCTGGTGCGCACCTTATCACTGCGATGGAGACGCCGATGGCGCTACGCAGGGCTTCCAGAAATACCGGGTAATGAGCAATGACTTGGGCATTGTAGCCGCCAACTGGAAAAAGCTTATTGACGATGCTACGCTTGATCCTTGTGCCGACATCGACCACAAGCCGCAGGGCTTCCAGAAGTATCGGGTGATGAGCAACGATTTGGGTATTGTGATTGCCAACTGGAAAAAGACGGATTCAGACCTTCCCGGCGACTGTCCAAGGCCTGAATAGTAACCGGACAAGCAATAGGAAACAGTGAGCAGCGTAGTGGGGTAGCCGTCTCAAGCGGTGTCTGTAGCAGTCCTCACAAGAGCGTTGATTGCTGCTCTGATATGCTCCAGCAGCTCCGGCCAAACAGCTACGATTTCAGCCAAGTCAGCGGGTAGGTTTGGGGTGTCAATTTCGCCCTGTTTTCGGGATTTGGGTGTCAACTGAGGTGTCAACTGCTGTTTTGTGGTTTCGCAAGTCTTTGTCTTATCAGGACTTGAGTTTTCTGGGCAACGGTTTCCTAAACCGGAGGTCGCAGGTTCGAGTCCTGCCGGGTCCGACTCGAGCCGAACCTTTTACCTTTCAAATCGGCAACGCAACTACAATATCTTCCGGAAACTTCTCATAACATATGGACCAATTTTCGGGGGCAAGACCAGCAGGTAAAGGTACGAACACGATGAACCTGTCGGAAAGTCGTTGAGATTGCGATGTGGTTTTCGTATCTTAGGGCTTGTATTTCGTAGAAGTGTCTTAGGAAAGGTGTGAAAGCGTGCAGAAATGCCGTTTGTGAAGTCATGTGGGAAATGTCGGTTAAGGAGAGAACGAAAATGGCGACAAGAAGATTTCTCAGAATAATGATTTTGTCGGGTGTGCTGGTGGTTTGTTATGGGGACAGGGTCATGGCGGGTCCGGACACCGGCACGTTGGTTGGCGATACGGGGACGTTTACGGGAGACCAATCGGCCGGCATTATCAGCGGCGTTGATTTTACGTCACCGCCGATCACCGTGTTGAATGTGAACACGCTTTTCAGCCCGATAAGTCCGGCTTCGGGCATATCAGGGATTTACCTGTTCAACGGTTCCGGCGCGGGGCTGACGGTGAACGGCGGGGACAGCGATGCGAACATTATTATCAATACGCTGGGCAGTAATGCGTACGGCATTTATGGGGTGAGCGAGGGCGCGCCGGCAAGTTACGAATGGGCGGCCGGACTTGGCATCCTGGAGCCGGATGGGCCATCAGGGGCCGGTGGGCCGGTGCAAGTGTTGAGCTATAGTGATATTACAACCAACGGCGACAGTGCGCACGGGATTGTGGCGAAGAACCGGATAGGCGTGTATCATCCGTGGTCGATTTTGTCATTAGAGTCTTTCTCGGCGGATGACGTAGATACGTATTTGACATCGGTGTCGGGTTCGGCGGCAAACATCGGTACACCGGTAGCCGGTGACAACGGCGGGCTTTTTACGTTGTATGCGGACGGAACCTGGGATTTTGACGCGAGCGACATGAACGATGCGCTTGCGGTGGGTGAGACGGCGGTGACGAAGGTGGCCTATGAGATTGAGATTGAGCATGAGCCGGGGTCGTTTGAGCCGGGGTTGTTTGTGTCTTATCCGTACGGCAGCCAGTTTTCGGATGGCTCGCTTGCCGTTCAAGTTACCAAGACGGGTGATGGTACGTTCGATGTCCTACCTGAAGTCCATTTCGAGGAATTTGATTCCTACAACTATCTGGTCGATGATCAACCGCCTGCCCTATGGCCTGATTTGCAGGATTACGTCGATAGGCTGCTGGCTGATATGGGCATCGCCGGGGCGGGCGAGGCCATTCTGGTCATCAATAACGGGACAATCACAACAACCGACATAGGGTCGCACGGTATCTTTACGCAGACGGAGGGTGGCAAGGGTTATCATGGCAGGAACGGCTCCTTCTGGGATGCCGACAGGATTCCAACGCCAGGGGGGCCGGGGAGCAACGGCGGCGCTGTGACTGTGATAAACAATGGGCAAATTAACACCGACGCGAATTTCTCGGCTGGCATGTTGATGGTCAGCAGAGGCGGGACTGGGGGGCACGGCGGCAACGGCAGCGACTGGCGATATGGGCGGCCTGGCGGCGTCGGAGGCACGGGCGGGATATTGATGGTCACTGGAAGCGGAGGAATACACACAATAGGCGATTATTCAAGCGGGATTCTTGCTCTCAGCGAGGGCGGCGTCGGCGGAGTAGGCGGCAGCGGTTCCGGTACAACGGGCGGAGGAGGAGGAGGTTTTGGCGGCAAGGGCGGCGCAATCAATATAGCGGGAGACTGGGGTATCACTACCGAGGGCGACAAGGCACACGCAATATGGGCGAAGAGCGTTGGCGGAAGTGCAGGGCCCGGCGGAAGCGGCGGATGGCTTTTCGGCAGTCCAGGCAGTGGCGGCGTGGGCAGCGACGGAGGCAGAGTCGAAGTCGTGAGCGGGGGATTACTGACTACATGGGGAGACGATTCGTACGGCATTTATGCCGAAAGCGTCGGCGGCTTCGGCGGAATGGGCGGCACAAGCTCGGGATTTTTCTGGTCTTTTGGCGGCGACGGAGGCAGCGGCGGCAGCGGTGGGGACGTTGTCCTCGTGAACCAGGTCACCGGCGAGATCACTACATACGGATCGCAGGCTCACGCGATTTTCGGCCAGAGCATCGGAGGTGGCGGCGGCAGCGGCGGCGGTGAATTCGGCCTGTTCGCCAGCTTGGGCGGGGAAGGCAGCGCCGGCGGTCACGGCGGCAGCGTCGAAATTGCCAATGACGGTGTGATTGAGACATATGGGTATCGCTCCCGCGGCATCTACGCACAGAGCATCGGCGGGGGAGGCGGCGACGGCGGCGGCTCTGCGGGGCTTGTTGCTATCGGCGGTGAGGGCGCCGGAACAAGTAACGGCGGTGCCGTGTCTGTTACGAACAGCGGCACGATAACCACGGCCGGAGAGAAATCGCACGCAATCTTCGCTGAGAGTATCGGCGGCGGGGGCGGGGACGGCGGCGATTCCGGGGGTCTGATTTCAATAGGCGGAGACGGCGGGGACGGAGGCAACGGCGGCACGGTTGGGGTATTCAACAGTGGACGGTTAGTGACAGATGCAAATGAGTCAAGCGGGATTTTTGCGCAGAGCATCGGCGGCGGCGGAGGTAACGGCGGTGACAGCGTCAGCATCGGCGTGGCGATTGCAACGGTGTCGATCGGCGGTCGAGGCGGCGACGGCGGTTACAGCAGCAAGGTTGATATCACCAACAGCGGCGACGGCGATGTTAATACGCTGGGGGATCGTTCCTTCGGGATTTTTGCCCAGAGCGTCGGCGGCGGCGGCGGCAACGGCGGATTTGCTGTCTCAGCAGGAACACCTGTAAGCATGGTCAATCTGGCCATCGGTGGCCGGGGCGGAGGAGGAGGAGATGGCAATGACGTTGAGGTGCACAATGAAGGAATGATTACGACGTCGGGCAAAGAGGCACACGGAGTATTCGCCCAGAGTGTCGGCGGCGGCGGCGGCTCAGGCGGATTTGCCGTTTCCGGCAATCTTGGCGGTGCCAGCAGCCTGCAGATGGCTTTGGGTGGAGCTGGCGGGGATGGAGGCGACGGCGATAGAGTAGATGTGGGGACCCAACTGAATCCCCTTCAAGGCAGCATCGCGACTTCGGGCGTGCGCTCCTACGGTATCCTTGCCCAGAGCGTCGGCGGCGGCGGCGGCGACGGCGGATTCGCCATCGCAGGCAGCGGTCTGACCGGCACATCGCTGAATCTTGCGTTCGGAGGCTCCGGCGGCGGCGGCGGCACGGGCGGCGTCGTGAACGTCAGCAGCCTGAGTGACATCTCGACGGACGGCAACGATGCACATGCTCTGGTTGCGCAGAGCGTCGGCGGGGGCGGCGGCAGCGGCGGATTCAGCCTGGCGGCCAGTTATGGCGGGGGCACGGGCTTGAATTTCAGCTTCGGCGGCGCCGGCGGTACGGGTAACGCGGGAGGGACGGTCAGCGTGGGTACAGAACTCAATCCTCTCCAGGGGACCATCACGACATCCGGCGATAGGGCCTACGGCGTTCTGGCGCAGAGCCTCGGCGGGGGCGGCGGAGCGGGAGGCATGAGCATTTCCGGCCAGCTTCTTGGTGGCCAGACCATCGGATTCGGTTTCGGCGGCGACGGCGGTAACGGCGGACTTGGAGGCACCGTCGATGTCGAGAGCGCAAGCAATATAGTGACAGACGGCGAACAAAGCCACGGCCTGATGGCGCAGAGCGTCGGCGGCGGCGGCGGAGCAGGGGGATTCAGTCTGACGGCTGCGGTCACAGCCTTCGGCGGTTTCAATCTGAGCATGGGGGGCGACGGCGGGCTGGGCAACAGCGGCGGGACGGTCGATGTGAACAATCTCGGCAGCATTGTGACACTCGATGAATACTCGCACGGCATTGTCGCTCAGAGCGTCGGGGGTGGCGGCGGGGCAGGCGGCGCAAGCGGCTCAGTCATGGTCAACTTCAGCAGCCTGATTCCCGTGCCGCCGGAGATTCCCATCACAGGCAGTGCGAATTTTGCAGTCAGCGTCGGCGGCGACGGCGGCTATGGCGGCGCAGGCGGCGCGGTTAACGTGCACAATGCCGGCCAGATAGGGACATACGAGGATTTCTCTGTCGGTATCTTTGGTCAGAGCGTCGGAGGCGGCGGTGGTGACGGAGGAAAGAGCGTTGCGGCAACGGCCAATATTTCGCTTCCGGAAGATCCGAGCGGGGGAGGCGGCTCGAAGCCGCAGATGGAGGTCCAGGTTGATTTCGCACTGGCTATCGGCGGCGACGGCGGCAACGGCAATTCGGGCGGCAGCGTTGATATTGTAAACAGCAGCTCCATCGGCACTCTCGGGGACAGTGCACACGCTATATCGGCCCAAAGCATCGGCGGTGGCGGCGGCAGGGGCGGCGATGCGCGGTCAATGACGCTGAGCATCGATCCTTCGAACTGGCTGCCAACTGACCCGCCACCATCGCCGACGAGTATCAGCCAGGCTCTGAATATCTCCATCGGGGGCGACGCGGGCTGGGGCAACAACGGAGGAATCGTGACAGTCGCCAATGAGGGTACTATGATCACGACCGGCGCCGATGCCTACGGCATCTTCGCGCAGAGTATCGGCGGCGGCGGCGGCGAGGGCGGCGGGGGTTACCACGGGCTCGACTGGGAGGACCTTGGCGTGCCCGACGATATCGCTCCATTCCTGGACCTTGCTCCTATCGAGGAGAACAGTAATATCCAGATTATTGTCGGCGGGCAGGGTGGCAGTAGCGGTGACGGCAACAATGTCAACGTGGCCAACATGGGAAACATCGTTACATTGGGCGACGGCTCCACGGCGGTTCTGGCGCAGAGCATAGGCGCCGGTGGCGGCACAGGTGGTGTTGGCGCTCACGGATCGGGAACCGTTGGTATCGGGGGCAGCGGCGGCGCTGCCGGCAACGGCGGTGAGGTTTCCATCGACATAAGCGGTAATATTGACACGTTCGGTGTGGCCGCTGACGGAATCTTTGCCCAGAGCATTGGCGGCGGCGGCGGTATAGCCGGCAATGTTGACGGAGGCATTGAAGATTTCGGGATAGAGCTTAACTTCGGAGTTGGACAGAACGGGGGAAATGCGGGCGACGGCGGTGACGTTAATATTGCCAGCGCCGGCAATATCACCACCAGGGGTACTGCTTCAAACGGCATATTCGCACAAAGCATCGGTGGAGGCGGTGGCCTGACCGGTGATATCAGCACCGGTTTAGGCTTTGCCGGGAGCGTTGGCGGCGACGGTTCCGGAGGCGACATTACGATTGTGCACGACGGGGACATCGAAACCTTCGGCGACGACTCGCACGGAATCTTCGCCCAGAGTGCTGGTGGCCAAAACGATTCGGTATCCCAGCAGCTGGGACTGATGGATGTTTTCGGAAACCTCCTTAGAGATCCTTCCGGAGGTATCATCTTCGGACCTCTTATCCCTCTGGCTGATAGGCCAGACCTCGGTGGCGCCATTGACGTGACAGTTACCGGTGATGTAATGGTTCACGGGATGGGTTCTCACGGCATCTTCGCGCAGAGCATCGGAGCTGACGGCAATGGGGATATTTCGGTAACCGTCTTGAGCGGCACCGTGCAGGGTGGGTCCGGCTCAGGGGCCGGCGTGTACATTGCGGACGGGGCAAGTAATACGCTGACCAACTGGGGTAGCGTCTCTGCGCTGAGCGGGGCCGCAATAATGGGCGGAATAGGTGACGAGATGATCGATAATTACGGCACCGTCACCGGCAATGTGGATCTCATGACCGGCAGCAACGGCTTCAACAACTATTTCGGCGGCGTCTTTAATGCGGGGCCTGTCGTCTATCTGGGCGCGGGGCGTCTTCTTTCAAACAGCGGTACTGTGTCGCCGGGCGGGGCAGGTGCTGCACAGACAACGGTACTAACGGGGGATTTTTCGCAGTTAGATTCCGGAACGTACTATGTCGATCTTGATTTTGCCAGCTACGAGCCGGACAGGCTCAATGTGAGCGGCGTTTCAAATGTAAGAGGTGAGGCATATTTTGGCCCCGTCAATGGAGGCTGGGCGGTACCGGGGACACACGAGTGGACGATACTTTCGAGCAGCGGTGGCGTAACGAATTGGGGTCTTGTTGCCGCTGCTAAGCCATCGGCGGTGATTGGTTACGAGCTGCTGTGGCCAAATGCAACGGATATCGGCGTTCAGACGAGTATAGACTTTGCTCCTGCAGGGCTAAGCAGGAACCAACGAGCGATCGCGAATGCCGTCAATGGTATTCAGAGTGCAGGAGGCTCGGAGAGCTTTGCACCCTTTGCGGCGGAACTGTTGAGTATGCCCGATGTCGAGAGTCTGGGTGCTGCATACGATCAGCTCGGTCCAGAATCATACGATTCTGCTACGATAACCACGTTTAAGGTTACTGAGCAGTACAGCCAGACTCTCGTCAAGCGCATGCACAGTGTGCGTTCGAACCTGGAGGCTATGGGCAGAGTACCCGGCGCGAGTCAGAAAGAGGGGCATGCAGCGTGGGTGGATAGCTTCGGGCTATGGGGAGACCAGGATGCCGACGACGGGTTTACCGGTTTTGAATATAGTATCGGCGGCGTTGGGGCCGGGCTGGACTGGCTTATAGACGACGGCTTTCTCGGCGGTGTCAGTTTCGGGCAGTCTCATACGAGTCTTGAACTTGACAGTGACAAAGGTGCAGGTGACATCAAGAGTTCATTCGGCTCGATCTATGGGAGCTGGTTCAGCGAGCGTCAGTACCTTGATATGGCGTTTTCATACGGTTATCAGTCATTCGATAACAGCCGGAGAGTCGAGGTCGGAGAATTGACGAGAATAGCCAGGAGCCACCACAACGGGGATTTGTATTCGGCGTACGTTGAGGCGGGGCGCAATTTCGACGTTCGGGGTTATATACTCCAGCCGTTTGCGGCCCTGCAGTACATGTACCTTGATGAGGAAGGTTACCGCGAATCCGGAGCCGAAGGCGTGAATCTTCTGGTCGATGACCGATATACGAGTTCGCTCATATCTGATGTGGGTCTGCGATTTTACCTGCCTTTCGAGAGAAAACTGGACGCTTGTATCCCCGAAGTAACTGTAGCATGGCGTCACGACTTTGATGTTGACGATCGGCATATCACTGCGGCATTCGACGGAGCGCCGGGCGTGAGTTTCACTACCGAAGGCGACAGCCTCTCTCAAGATGGACTTTTTGTCGGCTGCGGTGTGACATTACTGAACAAGAAGGGGGTGAGCGTGAACGTGAGGTACAGCGGGGAGATTCGCAGCGACTACAAATCGCACATGCTGTACGGTGGACTTCGGTACGAGTTCTAGGAGCCTGTCGGAATACCTGCTGATACCAGTTTGTCCGCAAGAAGCCACCCCACTTGCACCAGTGGCCCATGTAGGCGCGACAACGCCCGTAGCACGAGAAGAAATGGTGAAGTCCGCTGAATCAATGTGTCGCTCGGCAGCAGTCCGTGTTGCAACTGGTGACAAAAGCGCAAAAGGAAGGCCTGTAATGTGCCCACTTACAATTTGCGGAAGATGGTGATGGCTCGTAAAATGGTGTCTCTGTTTTGACTCTACGCCCAGACATTCTGGTCAAAATTGTCCCTGGCAACACCCCTGTCAAGTGCAAAAAACGCGGTTGTCAAGATTTATCGGCCCGGAAATCAGACTTGTTGTCCCACTGCCTGTCTTACGGGCGCATTGTTTTCCATTGTTTAACAGTGTTTTTTTGCGCCAAAAAGAGCCTCAAAGATTCAACTCTCCGAACGAGCAACCGTTGAAAGAACCGTACTGTTATTCTTCTTAGAACAGGACTACTCGAAGCTCCACGCGCGCTTAAGAGCGCCGCAAAACTCGTTCTCGCCGGGCCACTGCCTGTCTGACAGGCTCACTGTTTTTGCGCTGTTTTACAGTGGCCTTTTTTATGGACTCGGAAAACTCGGAAAATTCATTTTCAGCCCGGAAATACGGCTGAGACTTTTATTCCAACGGACAACAGTTGGACTACTTATTGCGAGATCGGCCGAAACTGTCTTTTCTTCATAGTTCGAGGAAGCCCACCCTCCGCTAAGTTCGTTGTTGTCAGCTTTTCCAGCCCCCTTTTTTGCACAAAGTTGCTGAAAAATGCGTTTTTGGACGAAAAA
>Ga0209427_10010749_pt1 | contig 10107 bp, 12 predicted proteins | sample DeeMarSWOR136_30_FD_187465 | JGI IMG/M metagenome (GOLD analysis project Ga0209427, IMG submission 187465) | Marine sediment microbial communities from White Oak River estuary, North Carolina - WOR-1-36_30 (SPAdes) (version 2) | ecosystem: Environmental > Aquatic > Marine > Intertidal zone >...
CTTCTCATTACGTTGTTGAGTACGATCTCAAACATGTCCATGGTTACACCGACCCTATTCTTCTAAAGCTTTTAAATGGCGCCTGCTCTGCAGTCTCCACACTGCTACAACGATGATGAGCACCAACCCTCCCAGAATGTAGAAGATAGTCTTATCGTACTGTGTCCTGGTGGTCAATTCCCAGCTCTCAACAAATCCCTTTTCTCCACCTTCTGCATCCTGGTAGAAAACCTGGATAGTCAAATCGTATGTGTGGATTTCTGTTTTATTGAGCAGGTTATTAATAAGATTCTCTGGAAATTTTTGCTCCACTTCAGGTATTAATATCTTGAAGACTGCTGCATTGTTCTCGTTTCGCTTCATAGTTCCAATGAAATTGGTGTACTCTCCCATAGAAGACCGTATGAACACTTTTACTGATCGCGCTTCTGCAGTCCCGTTGTTCTCCAGTGTTACAGAAAGAATCACTTCTTCCCCATGGTACGGTACTGCAGGATCAACTTCTATTCCTTGTAACTCCAGGTTGGGTGCCCCCTGTATCTTTATGCCAATAGTCCGGGATTCAGTCTGCACCATCCCGGGTTCATCTTGGTAGACCAAGGTTACAGACATAGCATGGTTCTTTGACTCTGCAGAAGGTTCTACAGACAGTACATAAGAGGCGAGCACTCTCTCTCCGGGACCAACTTCTTTGAACACCCTCTCTAAATCAGACGATATGGGGATGATGACTGAAGAAGGGGCGGTTGACACACCAGAAACTGGTTGAGAAATCTGGGTTAACTGCCCTGTCTGCTGCCCCGATAGCGCTGTCATGTCCTGTGATACAGTGGGGTTGGGGTTTAAAATTACTTTCATCCACTTTATAGAATTGGAGCCAATGTTTTTTATGGCAATCTTCAATTCGAAATCACTTCCCGGCTCGATTGATCCCCCAGTAGAAACGTCTGTTATCTCAATGAGGGTTTCACCCACCACGTGCAGTTCGAAGCTGTCCATGTACGAGCTCGTCTTGGAGGTTATATATACCTGGATTGTATAATCTCCGTATACTACATCAGGGGAAACATCTACCTGAAAAACTGCTACCTGTAATGGAGGCTTCTGGATATCTGAGGTGCTCATATCTCCCAGCGTAAACGTTTCTGAACCTTCTTTTGAAGGAGAAAAGTACCGGGGGAGAATCAGCTCCACCTCCACATCTTCGTATTCTCCTCTCTCCAGTTTCACTGTCAACTGGATAGTCACGTTCTCATCACCTGGCCTCACAAAAGGAGGCACTGTCGCTATGATCTTGAAAGGAGATTCTGCTGATACAGTGCTGAACAGGAAAACCAGCACTACTGCAGCCACAATTACTTTTTTCATAAAATCACCTACACCTTCAGTTTTGATCTGAGATCCTGGATCCTGGAGACAATAGTCCACATACGCTCCAGTCTCTTTTTTCCTTTATCTGTGATCTTGTAGTACTTTAATGCATTTCCTTCTGTTTCCTGCATTTTTGAAGAAATCAATCCCTGTTTCTCCAATCGTTTCAGTGCAGGATACAGTGTGCCAGACTTGGGTTTGTAGATACCTGATGTGAACTCGGCTAAAGATTTCATCAGCTCGTAGCCGTACATCTCTTTTTGAGCCAGCATCATCAGGATCAGACTATCATGAAATGAAATCATATATATCAATTCTATATATGTAGATTTCCTATATAAATGTTTTGGCTGCACACTGCTGATGCACTCTGGAACTCTGTGTAAATCCACTATTTTCAACTGGTATCTCCTTTTGATTCTGTAAAATCTATCTTATCTGGTATTAAAAAAGAAAAAAGAAAAATAACTAATCAAGTATTCTATCCCTATACTGTTTGTGCGCTTCCATTGTTTGTTCTCTGTCTTTTCCAGCGAATACGAAGACCCTTTGACCCGGGGTCCAGACATCGGTTTTCACGAAGTAGCGCATACTCAGGCGTGTTAATTCCTGTTCTCGTTCATCGAGGACAGTTCTTACCACATTGCCAACACCATCAAGAGCATCGGCCCCTCCCAAAATGATTATCAGTTGTTCAGTCTTGTACTGGTTCAGTTCTGGTGCTGTAATACGCACAACTTCAAAGCCGTTTGTTTCCAAAAAGTCTACCAGGGTTGAGGCCCTCGTGTGATCTACATCGTTGGCCAGCAGGATTGCCTTAGGCTTTATCACCAGAGGATGTACAGTAACTTTGGCTGTGACCTTCTCAGACCCGTGCAATGTGCAGTGGACGTGTGCTAAAAACACTGTGTCTTCATACAGGATAGTGGTGTAGGTCAGGGTGAACTGGTCTTCTGTAATGAAGTCGTCTCCAGTCCACACCCATTCCATGACTTTCTTGTCGTTCTGGTAAAACCAGCAATAGTTTATGTGGTGATTTTTAGTGTTATCTCTGTGAGTGACAACAATCTCCACTGTTACTTCATCTCCTGCAGTAACCTCTTTGGGAAACTGCATCTGAATGACAGGGACTGTACCAGATACAGAGACCACTGATAGTGCCAAGGCAACTAATACCAACATGGTTGCTTTTTTCATACGTTTCACCTCAGGGAATTCTACAATTGTGAAATGTACGAACTTCTATATAAATCTTTCGGTTCAAATGTAAATTTTACAATTTAATCGTGGTTTTTATTAATGTATTTGACGAATTTCACTACGACGATTGGTTATGTTGCTGTGATGCTAATGAACTTCCCAGAAACCTGTCAGAACCGCTGTGGAGTTGTGGTTTTTATAATGCATTTGACGAATTTCGCTACTATTGGTGCTCTGATTGGTGGGAGCAGGGGGTTTCCAGGGAGAATTTTTTACGTTCTCCAGGTGTTGAAAGCTTTGAAGTATTGAGTTGATATACATGGGGAGAAGGATTGTTACATACTGTATGAAGTAAGTACTGAGAGGAGCAGTCTGCACTATCGAGCTTGAAAGTGGTAACCTATAAAATTTTCTTGTACTTTTCAGCGAGTTCTGCATAGAGCTCTGCGTGGGCTTTAGATCTTGTCCACTCTTCTTCTGTAACTTCTCGGACAATTCTGCCTGGAATTCCTACAACTACACGACGAGAGGGGATTTCCTTGTTATCGGAGATGACACAGCCCATACCAAGTATGGACCCGTCGCCAATTCTGGCATTGTTGAAAACGGCTGCATGTGCCCCAATCAAGACTCTCTCACCTATAATACACCCATGGAGCAGTGCTCCGTGTCCTATAGTGCAGTAGTTTCCTATGACAGCAGGAGAGCCTGTAGAAGGATCAGAAAGGCTTCCCTCCACATGGATGACGCAGTTATCCTGAATGCTGGTGTATCTCCCGATGGTAATGAACGAGAGATCACCGCGCAGGACAGCTCCTGGCCAGATGCTTGAATGAGCTCCAATTTCAACATTCCCCACAACAGTGGCATTTTTTGCCACGTAAGCAGTTTCGTGAATGCGTGGTTTTACACCTTCAAATGGATAGATCATGGAGATGATGTGGGTTTTGTGTATAAATACTTTCACACAGGGTTCAGCCAGGGGGTTGATAGCGTTGTGGCCAAGTTCTTGCATGCTCGTACGCTCTGAACCATCTGGTTGGCTGTGTGCTGCTGTATACTCTACCTGCATTTATGCTGTAAGGTATGCAAAAGTTTATATCTTCTACAAAGAGAACATTCGAGAAACAGAGGAGGACTGAATAAGATGAAAAAAATGAAAACCGCCATCCTGATACTGACGTTTCTCAGCATAAGCTTTCTCCCCGTTGTTCTGGCTCCTGCACCAACTGCAACCACGCTGTCTGCCACAAGTATTACACAGACCAGCGCTGTCCTCAAAGGTAAGGTCAACCCTAATGGGTTATCTACAAAAGTGGACTTTTGTTCTTGCGACCCTTCAGCATCTCCCACCTATTTCCCACCAACACCCCTTCAGAACATAGGAAGCGGAAACTCTGACGTCACAGTGAGCTATACCTTAAGTGGATTAACTCCAGGGACAACGTACAGTTATTGTGTGAGATCAACCAACAGTGCAGGTTCCCAGAATGGGGCCTGTGTTAATTTCACCACATCCAGTGGAGGTGCACCAACTGCTACCCTGACTACTAACAAAGCTAATTATGCTCTAGGTGAGACTGTTCAGTTCACTTTAACCAATACTGGCAGTGTCGCAATTAATGGGACTATAAACAACCCATGGACAATCTTCAAAAAATCTGGAGCTATCTGGCAGATAGCTTACGTACCTGGTGTGGCTATGCAGAACTGGACGCTGAATCCAGGGGATTCAAAAAGCTGGAGCTGGGGACAAACCAGTAACGCTATGGTTACTATTGATGCAGCAACCTACAAGGTAGAAGTGATTCTTGTAGGTGTTGGAACATGGTCTGCCACCTTCACCATTGGAGACGGAGGTGGAGACGGAGGCGGAGAACCAGCAGAAGATGACGACGACGGAGATGGTGTTCCCAATTCTCAAGACAGCTGCTACAATCCGGATTGTAATCTGGTGGATCCCAACGGCTGTCCCAGAGACACTGACGGAGATGATCTAAACGACTGTGAAGATGACTGTCCCACAGAAAGAGGCCCTGCTGCAAACGACGGGTGCCCTCCAGGTGACGAAGAAGATGACAGAGACGGAGATGGAGTCGCAGATGACAGAGATGCGTGCTACAACCCAGAATGTTCTATCGTGGACACTCAGGGATGTCCCAAAGACTCAGACGATGACGGGTTGGATGACTGCACAGACGAATGCCCATCAGAATACGGAGAAAGACGGAATGAGGGCTGCCCAGAAGAGGATGCAGATTCAGATGGCATCCCAGACAGCGAGGACAGCTGCTACAACCCCGGGTGCAACCGTGTTGATTCTATAGGATGCCCGTTAGATTCTGATGGTGACGGCTCAAATGAGTGTGAGGACAACTGCCCGAATCAATCAGGTCCTGCCAGCAACAACGGATGTCCACAACAGCCATTCTGCAGTGGTTCAGTAATTCTGTGTGTTTTCCTGTTGTTGGGACTTTTAATGAGAACCTAACAATTTTCCTTTTTTCAATATACAGAAAGTAAAGCAATCTTTTCAAATATATTCTTCTGAAGTTCTTTTCCAGAGCCTGAAACAGCAAAAAATTTCCTTATTATAACTTCCTTTCCCTTGGTCAGTTCAAGTAAAGAATCATCACGATTTCCCAACTGCTCTTCCAACATACAAATTGTATCTTCTTCTGCAAAAACACCTGGAAACTTCCCCTTTTGTACCCCTATGGTCAAAGCTTTCTCAATCTGTTTTCTCCCTGATAACCTCACCAAAAACTCAATGTTGTAATCTCTTGCAAAGTTTTCCCCTCTGGCAAAAGCTTTTGTAGTGTGCACTTTTGCAAACTTTAAATGGGGATACCCTGCCACCAGCTCTGTAGTGAAGAGAGCTGCCTTCTTCCCATAACAGTTCACAAAATTTTGGGGTTCTAAAACCTTCTGCCTGAAAGCTGCGAACATATTCTCTTTTGTGTGTTCTCCCTTTAAAAGTCTAGTGGTTCTAAAATTGTGAAGACCTTCTAACAAAGTTCTTTTGATAAACTGAATATATACCGAAAAGTATTTATAGTATAGACCTACATAATGGACTCATATGTAAAAAGGAGATGTAAAACAGGTTCCATATATGACCTGTATAATACCCAGATGGTTTCTTGATATTATCTGGGAATGCTCAAGATAATATGTGGATATGATGTGTAAACCGTAAAGCTTATATAGGGGTATTATCTATATAATATCATGATATTGGAGGGGTCATCATGAAGCTAGTATCAGTGAACCTTCCCGATGCTTACGTGGATAGCTTGGACGAGCTAGTCAGCAATGGATACTACCCTAACAAGAGCGAGGCTATCAGAGCTGCAGTGCGAGACATGATCAAAGATGAACTTGGAGGATTAAGACCCCAAAGGAAAATGGAAGAGCCTTTTAGAGGTAGGAGGCGTTAAGAGATGAAGAGTATTTTAATGAATGCTGAGCAACACATTAGGAAGGATAAACCATTTCAAGCAGATCTCCAAGATCTCCAAGATGATACCCTGGGCAGGGCCAGAATTGTTGTAGTAGGATGTGGTGGAGCAGGGAATAACACGATAAATCGACTGGAAAAAATTGGCGGCATCAATGGAGCTGAAACTATTGCAGTCAACACAGACAGGCAGCATCTGGAAGCTACAAACGCAGACAAGCACATCCTGATTGGTCGAGGCGTGACCAGAGGCCTGGGTGCAGGCGGCGATCCTGTTCTGGGATATCAATCTGCAGAAGAAGATAGAAAAGAGATCAAAAAGATATTAGAGGGCGCCAACATGGTGTTCGTGGCTGCTGGCATGGGTGGTGGTACTGGTACAGGTGCTGCTCCCGTAGTGGCTGAAATTGCGTCTGAATTGGATGCCCTCGTCATTGGCGTGGTAACTCTCCCGTTCAGAATGGAAGGTAAGCACAGGGAAGAAAAAGCACAGATGGGATTGAGAGCTATACAGCGTGCTGCAGACACAGTTATTACTTTAGATAACAACAAACTGATGGAATTGTGCCCACATGCTCCCTTGGATTATGCATTTTCTGTGTCAGATGAAGTTTTAGCAGAAATGGTCAAAGGTATATCAGAGACTATTTTAGAACCTTCTCTGGTGAACCTGGATTACGCAGATGTGAGAACAGTGATGACAAATGGTGGTGTAGCTATGGTGGGTGTGGGTGAGTCCAACACCAATAACAGGGCACAGGAAGCTGTAGAGGAAGCTTTACGGAACAGGTTGCTGGAAGTAGATTACACTAATGCAAAAGGTGCTTTAGTCCACGTATCAGGCGGTCCTGACATGAAGCTGTCTGAAGCTTCTGCTGTAGGTGAGTTCATCCACCAGTTACTGGGCGATGAAAGCTCCAAGATCATCTGGGGAGCCCGGATTGATGAATCGTTGAGAAACTCCATGCGGGTAATGCTCATCATAACAGGTGTTTCTTCACCATATATTTCAGGGAAGAGACCAGCAGACGGCGGCAGCATGTCCATATCTGATATATTCGGTTCTCGCGCAGAAAAGATAGGACAGCCTCACAACATCTACGAGTATTTAGGAATAGATGAGGTCGACTACAATCGGTGATCATTCGAAAATTACTTAAAGATCAGCACGAAGGAGAGACTATGAGCCGAATGAGTACGTCAGCACGTAAGATCTTGGACATACTTCGAGGTACAGAACTAACCCAGAAGGAGATCATAAGAAAATCAGGTATGACTGAACGTGCAGTGAGGTATATACTGGCAGATTTAATGGACCATCAGCTCATCAACATAAGGAGAACCCCCAAGGACAAGCGGCTGAAATTATACTCTTTAGCAGAGAGTGTGTTCTAAGTGTCATAACTTTTTCAATTTTTTAGTGAGGTTACATCTTTCACTCTGTCAGATAGGGACAATCAATCGCCTCTGATGTCTTGGATTCAGAACGTGAAGCGAAACCCTTTTATGAGAGGGAGGAGAGGTTGTACTATGCGCACTATGGGATTTCTTTTAACTCTGGCAGTCTGTGTGTCATGCTCTGTACTCTCTGGAGCAGGAGAAAGTTCCCCCTTATATGTTGAAAAAACAGAGCAGCTGACTGAAGGGCCGTACGAAATGGTGATCTGGTGGAACCCTCTTAGTTTTGATGAACTCTGGCTCCTCTACGGGGAGCTGGCGCCTGAAGGTGTACAAACCCTCAAATACAGGATTTATGATGGTGAATGGAGCTCACCTCACACTCTGGCTGACAAAGGAGAGTTCATAACTGCTTTCAAAGAAGGTGAAACCCTGATTTTTTTCTGGAATACAATGATGGAAGGAGAATCAGAGATTATCAAAAGCACGTGTGTGAGACAGGTTGATGGAGAGTGGTCTCAGCCTCTCTGTGTGGAACCTGAACCGTACGTGGGAGACCAATTCTGTGTAAAATTTGATGGAGAGATATGGCTTTTGTGGAGCAGAATAGGATTCTGGGAGTATCAAGTATTCCAGGGAGATCACTGGGGTGAAAAACAGGTGCTCTTGACTGTTCCAGAAGAGTACTACCAGATTCATGAAGTAGTTCCTGTAGAAGATGAGTTACAGATTTTCTATGAGAGAGGAAGATCAGACATCTACTGCAGAAAGCTCACCCGGGAAGGGCTTGCAGAACCTGAGCCTGTGGTCACGGAAGGGTTTCCCTATCTGCACGGAGCAGCTGTCGTCGATGGTGTAGTGATGGCCTTTTTGGAAGTGCAGGCAGAAGGTGGCAGAAAGACACTGGTGTATACAGAATATGATGAAGGATGGGGCCCTCTGGGTGCGGTGGCTACTCCTGAAGATGGGTACTTGGCAGGAGGATCTTTTGTTACTCTGGAAGATGGAAGGTTATTCGTTTTCTGGAGTGGTACACAAGATGTCGAAGAAAAACTGCAGAAAGCAGATATCTACTACCGGGTGTATGATGGGAACTGGTCGGAGGTATACCAGTTGACTGACACGCCAGACGTGTGGGAAACCTCACCCACAGCAGCTGCATACCAGAATCGGATGGTGATTGTGTGGAGAGAAAAGGATTCACAGTTAGTCTATGCAAGCCATGTTCTGTTGGGAGAGGGAGAGATGACAGAGTCTGATGAGTTACCGCAGGTTACTCCCCAACCAGAACCTGAAGAACCAGAAAGAACTCCCCCCGGCATTATCACAAAGGTGAAAAAGTATGTCAAAGAGTATATTATCCTCTTGCCTGTGGGAGGCGTTCTGGCCTTACTGGCTGTGGTGTACTTCAAGAAGAAAAAAACAGAAGAAGTTGAAGAAAAACCTACAATAGGAAGAAGGAGGATGAAGAAGGTAAAGAGAAAAAAATAATTCCCAAATTCCCAAATGCTCGGCATACTTGCCCTCTCTAAGCAGTACAAATTCCAATGTGGAAGTGAACCCATTAATATTTCAAAGGCGAGGTAATCACTAATTTCCCATGGTTTACTCCTCTCAGTGCTATTATGTTATCTGCAAGCTCTTTTATTTCTTGAGGCTTCCCTCTCACCACGATGACTTCCAGGCAGTTCTCGTGATCTAAGTGAATGTGTGTGGAGGAGAATATCTTTCCGTAGTGAATGTGCTGCAGATCTGCCAGTTTTTCCATGACACCTTTTTTGTGATGGTCATACACGATGGTGATGGTTCCCACAACTTCTTTTCCTTCCATCCAGTGATACTCTACAATAGCATCTCGTATCATGTCTCTTATGGCCTCGGACCTGTTTGTGTATCCCTTCGTCTTGATGATCTTATCAAAATCTTCCAGCAGGGTTGCTGGCATGGAAACACCAAACCGTATGAGCTTTTCCATGTCAAAGAGTAATCTGACCACTTTATACTCTTTTCGGTTGCACAACTGTGTAGTAAATCTGATTCATACTGTTGTAAAGGGAAGTTATTACAGGGAATAATCACAAAAAACCAAAAAATAGAAGAATAAAAGGTTGAAAAGTAGTCTTAGTTTTACAGATCCACTCTCATTACTGCGGGGTAATCTTTAGAACTTCTTTTCGGGATTGTCAAGTCTTTGGGGGAGGGCGTATCTGATCTCTTTTGAATGGAACCTGTAGCTGGTCTTTGATTATTCAATTAACTGCTGTAGAAAGGTGAATTGATGATAAAAACTGTTCTATTAGTAATAAATGATAAGCCATTTCAAAAGAGAAAGGAAAAAGAAAAAAAGATATTAGTTTTTAATGCCAATCTAATGTCCCTAGCCTATTATTTTGATCTGATCAGGGGTTTTAACGATGATCTCTGGAGATCCTTTGTACTCTTTGATAATACCTAGGATTTGCACCTTTTTACCCAGGTAGTAGACTTCTGGAACGTCTGGAAAACCAGGAAAATCGCAGGCAAAGATTACAGCAGTGAAGTATTGGTAGTCTGTGTGGAAATTGAGGAAACACACATGTCCTGAATTGTATACATCCACAATTACCCCTTCAACAATTATGTACTGGTTGTAGTATTTGTCAGCATTGAACCATGCTATTACAGGAAGGGTTGTATCC
>Ga0209427_10010750_pt1 | contig 10107 bp, 8 predicted proteins | sample DeeMarSWOR136_30_FD_187465 | JGI IMG/M metagenome (GOLD analysis project Ga0209427, IMG submission 187465) | Marine sediment microbial communities from White Oak River estuary, North Carolina - WOR-1-36_30 (SPAdes) (version 2) | ecosystem: Environmental > Aquatic > Marine > Intertidal zone >...
AAGTGGAGTAACTAGTACTGTTGATCCATTAGGTGGCTCGTATTATATAGAATGGCTTACTGACAAAATGGAGGAAGAAACATACAAATATTTTGATCGAGTGGATAAACTAGGTGGTGTTATACCTGCTATTGAAAAGGGTTTTTTCCAACGAGAAATTGCTGAAGCAGCATATAAATATCAAAAAGAAATTGATGAAAATAAACGTTTTATTGTTGGTGTGAATAAATATAAAATGGATGAACCAATTGAAATACCAATATTAAAGATGGATGAAAAAGGAGAAGAACGTCAGATTAATCGATTGAAAAAAATTCGTAAGGAAAGGGATAATTCAAAATTTGAAAAAAATCTAAGTAGACTTAGAAAAGCAGCAGAAGGTGATGAAAACCTGATGCCTTATATTCTTGATTGTGTTCATAGTTATGCTACTTTAGGTGAAACTTGTGGAGTTCTACGTGAGGTTTTTGGTGAATACAAAGAACCTGCGATTTATTAAAATAAAAAGGATTTGATGATTTATGGAAAAAAAGATACGTGTATTGATTGCAAAACCGGGTCTTGATGGTCATGATCGTGGTGCAAAAGTTGTTGCTCGTGCATTACGTGATGCAGGTATGGAAGTTATTTATACAGGTTTACATCAGAATGCACAGATGATTGTTGAAACCGCTGTTCAAGAAGATGTAGATGTTATTGGTCTTAGTTTGTTGTCCGGTGCCCATATGACTTTATTTAATGATGTTACTCAGCTTTTAAAAGAAAAGGGAATGAATGATGTTTTAGTTTTAGGTGGTGGAATTATTCCTGAACAAGATGCTCCTGCTTTAAAAAAAGCTGGTGTTTCTTGTGTTTTTGGACCAGGTACTCCATGTGAAGATATAGTTAAATTCATTAAACAGAATGTGAAAAAATGAGTGATCTTGCCGCTAGGATTTTAAAAGGCGATCCTAGATCTGTTGCTAAACTTATTACTGCTGCTGAAAATAATTCTAGTATACTTGCTGATGAGATGAGACTCATTCATAAACATAGTGGAAAGGCTTATGTTATCGGTGTAACTGGTGTTATGGGTAGTGGTAAAAGTACTCTTATTTATGAACTAGCTAAAGTTTATAGGAAACAAGGAAAAAAAGTAGGTATTATTGCTATTGATCCAACTAGTCCATTTTCAGGTGGTGCATTGCTTGGTGACAGGATTAGGATGACTGATTTAGCCATTGATGAGGGTGTTTTTATTCGCAGTATGGGTACTAGAGGAATTTTAGGTGGACTTGCTAGTGCTGTTTATGATACTATTGAGATTCTCGATGCTTCGGGAAAAGATATTATTATAGTTGAGACAGTAGGAGTTGGCCAGGCAGAGGTTGATGTGGTAAAAATAGCTGATACCACACTTGTTGTTCTTGTACCTGGTCTTGGTGATTCTATACAAACGATAAAAGCGGGTATTATGGAAATTGCTGATATATTTGTCGTAAATAAAGCAGATAGACCAGGTGTTGAACAAGTAGTTGCTGAACTTGAGAGTTTAATTGATATATCATCTATTGGCAAGAATAGAATTATACCTATAGTTAAAACAATAGCTAAAGAAAATAAAGATATAAATGAACTTATTGATGAAATTGAAAAACATAAGAATTATTTGAAAAAAACCAAGATTTTTGATGCACAAAGAAGGAAACGTTACGAAGCTGAACTTGTTGAAATCATTCGTAAACGTCTTATGAATTTTATATTTGATGAGTCAATGTTTAAAGAAAAAGTAGAAAAGCTAATAGATCAGATATCAAAAAAAGAACTTGATCCATATACCGCTGCTGATGAAATACTTGGTAAAATAATAAAATAAAAAAAAGAAGAATTAGTTAAAAATGTTTTTCAGTAGATATTTTAGTATTGGAAGCCGCTGTAATAATTTTTCAAAGAAGTTATATTGATTCACAAAATTTCTAGGTGTATTAACTTCTACTGTTGACCATTGACTTTCTTCAAATAAATCTTTAGTTTTTGCGTATATAGTATATTTATAATATGGTTTTTTCCATGTATGATTAATTGTTACTATTTCTCCTGATTCATATGGCCCAATCCAATTGAATACATTTTCATTTCCAAAGTTAACGTATAAGTATATTTGATCGGAATTATCATCTACTAATTTAAACCTGTACTTATAATCCACGTTTGGTTTTACAAAAAATCTAGGGCCATTAACTTTTGGTTCGTCTGGTGGTTGGTTTTCAACCATTATATCTAATCCTTCTGACCAAACACTTTCTCCACCATTTGTATCTTTAGCTTTTACTGTTATTGTAAATGGTCCGCGCTCTGACCAAGAGTGTGAATAAGTTACTGTTTGACCTGAAGAAAATGGCCCAAGCCAGTTGCTTTCTGTTCCGTCGCCCCAGTTAAATTTATAGGAAATTTCTTCTCCTTCAACATCAGTGGAACTAGTTTCATATTCATAGTCTGTGTTTAAATTTGGATCTTCTTCACCAATTGGCTTTGCGGGTTGTAAAGGAGGTCTATTTAAGTAAAATAGTTGTTGATTAAACAGATAATTATGAGATGTTACTGTTAAAGTAACTTCCTCATCAGATGGATCAATAACATCAAGAGTAATTTTTCCTTGATCATCTGTTAAACCCTTTACATAAATACCATTTAGTTGGTATAAACACACTAATGCATTGTCAATAGGATCACTATTATCCTCAACAGTAACTTCAACTGTATTGTTTAAAATCTCATATGTAACTTGCATGTTTTTAGGTAGACTAGTCCATACCTCCATTGTTGGATCACCATGTACATGGAACATCTCAAAAGTTGTTCTAGAATTTGTTTCACTAGGTGTCCATGGATAGGGTGAGCAACCACCTGGTACAATATATTTGTCATACATCCAAAACTTACCATAATTCATTACTTGAGCTATTCTATATACTGCGGTTGTAAATGGATTTGCAGAGTTACCATTTGGATAGTTTGGATCAAAATCTGGCCACATAGCATCATACATTCCGACACAAAATTCATCGTTATACCCGCTGTAACTAACTCTGGTTGAACAAATCACTGCTGAAAATCCTTTGTTTTCTACTCTTAATCCAACTTCACCTATTGATTCATAGTTACCGGATTCACTATCTGTTTCACCATCAAACCATCCACTATCGCAATGTAGTGCATACATAATCCCATACATTCTACCATTTGTTAAAGATTGTATATGAGTGGTATCAAACTGTGGAGAAGACCAACCTGTATATGAATAACCATCATTTTCTGATGCTCCATGATCACGATGATTAGCAATAATTACACCGCTATTAACTGCATCAATAACTCCTTGTGTAGAACCGGGTGGATTTGTACCATAATATTGTCTATTGCAGGAGTATCCAAGTGGATTAAGAAAATCATAGATTCTTTCAGATGTATATACAAAATATCTACCTGATTGTTGTTGTGCTGCAAGGAGAATATCATCAAACCAATTTACCTCCATATATGGAGTTTTGCTATAGTCAAGTATTTTATTTACAACAATTGTCAGCTCATTTTCATTATCTACTGAAATTCTTCCTTCATGGATTTCAGGTAGATAATCTGAACCATCAATTGCTATATACCAATGATCAGTACCAGTTGATGTATAATGATAAGGGTGTGTATATAAGTAATTCACAGGAATATGATCAGCATCACCAACAATTAAAAGAAAAGAAGGAGGCAGTTCCCAGCTACTATAAGCGTTTGTCATATAATTTCTAAAATCTAAAGATGTTGATCCAATGTCAGACCAATTTACAACTTTTGTTTCAACTCCTGTTTGATGTCTCCATTCAGCTAGTGGTAGTATTTCTTCATAGAACGGATCATGTACAACAATTAACAAGTCAGCTCTATCAGTACTTTTTGTTTGTTGATATGGATTATTTGCTGCAGCTCTTTCTATATTATTTGAATTAATTAAAAAAGTATCAAAAATAGGTTGGAAATAAATTGACCTTAATCTCTCAGGTATGAATTCTTCAATTCCTCCAGAAAAACTAATACCTATATCAATATCACTATATTTTTTCAATTGTTTTGTAGAAGGATTATATGTAAAGGGATAAACAGTAATTCTAGCGATTCTACAACCACGCATTATACTTAAGGATGTTATTTCAACTATATATTCTGGATAAAATTCATTTTGAGCATAGAAACTTTCGTTTTTTGTAAAAGGTGGATCAATAAATCCTTCTTTATCAGGTTTTGGTGGTTGTGCAGGATAAATTTCATAATTATTGAAAATAGTTGGAGTCATAGCATTATAATTCAGGTTTATATCTGCCCCTTGAGGAACTGCTACATTATAACTCAAAATAGGCAACTCAACTTTACCATAATCTGAGGTATACCCACAATTATCAATACTAATTCTATCAAACGTATATCCATTATCATTTATTGTTGATGTTGTAAAATCTCCAATAGTTACATGGAAATTTATCCCTGTATAATCTGCTTTATATATTAAAAAATTAGATTCATTTAAATCAATATTTTCTGTGTTTAATGCCCCCATCATAGGTGTCAAAGAAACTAACAGTAAAAAACCTACTATTGTTAATATCTTTACTTTCAATAATTTTTTATTTAAATCATCTTTCATTTCATCTCACCTAATTTTCACTATCCTTAACATATGTTAATCTGTATTGTATATATAAACTTTAATAATATTTTATTTTCCTTTAAAATTTGGTTTACGTTTCTCTAAAAAGGCAGTCATACCCTCTTTTTGATCTTCTGTGGAAAAACTTGATGAAAAATATGATATTTCCAGATCACATGCTTTTTTTAAATCAATATCCATTCCCTTGTTAACAAGTGCTTTAATAAACCCAGTTTGAATAGTTGATTTACTTACAATTTTATTTGCTATTTTTTCTGCTTCTTGCATGATTTGTTCATCAGGCACAACCATATTTATAAGTCCTATATGATGAGCTTCATTGGCATCAAAGCTATCTCCTGTAAGTAGTATTTCTTTAGCTTTCATACGTCCAACTAATCTTGGAAGTCTTTGTGTACCACCAAAGCCAGGATGTACTCCCAGGTTTATTTCTGGCTGTCCTATTTTAGCGCTACTGGCTGCAATGCATATATCACATGCCATCATAACCTCACATCCACCACCAAGTGCGTATCCATTAACTGCTGCAATAAAAGGTAAATGCGAGTTTTCAATTTTCATTAAAAGATTATGTCCAGTTTCAGCAAACTTTTTTGCTTCAGAAGAATTCATATCCTTCATCTGTTTTATGTCAGCTCCAGCAATAAATGCTTTACCTTCACCAGTTAATATCACAACTTTTATGTTTTTATCTTTTTCAAGTTCTTCAACAGCTTTATTTAACTCAAGTATTGTTTCTTTATTTAATGCATTTAAATTGTTTGGGCGATTAATTTTTATTATACCAACATTGTCTTTTTTTTTAATTATAATATTTATAAAGGACATTAAATCAACTCCTATTTATCATAGTTATAGAAACCCTTGCCTGTTTTTCTTCCAAGTTGCCCTGCTTGTACCATTTTTTTAAGTAGTGGACAGGGTCTATATTTTGAGTCATTAAAACCCTCATAAAGAACAGTCATAATATTAAGTACAACATCAAGACCAATTAAATCAGCCAGCTCAAGCGGACCCATAGGATGATTCATACCAAGTTTCATGACATTATCAATATTTTCAGCATTACCAATTCCTTCCATATAACAATAAATAGCCTCGTTGATCATAGGCATTAAAAGACGATTTGAAACAAAACCTGGTCCGTCATTAACCTCAACTGGTATTTTACCAATTTTTTCAGAAAGCTCTTTTATAATTTTTGTTGTATCATCGTTTGTTTTTAAACCACGTATTACTTCAACAAGCTTCATTAAAGGTACAGGATTCATAAAATGCATTCCAATGAATTTCTCAGGCCTTGTTGTTACAGACGCAAGATCAGTTATAGGTATTGTAGAGGTATTAGATGCAAAAATACATTCTTTCTTACAAACTTTCTCAAGTTTTTGAAACAATTGTTTTTTAACTTCTATATTTTCAAAAATCGCCTCAATTATTAAATCAACATTTTTTAATTCATCTAGTTTTGTCGTACCACTAATTTTTTTCATGACTTTATTTTTATCATCAGTACTTATTTTTCCTTTTTCAACACTTTTATAAAGAAATTTTTCTATCTTTCCAATACCTTTTTTAACAAAATCATCTGTTGTATCATGAATAATTACATCAAAACCTGCTTGTGCTGAAACAAGAGCTATACCATGGCCCATCTGTCCAGCGCCAATAACACCAATTTTACTAATATTCATTTTTTCACCTCTCAATAACCATAGAAACTGCATTTCCTCCACCTAGACAAATTGTTGCAAGACCACGTGTTTTTTTATACTGCTTCAAAGCATACGTAAGTGTTATTAAAATTCTTGATCCACTGCTACCAATAGGATGACCAAGAGCAACAGCACCACCATGAACATTGAATTTTTCTTTTGGTATTTCAATTCCTTTCATCACTGCAATAGATGCAGAAGAAAATGCTTCATTATGTTCAACTAAATCGATATCATCAATAGATAAATTCATTTTTTTCAAAAGATTCTTTACTCCAGGGATAGGTGCTTCCATAACAAGATCTGGTTTAACACCACTTGTGTTATAACCTTTTATTGTTGCAAGAGGAGTTAATCCTAGCGAATTTGCTTTTTCTTTACTCATAACTACAACAGCTGACCCACCATCTGTAATTTGTGATGCATTACCTGCAGTAACAACGCCCCCATCCTTAAAAACAGGTTTCAATTTAGCAAGACTTTCAACTGTTGAGTTCTTTCTAATACCTTCATCTTTATTAAAAATAAAGGAATCCCCTTTTCTCTGTTTGATTTCTACTGGTACAATTTCTTCTTTATATTTTCCTTCATCAGTAGCTTTTGCTGCTTTTTCATGACTCCATACTGCAAATCTATCACAATCTTCTCTTGTTAAATTATATTTCTCAGCAATGATTTCACCAGTCATTCCCATATGAAATTTATTATAGACATCCCAAAGACCATCATTAACCATTGAATCTATTATTTTACCATCAAAAAGACGATAACCAAAACGAGCTTTATCTAAAAGATATGGACAGTTTGTCATACTTTCCATTCCACCAGCAACAACAATTTCAGCATCATTACATTTTATTGCTTGGGCTGCTAGAATAACTGCTTTAAGAGATGAACCACAGACTTTATCAACATGAAAGGCTCCAGTTTCATAGGGTATACCTGCAGCTATTGCAGCTTGTCTTGCTACATTTTGATTAAGACCTGCAGAAACAACATTGCCCATAATGACCTCATCAATATCCTTTGGTTCTAAACCTGCTCTTTTTACAGCTTCTTTTATAGCTATCTTGCCTAGTTGTGGAGCAGAAAAACTCTTTAATGCACCATCAAATTTTCCTTGTGCGGTTCTAGCACCAGAAACAACTACTACTTCATTCATTAATTTTGTACCTCCTCCAAACAAATAAAATTATTATGGTGGCAATATGATTTGAATTTAAAACATTTTCCAAAATTTATCTTACATCAACTTTTAAAGAAGAAAAATTTCCTAGTTTTGCCTCTAATACATCTCCTTTAACAATTTCTCCAACGCCTTCAGGTGTTCCAGTTAAAATTAAATCACCTTCCTCAAGAGTCATAATACAAGAGATGAATTCAATTATTTTTTCAACGGAATAAATCATGTATTTAGTATTTGAATTCTGCTTAAGCTTTCCATTTACTTTTAATAATATATCTAACTCATTTGGATTATGTATCTTATCTTTTAGAATAACATCTGAGATTGGTGTAAAAGAATCAAAACCCTTTGCTATACTCCATGGCCAACCAAATTTTTTTGCTTCATCTTGAATATCTCTTGCTGTAATATCCAGAGCAATACAATAACCAAGTACGAAATCCAATGCCCTTTTTTGTTCAATGTCTTTACATTTTTTATTTATTACAACACCAAGTTCAACTTCATGATGTAAACATTTTGATATACTTGGAATAATGATTGATTCGCCATTAAATATTACAGAACTTGCTGGTTTTAAAAAAAGAAGAGGATCTTTAGTTATAGTTTGATTCATCTCCTCAGCGTGTTTCCTATAAGATCTAGCTAAACAAATAATTTTACCAATAGTAACTTTTCTTTCGATTCCATCCTTAAAAATATAATACCTCATAAATTCAACATTATTTTTTCAAATTTAAATATTTCATAATAAATTTCTTTAATATATTCTTGTTATGGTGCTTAAGGTGTTTATGAAGTTAATTCCAAACTCCTGTTTAAAAGACTTCATGCTAAAAGATATAGATTTAAATAAAATAGATGATTTATTTTTTGATATTCCAAATAAAATAAAGATTAAAGAATTAAATTTACCTTTGGGTTTATCGCAACAGGACATTGAAAAAAAATTAAGAAAAATTGGAAGTAAAAATCAATCTTTTTACGATATTTTAAGTTTCCTTGGTGGTGGAATAAAACAACATTATATCCCTTCAGTAGTAAAATCTATTATTTCTCGTGCAGAATTTTTTACTGCGTATACTCCATATCAATGCGAAGCTAGTCAGGGATTTCTACAAGCAATGTTTGAATATCAAAGTATGATTGCAGAGCTTACTGGTATGGATGTAGCGAATGCTTCATTGTATGATGGTGCAACAGCTCTTGGTGAAGCTGCTCTTATGTCTACACGTCTTAATGGAAGAAAAAAATTTGTTATTCCTGGTAATATTTCGTGGGAAAAAAAATCTGTTTTAAAAAATTACTTAAAAGGCCCAAATATTGAGTTAGTAGAAATTCCATTTGATATTGAAACAGGAAAAATTTATTTAAATCATTTGAAAAATAATGTTGATGAAAATACATCTGGTGTTTACATTGAGAATCCTAATTTTTTTGGTGTCTTTGAAGATGATGTAGATAATATTGTTGAGATTATAAAAAATACTGATTCTCTTTTTATTGTTGGTATTGACCCAATATCTATAGGTATTTCAAAAAGTCCTGGTGAATATGGTGCTGATATTGTAATTGGTGAAGGAAGAGCTTTAGGCAATTTTATGGATTTTGGTGGCAGTTCTCTTGGTATTTTTTCTTGTAAAAAAGAGTATGTACGTCAAATGCCAGGTCGTATTATTGGTTTGGCTAGAGATAAAGATGGTAAAAGAGCTTTTTGTATGACTCTTCAAACTAGAGAGCAACATATTAGACGTGGTAAAGCAACTAGTAATATCTGTACAAATGAAGGTTTATGTGCTATTGCTGCAGTTTCATTTTTATCTACTCTTGGTGGGGATGGTTTGGAAAATCTTAGTAGAACTAATTTTGAAAATGCTCAGAAATTAGCTGGTAAAATTAAATCAGTTAATGGTTATAAGATGATGTTTAGTGGTGTTCATTTTAATGAATTTGTAATTAAATGTGATAAAGATCCAAATACGATAAATAAAAAACTGTTAAAAAGAGGTATTCAAGGTGGTCTAGTTATTGATAATTGGTATAAAGAACTTAAAAACTGTATGCTTTTTGGTACAACTGAAATGCATAGTGAATCTGATTTTGAAGCGCTTGTTTCTGCTTTAAAGGAGGTTTAATATGTATAGATCTGCAGTGTATGATGAACCACTTTTTAGTGAAATGATTTCATGTGCAAAAGATGAATTCAAGCCTGTTGATTTACTTAAAAATACAATAAAAAGAACTTCAAAATTAAATATTCCTGATGTAGATGAAACTCAGGTTGTTAGACACCTGCATAGACTTAGTCAGATGAATTACTGTATTGATTCAGGGATTTATCCACTTGGTTCATGTACAATGAAGTATAATCCAAAGATTTGTGAACAGATAGCAAGTTGGGAAAAATTTACACATACTCATCCTTATCAAGATATTTCAATGATTCAAGGCAATCTACAAATTTTGTTTGAACTGGAAAAGATGCTTTGTGAAATTTCTGGTATGGATTT
>Ga0209427_10010751_pt1 | contig 10106 bp, 7 predicted proteins | sample DeeMarSWOR136_30_FD_187465 | JGI IMG/M metagenome (GOLD analysis project Ga0209427, IMG submission 187465) | Marine sediment microbial communities from White Oak River estuary, North Carolina - WOR-1-36_30 (SPAdes) (version 2) | ecosystem: Environmental > Aquatic > Marine > Intertidal zone >...
TTTTCCCTGAGGTATTGTTTCCTTGTGTTTTGCTCTTATGGGAGCTGGAAGCCGAAAGCGAGAGTTATCCTGGCTACCCCTTGATCTTCTCTAAAAGCTCTTGGGCAGCATTCCTGAGGATACCGCCGCAGTTTAAGGAAAAGAATTGCGCGCCTTGATTTATAAACTGCCTGACGCTCTCCGGGTCATCAACGGCGATGGCTCCCACACCCACCACTTTACCTCCAGCCCGTCCCGCGGTGATAATCTTCGTTACAGCCTCATGCATCATAGGATGGTTGAATTCCCCTGGGATGCCCAGGGATACGGAGAGATCGCCACGGCCTATCCAGAGGACGTCAAGCCCATCAACGGTGAGGATTTCTGACAAGTTGTCTAACGCGTCTCCCTCCTCTACCATGACGATAACCATAGTCTCCTTGTTGGCTTCTACGATGTAATCGGCGCGGGACATGCCACTCATCCTGAGTGACCTGCCGGCAATTCCCCTCTCACCTTCGGGGGGATATTTGACTGCTTTCACTGCTCGTTGAGCTTCTTCTTTTGTGTTACAATGAGGAACGATAATTCCCATGGCCCCCGAATCCAATGCGCGCAGGATTAACCAGGGCTGATTGGATGACACCCGAACCATTGGGGTGAGGCCGACAAGTTCAGCCACCCTGATCATATCTTGACATGCTTCTTCATTCATCGGGCCGTGCTCACAATCGTAATAGACAAAGTCGAAGCCAATATTACTGAGTATCTCAACAACGTCTGGCGAAGCAAAGTCCATTCGAAACCCGATAACCGCTTGCCCCGCCTTTAGCTTTTCCCTTGTGGTATTTTTTCCGAGCATTCTTCTGCCTCCTTACTAACCGTTCTTGGACGCTCTATCGTATACAGGGTAGACCCCATCATAAAATGGTGCAGCAATTTTATTGTTTACTACAGCCTTTCGGGGTAGATCTGGTAAAACCAAGAATCACACCATAAGGCAAACACAGCCGGAAAGGTAAATACCCTTCTTCCCTTCTTCTAAGGAGATTGGTCAAAGAAGTATTTACGGAGAATCATCGATTGCACCGCCCCACATATCACGGATGACATAGTCCAGGCCTAACCTGTTAAGCGTGCTGATCAAAGGTTTTCCGGTCTTCTTGTCCCACCCCATGAGTCGATAGTATTCGTGCACCATGCCGGGCAAGTATGGTTTTATGGATTTACCTTTGCCTGGACCGTCGGGAGGCGCCTCCAACAGTCTTGGTGAAACATCGAGGTCATCATCGGGTGTGAGCCCGTGCCTAATATTAAAGGCCCTTTCTAAATTGGCAACTCTCTCTCCGATCTCCCGAAGCTCTTCTTCCGAGTAATTTATGCCAGTTATAACCTCCAAGCTGTCCCGGAGCAATTCCATGAGGTTGGGGACACCCCATGTATTAAACCAACACAGACCGTTGCTATCATTCAGCTGCTTCAATATACCGGTAGCCCTCACGGATTCCGGTTGGCGTCTTGGGTCTAGCTTTTCGTCCCAGGTCGGAGCCTTTGGGTAACCAGCCGCGGGCTCCGCACGCATACCGTCTGAAGGCGACGTCCACCCGGCACCACTACCCAGGATTTGCCCAAGCATAACGCCCCAGGCGTGACGCCAATCATGCAAGCTTATCCCGGTACCCTTGACATGTACAGCGAAGTTAGGTGCATCACCCCCAATTATCCCCGCGGCTTCTTTAATGCCACGTGCTAAAATATCACCAAATCCCTCACGATGGACATACTGTTTCAGCAGCTGTTCTGCAGCCTCAGCGTCTCCCCAGCGCAGCTCCAGGCCCTGTGTATCTTTTTTAGTAATGAGTCCACGTTCGTAAGCCTCGAAAGCCATAGCGATAATACAACCCACGGTGCTACCCTCAACACCGAATCGGTCGTAAAGGTCAACCAGACGATATACGGTACCAGGGTCGGTAATACCCACCATTGCCGCGGCCCCCTCTATCGCCTCAGCACCTCCCAGCAGGGAGGCCACATATCCCTTATGGGGGCCCTCTGACACCTCGACGTCATAAGTACACCCAATTGCACATCCACGGCACGGGCGCGGTATTATCTTATTGCGATATCCCTCCAAAAACCCATCCAGAAGGCTGGCCCTCATGTTCATTGCGCACAGGCCTCCATAACGGGCTAACGCCCTTTTATAGTATTCATGTCTATAGTTTATCTTGGTTTTCGCACCGACGGTCTGGAAGCATGCCATTGGGCCAAAGTTGAGGTCTTTACGCCAGCGAGCGGCAACCTCCTTCAGTTTGTCCGCATTAGCTACTGGAATCTCCTTGTCCCCATACACCGCAATGGCTTTAAGCTTCTTGGCTCCCATGACCGAACCCGGTCCGCTATGGGAGAAGGCGTGGTTCTTATCATTACATATCATACCCCCGGCACAAAGGTTTTCCCCGGCTGGTCCTATCGCGGCCACACTAGCCTTCGGCTCCTGTAACTCAGCCTTGATGAGGTCTTCGGCATCATGGGAATCACTACCCCAGACCGCCTTGGCATCGCGTATTTCAGCCTTTTCATTGCGTATCCATAGATAAACCGGGCTCGTTGCTTTGCCAACGATTATCAACCCATCATAACCAGCTGCCTTCAGTAAGGGACCGAAGTCCGCATGCGTATGCGAACGACCCACGGTATATCCCGTATCAAAGTTCAAGGTGGCCAGGGTGGTATTGTTGCCGCCAGAAAACCGCGTTCCGGTAAAAGGTCCGTTGAAAAAAATCATGGGGCATTCGGCATCAATTGGCGAAATTCCCGGAGGGCATTCGTCGTACAGGTATCGTAGTGCCAGCCCCCAGCATCCCATGTAATCCCTAACGGTTTTCTCAGGAGGAAGTGGCTCCTCTTTTACCGAACCTGTTGTCAGATTAACCCTCAATATTTTGCCCATGTAGCCGTAAAGCATCCTTCGTACCTCCTTCCTGCGAATACACTCCTTAACAGCATGCCTATCTCTGGCACTCATTCAATTTTGTATTTCTGCTTTCCAAGAGATGAGCTTACGGTGGGGGCGGGAAGAAGGCTCACACATGGGCTTCTTCCCGCCAGACTCTTTCATTCCCGTACTGCCATTGCCTTTTGCTTCTTCCGATTATTTAGGCATGTAAAAATCAGGGAATGCCTTCGCTCGTTTTTCCAGCCAGTACTTCGGAAACACCTTCGCCTTTACTTTTTCGGCTCCGGCCTGATCTACAACGCTTTCCCAGAGTGCCTGCAATTTCTTCTGTCTCTCAATCAGTGCCTTCTGGTTTTTTTCGAGTCGGTCTGTCCATACACCTTTTTCCTTAAGGTACCTGATAGACCCCTCATGCCAAGGGAAAATGCAGGGCAGATCGATCATGGTCTCCAGCTTGAAACCGGGCATTGCAGCATGTGAATCCTTGTAGCCGCCATAGGACTCACCGAATGCCTTGGATATCCAGTAGGCGATGTCATCATCCAAATTGGCATAGGCAAGAAACCAGGGGAAAGCCATGTTTGCAAGCGGAACAGGTTTTTCCTTGGATAAGCCAGCTCCCCTGATGCCGGGGGCCGGCCGGCTCTGGGGCTGTATCTTATTGAACCGTGCCCACCCCTCCTTGTCTTCCGGGGGCATTGGGAGCCAGCGTATGCCATGTGGCGAGGCCTCTAATTTTGCAGCGGCAGATGTAAAACTATCACATGGGCAAGCATCAATGGTTCCGTCGAGCAAACCGTCGTACATCGCGGTAAAGCTATGGATTTTTATTACCTTTACGTCGTCCAACGTGAGCCCGGCAAAGGCCAGGCCACCCTTCATGAACTCATTTGGGGACGGAGAGCCCACAACGTGGGCGACTTTCTTCCCCTTGAGCTCGGCAAGTGTTTTAATTCCGCTATCAGCGCGTGTGGCTATACCGTAGCCCGACAGTTTTGCTGCCTGCCATACCTGACGGAGTGGTTGGGGCCCCCACTCTAACGACGCGAAATCATGCAGCCCTTCTATAGCATAGAGAGAGTCGATGGAGAGAGCCGAAAAATGCGTGTTCCCCACCCGTGAAGAGAGAACCCTCGCCACACCAGTGCCAGCGGGGATGTACCTGAGTGTGATGCCAAGTTCTTTCTTCCATCCGCCACCAGCAGCAGTAACAGTTATGTATGCAGACGAGCCAACATCATAGCCAGCTGCTTTTATGAACTTTGGCATGGGCGGTGCCGCTACAGCACAAACCGCCATTATGCCCAATACGGATACCGCAACAACGAGCGCTGGTGCTACCAGTTTGAGTTTTTTACTCATTTCATACTCCTCCTTTCGCAGTGCTCCTGAGATGAACTGTTCAACCTAACCGAACCATACTACCCTATATATTCTATTATATCACCCCCTTTCAACAGGCCTTATCCATACAGGCCCCTTTCAATTTTCAATTACCATGATCAAACTCCCTCCATCACTCCCCATAACCTAAACGGCGCCTTGTAATTCTCCTCTTAACTAAGGATGCTCCGAGCGACAATATGAATAAGAAAGCGCCTGCAATGTTGGTGTGCAAGCCGGGAAAGGCCAGGAGAAAACCCGAAATGCCGATCGGGACCCTTGTGTACAGTGACAATCTGCCGTACTTAATCAAATATCCCTCCAGACCTCCGGCAATGAGAACGACGCCCAGGATACAGGTGACAAGTGGCATTATTACTTCCGGAAGGGGAGTTTGGAGTACCAGTGCCGGCTGAGCTACGAAGAAAAAAGGTATTACATAGATCACAATCCCCAACCGCATAGATTGCAGCCCGGTTTTGAAGGCATCTGCATCAGCGATTCCCGCAGCGGTAACCGTTGCCAAGGCGACAGGAGGCGTTATGTAGGATGCCATTCCCCAATATAATACGAACAGGTGGACGGCGAGGGGGTTAAGTCCGGCAGTTATCAGAGCCGGTGCCATAAGTATTGCCAGGAATATGTAGCAAGCGGTAACGGTCATTCCCGTACCCAAGATGAAGCTCGTAACGGCTCCGAGAATTACCAGGAGCGGTATGTTCCCGCCGGCTAACGATACAATCTCAGAGGAGAAGGAAAACCCTAAGCCCGTCACAGACATACAACCGACTATGAATCCAATCCCAGCTACCATGCCCAAGAGCATTGCCATGGACCTCGCCGTATCCTGAAGAAGTTCAAAAAAGTCCTTGAGGTGAAGCCTTGTCCGCTTTCTTACCATGGCCAGCATGAGCAAAACAGCGCTGGCAGCAAAGGGAGCCCTCCCCTCGAGCCCCATATACAGAAAATAAACCAATGCAATGATTCCAAGCAGATAGGGCAGAGCTTCTATCAAAGCTTCCTTTAACGGGGGAATTTGGGAGCGCGGCATTCCTTCAAGGTTGTGTACTTCGGCATAACTATGAACCTGTAAATAGAGCCCGAGGTAATACAGAATGGCCGGGATCGCAGCCGCCGTAATCACGGCAAAATACGACATATCGAGGAATGAGGCCATTACGAAGGCCGCAGCTCCCATGATAGGAGGCATAATCACACCGCCAGTTGAAGAACACGCCTCAATAGCCGCCGCAACATGATTGGGATAACCCGATTTCTTCATTGTGGGGATGGTAAAACTACCGGTAGAAATCACATTGGATACTGCGCTGCCACTTATGCTGCCGAAGATAGCACTCGCGAATATTGCCACCTTGGCTGGACCGCCCTTGTACATTCCCAGCAAGGCGATTGCTAACTTCATGAAAGCTCCACCGCCGCCTGCAGCTACGAGAACAACGCCGAAGAACAAAAATCCAATAACCAGTTGGGCAAAAACTCGGGTCAGTATTCCGACAATACTACTGCTGCTCAAGGCATGAAATACCGCTGTGCTCCATAAGGAAAATTGAGCTCCTCTCAGGAGCCCAGGCATGTGATCGGCAATCGTAGGGTAGAGGGCAAATACCGTGGCGACTATGAACAACGCTCTCCCACCCGTGCGCCTCAGGGCCTCTAATACCAAAGGGCAGAGGACAATGGCCAGAATACCGATATGTAAGGGCGGGATTAACTCCCACCCCTTGTGCAATATGTCGTAAGTCCGGATCACGAGGTAAACTGATATGGCAAAGGTCAGGAAGAAGAACACTGCGTCGTACCAGGGAACCTTGGTCCTTGAAGCGCGCTTCGTGGCGGGGAAAATAAGAAAAACTGCGGAAAGAAAGCAAGCGAAGAGCGCATACATATAGGCCATGAGGAATTCTAACGGGCCGAAAAACCTCAGGACGAAGAGTTGGTTTATTGCGAGAATCAACCCGGCGACGGTGAGAATAGCAATGAGAACCTGCCAAAAAAGACTGAGAGTCCTGTGAGTCGCAACTTTGGTAGTTACTTCCTCGACTTGTACATCGGAATTAGGCTTCACGCGATTCCTCCACGAGACACAAGGCAAACAGTATAGGAACTGACCATCTGTGCCGTAATTGATCCGGCCATTTTAAACACTCAGTATGTGCTTGTCAAGCAAAATCTTGATCGAATTGATTGAGCCCGCATGCATTGTTGTACTGTGTGGAGCTATACCGTTTTGAAAAGTCGGTGCTTTCATCGTATCCAACCACATGCTTTAACGAGTCGTTATATGGTATCCGTCCCAAATTGCATGCAGTATTCTTCGTGGTTCCTTGCAATCCCCAATCAGATAGAGCTCGGTGATATCTCTTGTCAAAGACTCATAAAGTTCTCTGTCGGGTTTTAGGCCCAATGCCAGTGCAACAGTATCGCACATAATTGTTTTTTTTGTTAGATTGTTATCAATGACGATTACACCGTCATCCATAACCTCTTTCAGGCCAGTACCAGTCATGCACATCACTTCTTTATCTCTCAACATATCAAGGAGCATAACCCTGTTGGCATGATGAATTCCTGCGCCCATTTCTGGCAGGGCTTCTACAATGGATACTTTCTTCCCCTGGTTGGCCAGCCAGAGTGCAGTTTCACAGCCAAGTAATTCTCCTCCTACCACGAGGACATTCTCGCCAGATTCCTCCTTACGTAAAAGCAACTCTATACACGTGGCAACTATCGGCTTCTCGATCCCCGGTATAGTGGGAATGATTGGTGCCGACCCGGTCGCGATTATTACCGTATGCGGGTTTTCCGTTTTAATGAGTTCAGCGGTGGCTTCGGTCTGAAGCTTAATGTCAACTTCCAGCTTTTCAAGCTGGTAGGTGTACCAATCGAGCAGCCTTCCGATATCTTGCTTAAAGTCAGGCACGGAAGCTGCTCGTAAGTGTCCACCTAACCTCTCAGCCTTCTCGTACAAAGTCACTTCACAGCCCCGTATGGTGGCGACTCTGGCAGCTTCCATCCCAGCGATTCCCCCGCCGACTATCAATACTCTCTTTGAACGTCTCCGTACCGCCCGTGGGGCATAAGACTTTTCCCTCCCAGTAGCAGGATTTACCGCGCAGCTTATCGGCTTAAACTCGACTGATGTCCTGTACAGACAACCCTCATTGCACCCGATGCATGGCCGAATTTCGTTCCCCTCTCCTTTATGTACCTTCTTAGGCCAATGGGGATCAGCCAACAGCCCCCTTCCCAGGGCAACGATATCCGCTTTTCCTTCTCTCAGGACTTTCTCCGCGAGCTCCGGTATATCAAGCTTGCCCACAGTAATAACCGGGATGGAGACCGCCTTTTTCACTTTCGCGGCCAGGTCAACGAGGCATCCGTGAGATTGATAGAGTGGTGGAAAAGACCAGTACAAGCTGTCATAGCAGCCAGCATCCACATGCAAAGCATCAAAGCCTGCCTTTTCCAGAAGTTTAGCCATCTCCAATCCTTCTTTAATATCACGACCTGCCTCGACGTAGTTCTCATGGTTAAGGGCACCGGTCCACGGTCCCTTCATGAAGTGCTTAAGGCCATATCTGTATATTACCGGGAAATCCTTACCCACCTTATTCCTGATTGCATTGAGGACCTCAATGGGAAATCTGAGCCTGGCCTCCAGCCCACCGCCATATTTATCGTCCCTTTTATTCCATATGGCGGTGGTAAACTGGTCGAAGAGGTATCCTTGGTGCCCGTGTAATTCTATTCCGTCAATCCCGGCTGCCTTCAGTAATTCGGCTGCATTGCCCAGAACTGTTACCAATCCCTCAACTTCCCTCGTCGTGAGTGCTCTCGTTGTCACATCTGGTCGCCAGTAAGACGGAACCGCCGATGCAGAGACCGGCTCAGTCCCCTTGTCAATCAAGGTGCCGGCGAGGGCACGGCCTTGTCCTGCCGTCAATTGAACAAAGATTCTTGCCCCATAATAGTGCACTGACTCGGCCAGTTCGCCAAGCGAAGGGAGAGTTCTGGGGCTGAGAAAAAAACGCCCAAACCTTGGCTCCATGTCAGTCGCTCTGGCAACGCCAGTTATGATTAAGCCAACACCACCGAATGCTCGTTCGGTATAATAATCTATAGCCCGTTGCGTAAGACCTCCTTCATGGTCCACAAGTCCAAACGTACCCATCGGGGCCATTGCTATCCTGTTTTTGCTGAGCACCCATCCAATCCTTATCGGCTCAAATAGCTTCTGAAATTGCATGGAGACCACCTTTCATAACGAAAACGATTACCGCAGAAGATTTTTGCGGCGTGTCAAGGAGCTGACAGAGTCCTCGGAACATTCCTGATGAGTCACTCGAACGTTCCGTGGGCCAAATTACCACACTCAGATTTGGCGGTCAACATATGTATCGAGCCCACAAAAAGATGCTTGTGGATGTAATCTTTCTGGTTGGTATTCACACCTCACTGGAGAAGGAGACCGGTAATATTGACAAGCTCGCCCTTAGTAGAGATAATGCTTATACAACTTGACAACATGAGTTTTGTGGTATTTATCTGGAGCGGGAGTTACGGAGAAAGGAAGGTGGGTATATGAAGCACATCAGTCCCAACGTATATGTTGAAGACCAGTTCAGCGTTCCCCCACCCCCCAACAATCGTGGTGCCAATCTGGGGTTTGTGACCACGTCTGAAGGGATAGTACTTATTGATCCCCCCATGCTGCCTACAGACGCGATAAAATGGCGGGATGATATAGCCAAAAGAGGAGAGGTGCAGTATATCATTAACACCGACCAGCATGTCGATCATATTGCGGGGAATTCCTTTTTCCCAGGCACAGCGGTATCCCACGAGGAGGTCATAAGAGAGGTCTTTACTGGTTTGGGAACCGGGGCGTGCGGTTCTGAACGGATTGAGGAGGTGCGTGAGAAAGGTCTGGACGCAGTGGGATATCTCCGTCTGTTAGTCGGAGAGCGCGACCCAGAGGGCTTAGCCTTATTGGAAGACTTTCAGCTCAAGGCCCCTGCCATTACCTTCTCGGAGAGGCTTACCCTTTATGTTGGCGAGCATACCTTTGAGTTGATGCATCTGCCCGGTCATACGCAATCCCAAATAGGGGTCTACATCCCGCAGGAAAAGGTTTGCTTTGCCGGTGATAACTTTACCTATGGAACCCAGCCATCTCTGTCGAACTGTCTGCCCCTCGAGTGGGTTAAGTCGCTGGAAAAGATTGAAGCTATGGATATAGACGTCGTGGTTCCCGGTCACGGAACGGTTTCCGACAGAAGTGGGGTCCGGGAATGTCGCCTCTTTCTCCAGAAATGCATAGACATCGTTGGAGAGGCTATTGAACGAGGGATGAGTAGAGAGGAAGCAGCCGACAGAATATCATTCGAAGAGTTTTCTCCTGGGAGACGCCGTGGGGTAGCAGTACACCCTGGTTCAGCCATGCAGCGCCTCAATGTCTTCCGGTTGTATGACATGCTCTCAAAGTAGGGAGACGGGATACGTAATTGGCGCTGCTTGGCAGGAGGCATGTTTCGATGTCTTCGGAAGTAATGATATCTGTTTTCTCCTTCTAACGACCAGGGTCACGAGGCCCTCTCTTATATGTGGTAGAGGCAAAACTGATGCTCTCGTAAAAAGTCATAAATCAGACGGCACAGTAAAAAGCTCCAAATGCAAGGCGCGAGAATCTTTAGGAATGAGGCGTACTTACCGGTACGCCGCAGTGACTTAAAGATGAAGCGCAACGCCGCAGATGGACTTTTTA
>Ga0209427_10010752_pt1 | contig 10106 bp, 5 predicted proteins | sample DeeMarSWOR136_30_FD_187465 | JGI IMG/M metagenome (GOLD analysis project Ga0209427, IMG submission 187465) | Marine sediment microbial communities from White Oak River estuary, North Carolina - WOR-1-36_30 (SPAdes) (version 2) | ecosystem: Environmental > Aquatic > Marine > Intertidal zone >...
TGTTGGCGGGTGATATCGACGGCGACGGGCATCGTGATCTCGTGGCCGGAGGTTGGTGGTGGAAGAATCCAGGAAGTCTGGAGGCATCCTGGTCGCGGTGTACTTTGGGTGAACCGCTGCGCAACATGGCTGCTCTGTACGATTTCGACGGCGATGGCGATCTGGATGTGCTGGGTACTGAGGGAGTCGGGTCTGAGAGTAATAACACGTTTGTGTGGGCCAGAAACGACGGCCAGGGCAACTTCACAATCCTCAAGAACATCAACTACACCGGCGGTGGTGACTTTCTCCAGGGCTGCACCGTCGGGGATTTTGGTGACGGTCTGCAAGTGGCGCTCTCTTGGCATCGTGGGGGCGGTGGTATTCATGCCCTGAACGTCCCGAGTAATCCCTCGAAGACAACCTGGACGTCCATATTGCTCAGCACGACTATGAGTAGTCCTCCCCAGGGCGAAGACCTTGATCACGGCGACATCGACCTCGATGGCGATCTGGATCTTTTGCTGGGTGATCTATGGCTGCGCAATGACGGCGCCAAGTGGACCACCTTCCGCATGGGAAGGATCAAAGCGGGCGACCCCGACCGTGTAGACCTGGCGGATGTCAACGGCGACGGACGCCTGGATGCCGTGATTGCGCTTGAAAATGGTACGGACGTGTGGTGGTTCGAGGCGCCAGAGAATCCTACGGGTGAGTGGACGCAGCATAAGATCGGTGTGATCGCGGGCCAGGGTTTCAGCATGGACACCGCAGACTTTGATGGTGACGGCGACCCGGATGTGGTCATCGGTGAGCACCGCGGCAAACAGGAGAACCGGGTGGTGCTCTTTGAGAACGTCAACGTTGGGGCAATGTGGAAACAGCACGTGATCGACAAAGGGCACAAGAACACTATTGACCATCACGATGGCACCCAGGCGGTCGACCTCGATGGTGACGGTGACCTGGATATCACTTCCATCGGCTGGTACAATCCGAAGGTCTGGATTTATGAAAATAAATAGGGCTTCGTCATAAACAGCATGTATGCGCATCGCATAGCTGCCGCCTGCTGCAACCATTATGGACTGGGGAAGAACGGAAACAGTTTTCGAATCTCTTGCTTTGACGGACGCCGGCCGTATTCACAGATTTCAAATGCCTCGGCATACTTGATCTTCTTGGCTCGCTCGCGTCCATACCAATCGGTGAGCTGTTCGCGGAACTGATCGGCGGTGCTCGCGAAGCGACGATCAAAGCGCTGGCGAACTTCCTGCTCGCGGGCCTTCCGTTTGGCCGGATCCTCCGGATATAAACGCTCCGACCCTCCGCAGCCGCCTTCCAATGTCTGCGACGCCAGGGCCAGGGCCGCATCCAGTTTCTTGTCGATCACGGAGTCGATACCCACAACGATGTCCGCGGCGAACGGATTTGGTTTCTGGAAACGATCCTGATAGTACAGGAACACGGGATTGCGTTTGAGGTAGGGTGCGTCGGGACAGAAGAATGGCACCGTGACCATGTAGCCGGCATCCTGGACCAGTAGCGAGCTGTAGCGGTGGTCCGGATGGTAGTCGTTCGGACGGTGGCACATGACAATGTCTGCGCGCCACTCGCGAATAAGCCGCACAATGGTTTGCCGATTTTCGAGGGTCGGCATAATCTCGCCATCGTGAATGTCAAGCACTTCGGTTTCGATGCCGAAGATCTCTGCGCAGCGCTCGACCTCGGCGGTGCGGCGCTGGGCCAGGGGGCCACCGGCCATACCCCAGTGACCTATATCCCCATTCGTACAGGAGACAAACTTGACGTGATGCCCCTGGGCTGCCCACATGGTCGCTACGCCCCCGGCACGAAACTCGTTGTCGTCCGGATGTGCGCCGAAGCAAATTATCCGCACCTTTCCATCGGTGGAATCCGGGGCGGACGCAGGCTTCGGCACGGCAGCGCCCAATGTCCCAGCCAGAAACAATAGTACGCCAACCAGGAGCAAGCTCACAACCAACCATCTTTCTTTTACAAATCTGTCATTCATAGCATGATCCTCCAATAATGGGTCCCTTCCCTGCGGGACCATCCGTTAAGGAACACGGCACGTGCTGCACACGGCACGATGCCGCCAAATCTGCATAATATCAGAACTTCAAGACTTCTGCAAAATCGAGGTTAGGCATACTTTGAAAAGAAAAAATTGTCTTTTTAATTTTTTCTTTTCAAACAGTAAATTGGTGTGTGGCAAGCAATTGTTTGATTATTTAAGAAAATCCAAAACCTGATTTTCTTAAATAATATATGCCTAACCTCAATTTTGCATAACGCTAAGAACTCCGTGAAACTGTCATCGGCTTACTTGTCTTTGTTACATCGTCACGGAAGACCAAACAGAACGCCACTAACAAAACTATGGATATGACTGTGGTAATGGCCCAAATAGTATTCCAGTTGTAGACCTTCTGAGCGACCCCATCTACGATAGTTTCGGTCATGTAGTGGGAGATCAGTTTGCCGTTAAAGAAGTTCCCTACAAGCATTCCTATGCCGTAGCAGATTAGAACAATAAGTCCCTGGGCCTGTGCTCGAATCTCCTTAGGAGCTTTCTTGTCAACATAGACTTGGCCTCCGACAAAGAAGAATCCAAAGATAATCCCATGTACAAGGATCGCTACGAAATACAACCATGTATAATCAAACAAGCCGCCGCTCAGAAAAGCCACAAAGCGCACTAATGTCGCAACGAGTCCAGCTGCCATGGTCCACTTGATACCTTTGCGTGCTATTGCGAGCGGAACCAGCAGCATAAAGAACATCTCGCCGAACTGGCCCCAGTTCATGGTAATCGTAATGAACTCAAATCCCTTATCCTGGAGAAACTCCGAGCAATAGGTCCAATAGATTGTAAAGGGAATCATCATAAGCATTGAGATGATACTGAACAATGCAAAGTTGAAATCCTTCAGAAGAACAAGTGCCCGTAAGCCGAACGCGTCGATAATCGACGATTCTTTCCCTTTGCCTGGTGGAGGAGTGTTAGGTAACGTCAGGTTGAAGATGGCCGTGACAAGAGCCATCCCCGCGCCGCATAAAAGTGGAGTCGCCGTCCCATCAATCTTCGTTCCATATATCTTAAAAGCTGCAAGGCTGAACACGCCTGACGCAACCCATCCGATCGAGCCGAACACTCGAATCTGTGGGAACTTCTCCGATGGACTGTTGGTCATGGCTATCGCATTTGTTAAGCTCCAGGTGGGCATATAACAGAACATTGCTAACAATAACAGCACAAACAGGAGCATCGCATTTTCCTGTTTTGCTGCCAGGAAGAGCAGCACTGCACACAAGAGGTTAAGGACCGTCAGGACCTTCTGACTGGCAAAGTGACGGTCGGCAATCATGCCGATGATGGGCGCCGCCAGACAGCCCAGCCCGACGGAACTCAAGATAGTGGCCTTGTACAAGCCTTCTATGCCAATATTGACAAGATATGCCGCCAGTGGCTGCCACCATACTGCAAACATGATGTATTGCAGAAACATCATTATGCTCAGGCGAATCCGTATACTCATCGACATCCCATTCATTTCATAGCTCCTTTTTCAAAATTTCATCAGCTTTCGAGTTCATCACATATTTTGTCAGGATTTTAGACAGCGATTAAATAGTCACAAGTATAGATGGCATTCGCCGCCACCGCCAGACGCTATGCCCGCCTATCCCCCACGAAAATCCTTTCCTCATTCACATATTGGCAGTCATGTATAATCGCGAGCTCTCATAAAACCTTAGAGATGGTATCATAATGAACAAGAGTCCGCAAAGATAAATATCTACAATTTAAATCTCTCGTTTTATCTGATATGATATGACATTGAAAGCTGTAGGAGCGTTTCCAAGCAGGGTAAGTGGGAAATGTCGGATGAATGTTTTAGCCCGTAGGTCTTTAGTCTTTCGGTTGCTTTTTTTGGCCGTTGTCTATACAGCCGCTTCCGCAAACACACCGGGGATGAGCATCTCTGGGAAATCCGCACGGCAGTGGACAATTTACCTGGCCCAGGATAAGCACCTCGACTACAACTGGTGCGGCTCGACCACCGAGATTGAGCTGCGGATGGCAGCACTTCTTGACTATTTCCTGGATGCAGCCGAACGAAATGAAGCCTGCTGGAACCTCGATGGAACTATGTGGGACGAGGTCTATCGGCGTCATCGTGGGCAAGCCGGCAGTGAACGACTACACGATGTAATCCGAAGGGGCCGCATTGGTTACGCGGGCAACTACGCTGTGCTACTGTGGGGTATCCTGGACACGGAAACGGCAATACGAGCCTGCTATGGGGCTATTCCGATTGAGAGCTCTACGGGCGTGCCGGCACGGACGGCGCTGATCATGGAGAATCCCGGAATGACTTGGGGCATCGCCAATATCCTGACAGGTTGTGGCTTTGATTTCCTGGGCCGCGGGATCTATCGGCTTCGGGCAGAGAGCTACAATCAACGCCGAGAACAATATCCGCTGTTCTGGTGGAAGGCACCCAATGGCAAACGCATCCTTGTTCGCTGGGACCTCTATCACGATACGAAAAGCTGGGGAGGCTATGCCGAGGCCTATTGCCTGGCGGCCATGGCGGGGGAGAAGTGGAACGCCTTTCAACTGCAGTCCATCGGCGATCGGAACACCGAGGAGGTCTTCAGCAAGCGAAAGCAGTTTGTTCAACAAACCATCGAACGTTACCAAGCCTACGGCGAGAATTACCCGATTTCAAGCATTCTACTGCTGGGCACAGGCTGGGACAATTGGACCAAGACAAAAGATTTCTCGGCATTTGCCCGGAAGTTCAATGCGGAATCTGACGGGACCGTCCGGCTCGTGGACGGGCGATACGAGGACTTCTTCGTCGCTGCTGAGCGTGAAATTCATGAGAAGAACCTGACGATCCCGAGCTTAGAAGGCTCGTTTGGAATCTGTTGGGAGGAGTGGGCTGCGCATCTGGCGGGGCTGACCGCGGATTTCCGCAAGGCCGAACGGCTGCTCCGGCTCGCCGAGGCCTCACAGGCTCTGGAGACCATGGCCGGCCGTGGCGACAACAAGAGCCGCACTCTCCTCCGGCACGGCTTTACAGAACTATTGAAGTTCGCCGAGCACGATTTCGGCGGAACGGATCGTCAGCGGGCCGCCTTGTCGGCAGGGGCCCGAGCCAGTGCGGTAACGCAGGCTATGGACATCGCTCGTGCCTTGGCACCGAAGTCCTCAACGATAATACCAAAAGCTCAGGTTTTCAAGCCGGATAAAACGACGTTTGAGTGGCGAGGTGGCCGCGTAGTGTTCGACCCGAATAAATGTGGCGTAGTCCACCTCACAGATGCGGCGGGGCGGGTGTGGGTGCCCAGCGGTAAAGGCTTAGCCTTGGGCGAGTTTATGCATACCCGGTATCGTACCCGGGCCCGACCTGATTCCGTTTTTCCCGAGCCGCTCAACTCGCCGGGCGAGCTGGTTCTCCGGCATCTGCTTAGTCGAAGGGCACATCACGGAGTAGAGATCGTAGCAGACTTCGATAGATGGGGCTTTCGAGTAGAGAGTAAGTGGTTTTTCCATGCAGAAAATCCTTGGATCGACGTTACCTATCGGCTGAAGGGCGGATGGTCTGATGATCCTCAGACGGTCCAATTCTGCTTTCCATTTGCGCTGGATAATCCAACCTACCGATACGACGCACCAGGGGCCATCCTCGTAGCTGGACCCAGGCAAGCCGGTGGCGATGATTTGCCCGGGGCCAATCCAAAGTTGTTTGGCGGCGTGAACTTTGCAGCGGCAAGCGGCGCCGGCCGAACTGCACTGCTTCTAACGCCGGATACGCTGCTTCTTCGGTTTGGCCCGAACGCCGTTCGTACCGGAGACCAGGACGCCTCTGACCTCCCAGCTCTGATTACCTCGATGCCCATGATGAACCTGACCGGCAACGACTGGCAGTTCGGACAAGGTGGCTGGCAGGAGTGGACGTTCAGCTATCGCGTAGTCTTACTCGCCGAGGAATTCGATCCGGTGCGAGCGGTTCAAGAGGCTCAACATTTTACGACGCCGCCATTCCTGCAGGTGCCGGGGCAGCCCCCGGCTGTATCCGGCTTGGAAGCTCTCGACATTGACTTTGCTGCTGGGCCGCTGTTAGCTTTCAAAATCGCCCAAGATAATCAACGCCTGATATTACGCTTTTGGAACGTCTTGAACAGCGCAGCCCGAGGTTCACTGAAGCCGCCCCAGGGATGGTCGCAAGCAGAGATTTGTGATGGACTTGAGCGGTCGCTGGAGCCGCTCGACGCCACAGAGGATAGGATTCGATTCAGCGCCGGGCCTTTGGGGATACTAACCATAGCGCTCTCGAAAGGCGGCTAAGCAAAAGGAGCTTTTCAAGCTTCGACAAGCCACAATAGTTCGGCATTCGCCCCACCTCTCGCCTTGCCAACGGTCTTTCCAATATGGGCTTGAACAGGGCCAAACCAGTATCTCCGCCGCAGATTCCGTCGCGGGTGGACGCTATAACAGCTCATCTGTAAAAAATATTACGGAATCGCCCTCAAACCTCCTTCCACTGTCCCGGGATGGGGAAGGGGAATTGGCCGTTCCTATCAGCTTTGACCGGCGCCGGGCTGTCGTAGCTCAGGTCGTCAAGGTAGTCGCAAAACTGGAAGTTGGACTCCATTATCTGCTCCCAGGTGATCATCTGGCCGGTATGACAGGCGGCGCGGCCCATTAGCGACGTGAGGTCTGAATAAACAGCTCGCCTTATTTCATTATGCGGCCGGTCGTTGCGGATACTGTCAATGAATACGTTCCATTCGTACTGCCAGGGACTGTAGGCATCCTTTGTGGGCGTCCATGCAATGTTGGACTTCTCGATCCGCTGGTCCTTGAACATGTGGACGGTAGCGGCGTGCGTTCTGCCGGAGAACTGTGCAGCGCACTTGGTGCCGTGAATAAAGGTAGCGAATTCCGAGCGTGTCTTGCTGGCTCGACGAAAACCGCAGAACGCCTTGGTGCCGTCGGGGTACGTGTACTCCATGGCATATACGTCGAGGTTTTGCCCGTGGTCCTCGCTGTGGGGCTCGCGCCCGCCCATGCCGACCGCAGAAATCGGCCAGGCATCCTTAATCCAGCAGCACTCGTCAATCTGGTGGATCAGATTGTCAACCATGTGGCCCGAGCCGACCCAAAAGAGATGGATCTTGCCGAACTGCAATTGATTCATGAAGTTGTTGGGATCTCTCTGAGGCGTGAGCCACCTGCTGCCTGCCATGCGGTTGGCGCGGATCAGCGGTATCTCGCCCATCTCGCCGTTGCGTATTTTCTCAATCAGCGCCTGGCGGGCCGGGGAATGACGGCACTGGAGTCCTGCGGCAACTTTGATGTTCTTCCTCTTTGCCATCTCATCGGTGCGCAGCAGTCGATGTAATCCGCCCGGATCGGACGCAAAAGGTTTTTCCATAAAGACGTTGATGCCCTTCTGGATGGCGTACTCAACGTGTACCGGCCGGATGTAGGACCGCGTTGTGCACAAGGCGATATCACCGGGCCTGAGGATATCGATGGCCTTGCGGTGAGAATCGAAGCCCAGGAACTTGCGGTCCGGCGAGACGTCGATCTTGCCGCCGAACTTCTTCTTGAGAGAGTCGTGCGACTTGGCCATGCGGTCTTCCCAGAGATCGGCCATAGCGTATAGCTTGATCGGGCCGCCGCCGGGTACGGACAGGGCGTCGCCGACGGCGCCACTGCCGCGCCCGCCGCAGCCAATCAGCGCCAGGCGGATCGTGTTTCTTTCACCGGCAAAGGCAATTGGCGAGATACTTCCGAGCACGGCTGCACCCGCCGCGAGAGAACCACTCTGTTTCAGAAACTGTCGACGGTTGAGATTGGATTTGTAGATAGATTTAGTCATGTTTACCTCCTAAGTTAATGATAGAATTGTTAGGAATTCGCTTTCTTCGGACATGCATTAGGCAACACACCTGGTGCCGTGAAAGCAAGAAAAACAAAATGAGATTTTTTCTTTGACGTCATAAATGGTGCTCCTGCACTTTCATATCATATGATACAGGTTAATGCATTCGATTTCAATAGCTCTGGCAAAAAATGTGGCCCGTTCGCCCCATTATTGAGTGTATCAATCTGTAGCCAATGGTCTTCTACGAATCCACCTCAATTATAGCCGCCCAGTCGTTCGATGAAGGAGTTCGCAGGATGATTTTCTCTTCTGCTGTTCTTACAGGACTGGTGTGTTTGCCGGTCCTTGGATTGATCCATGTGACTGTATAGCCTTGCCCGCCTGGCTTGACGTGTAAGATAGTTTCTCTAACATCAGCTAAGTATACGAGATAAACCTTACCTTCTTTGGCGAGACAGAATGCACCTTTTCCAACAAGTTCGTTGTGTAGCTCCATCAGCGGGTACGGAATCGACTCGAATGTCTCGCGTAAGTAACGCAATTGAGCGGGGGCCTTGCCTTCTCCGATATGGCCCGTGTAAAAGGCGGTCCCAGGGCTCCAATCACCATAGGTAGCGTATCCGCCGGCCATAGCAATTGACCAGTGGCACTTTCTGACCCAATCAGTGTTCTGGCCATGGCTTGGTTTATCCAATATCCCCTCATAACCATACTCCTCGTTTACATAGGGCTTGGCTATTTCACGATACTTCATGACCCACTCGTTAACCTCCGCGCAATTCCCATACTGTTGTGTGATGATATAGTCAGCCCAGGGCTGATTACCATAGGTCCAGTCCGCGTACCCGTGTGCAGAGCACAGCCGGTCGTAAGGGTCCCATTCCTTAACAAGATGGCCCATCTTTGGAGCCCAGTCCGGCTTGCGATACTCATTATGTTCATTTCCCAAATCCCACCAAACATTTGAAAAAGCCGCCAATCGGGCGACGGCATAGCGGTAAAGTCGCTTCTCATGTTCGGTAAACGTTCCGTATTCACGCGGAAGATTCTGTTTCTCGATAGTTATGATACACGTAGCGATAATCCCACGGTCCCTCATTGCTTGCACCACCCGGTCTACTTTTTGCCAGTAGGCCACATTAAACCGGGTGAAATCATATTTATGCGGTTTGCCCAACCAGGCCGGCAGAGGATTAACCTCCCCAGGAGGAGCACCATAGTTTGGGAGCTTCCACGGATCACCTTCAAACGTGTACTCACTCTTGTTTCGAGTGTCAGTATCTCTTGGATAACCTGTCAGAAGAAAGCGGACCTTGTTGAAGCCGTATCGAACACAATAGTCGAGTAGCTCTTCGATTTGCTGTTCATTATTCGAAGAATCCAGGAGATGATAGGCAGTGAGGCCCATATGGTAGAATGGCTGTCGCGACAAAGTGGATTGGAAGTGTTTTGGATTTTCAGGATTTACAACAACAGGCTCCATTCCTTGCGGTTGCGTCGTTTTAAAGGAGCCTGTGTATCTATCATCAGAGACAATACTTGCTGTTAGTGAAAAGCTATACTTGGTTTCGGCAAGTGACGGACAGAATCGAACCCGGAAGCAACGTCCTTTTTGATCGTCGCAGAAGCCGTAAACTTCTATGGGTGAGCCGCCGTGAGGTACGAAGGTCGCGGTGACTTTGACATCTGTGAAGGGATTACATTCAGGTGGTGGGTCTAATTGTATACTGACTTCGTAAACGTCAAAACAAGGGATAGTCGCAGGGCCCGGCTTGACGATAATAACGGCCCGCACTAATCCCGTCGAGATCGCTACTATGCAAGCACAAAGTATTATGAATCTCTTACACATCGGATTACCCTTTTCTTCATGAGTTCATATAAGGTTCGAGTTATTTGGTCAAGTTGTTCATTACCTTGGCTGAGCCGGGAGCGATTTCCAGCCGGCCGGCCAACAGATTGTTCACTATGAAGTTGCCTTCGCCTTTTTTAACTTCCAGAGCTGTCACTTTAACGGGCTTTTTGCGGGTATCATAAACCATACAACCTGAAACAATGGTGTCCTGAACGTTATCCATAAGAATACCGCAGTTATCGCAGTTGAGAACGGTGCAGCCGGAGATATTAAAATTCTGACAATTTTCCAAAATAAGCCCTCCTTTTTTTCGCCATACGTTATTGATTTGCAGTCCGATG
>Ga0209427_10010753_pt1 | contig 10105 bp, 6 predicted proteins | sample DeeMarSWOR136_30_FD_187465 | JGI IMG/M metagenome (GOLD analysis project Ga0209427, IMG submission 187465) | Marine sediment microbial communities from White Oak River estuary, North Carolina - WOR-1-36_30 (SPAdes) (version 2) | ecosystem: Environmental > Aquatic > Marine > Intertidal zone >...
TTCTTATAATTCCTGTAAAAATTCTAAGTTGAAAGTAAAAAGAAATTTGACAGATAATCCAATTTTTCAATTCATATCATTCACTTGCCGAACTACTGTAATTGTTCATAATTATTATTTTTATACAACTAGAATTTACAAGTTATTATTCCAATTTTATAACAGTTAATAAAATAGATATAACTGATTAGCCTTACCTTTTTTCTGTTAAACTAGATATTATTAAATCAATGTGAACTATAACAAGTTAACTCTCTTATAACGTACTAAAAAAAAGAAGGGAATAAATTATGAAATCACCCAAGGAATATAAAGAAAGCTTAAAAGTGATGAAACCAAATATTTACAAATTCGGTAAACTTATTGAAGATGTAACAACTAATCTAGTTACAAGAAGAACAGTCGAAGGCCATGCACAAATATTTGCTGCCTCTCAAAAAGAAGAATACAAGGATATTCTCACGACAACATCCTCTTTTACACGAGAACGAATTTCGCGATATCTCTCTATTGTTGGTAGTTCCAAGGATATGATAGCTAATGTTCGTATGAAACGTTTAATGTTTAATCTCACTGGTACATGTACGGGGGGAAGGTGTGTAGGTTTTAACGCAATCAATGCTATGTGGGCTACTACCTACGATATGGACATTGATTTGGGGACAGACTATCACATTCGAATGAAACAATGGTTAATAAATGCTCAGAAGAACGATATAACAATTTCTGGTGCTTTAACTGATCCTAAGGGAGATAGATCTAAATCTCCAACCCAACAAAAAGACCCTGACATGAGTCTACGTATTATTGAAAAAAACGAAGATGGAATTATTGTAAAAGGGGCAAAAGTGATGATCTGTGGCGTTGCTGCATCTAATGAGATTTTTATAATGCCAGGCATGAACTATAAAGAACCAGATAAAGATTATGCCGTTTCTTTTGTAATTCCAAGAGACATTGACAACCTTACTATCGTTGAAACTAGACGTCCTAGCGATAATAGGGAATCAGAAGATGGATATGATATACCTGTTGAACTTGGAGGAATAACACAGGCTTATCTACTTTTTAAGGATGTTTTTATCCCTAAAGAACGAGTGTTTATGTGTAAAGAGTTTAAATACACAACTAAAGCAATAATGAATTTTATTTCATCCTATAGAGCAGCTATTGGTGGATGTGTTGCTGGCCAAGGAGATGTTATGATTGGTGCCGCAGCTTTGATGGCACGAGCAAATGGCTTATCAGAAAATGTGTTCAAACAAAAAATCACTCAAATGATCGTTAATAATGAAACAACATTTGGTATGGGAGTGGCTGCAAGTGTGCTGGGAAAAAAACATCCCTCTGGAGTATGGATTCCTGATACTTTACTATCTAATGTTAATAAAATTCATGTTGCTACCTTGCCTTATGAAACAAAACGTTTAACACAAGAAATTGGCGGTGGTATTGTTGAAACCGGTTGTCTACCATCTTGTCAGGATATTAATGATCCAAAATATGGAAAACTTTTAAATAAATATCTTAAAGCAAATTGTACTGGAGAAACAAGAGTAAAAATATCTAGATTAATCGAATGGTTAACAATAGGAGCAGGTGTACCAGGTTGTATGCATGGAGGAGGCTCACCAGATGGTGCACGAAGAATAATAAAAGCAACCTCCGATATTGATAGATATACAGAATATGCAAAACGATTAGCAGATATAGAAGAAGATATTATAATTGAAAACAAGAAAAAGTAATTTTCATTTGAAAATTAAACATTAAGAAACATATAATCAGTACAAAAATCAGCTTGGTCAAAATTACCCTTTAATAACTAAATGCTTAAAAAGCATGTCTCCTAAAATAATAAAATTAAATATTTTTTTCTATAACTATAAACTCTTGACTAACTCTGCAATTTTTTCTCTTTTATCCTTTTCATCTGGTAAAGTTATAGATGCTTTCCATTTCTTTGCATCATCCAGATAATAACCCCTTGAAATTGCAATAAATTCTCTTTCCCCAGCGTCACTTACAGCTTTTTTTCTAGCAACCTCAATAAAGTTATTACTTCCAAATTTAACTTCCTCTGCTTTTATTGTTTCGAATTCAACCATGCTATACCTCTTTTTTTGCGGTAAAAGAGTATTTGAATATAAATTTTTATGTTTTATGTCTTGTTATACAATAATAATCCAATAATTTATCTATCTTATTTATAAGGAGATATAGTTATATGAATATATTTATAAAGAGATTTGTGTTATAAATTTTGGAGTTAAAGATGAGGAGATGGCAAATATGAAACAAAAAGAGGTATATATGCTTGATGAGGATGATGAACGAGCTATTCAGTTATTTGTAAAGCTAGGAATGCCAAAAAACCTTGCGAAAACATTACTTTTTGTGTCTCAATTTGATGAATGCCAATGTGCTGATATAGAGCAAGGTGCGGATTTACGTCAACCTGAGGTTAGCATAGCAATGCAGGAATTAAGAAAGAAAAACTGGGTGAAAAAACGAAACCTTAAAAAGAAGGGCAAGGGTAGACCTGTTCACATTTATAAACCTGCAACAAATTTAAATGAGATTTTAAAATCCTTTGAAAGTGAAAAAAATCAAGAATTTGAAAATATAAAAAAGGATATTTCAGAACTAAAAACGATTATAAATAACAGATAAAACCTTATTTATATTTCAAAAATAAAAATTCTAATTATCTTTTTAATAATTATAAAAATAATATTTGTGGATTAATTTAAAGTATAGAACTATTATTTCATACATTTTCCCAATACTTCTATAAACTATAAATATTTACATAAATATAAATTTTAGATCAGAAAAACCTCCAAATTTTATTAACAAATATATCAATTTAGAATCCAATTTGTTAATTTTTTCAAAAAGAATTCAAAAAAAACCATTTTTTTCATAAATTTTAGTGTAAAGTTTAAATACAATGGAATTCTTAATTATAGTGAGGGAGAAATATGAGCATGGGTAATAGCTACCAATTTAAAAAAGAAATAGGAGTAGGAATATTTATTTTGTTATTCTTAACTGCTTTAATACCAAGCATTGAAGCTGGTGATATTGAAACACAATTCAATTATAAATTAACTGAAATTTATATTGATAATAAACAAATAATAAATTCTGAAAGAGCTAATATTGTTTCAAATTGTATTTCAGCTGCATCTAAAATTGAAGAAACTGAAAAGAATTTCATACTAACTAAAAATAATGAAAATGAAGAAGAAATTAACGAAAAACAACAAACCCATCAACCAGTATTAGGGGGTAATGAAATTTTTGGTCTATGGGTTAAAATAGTTTATAATGGTAAAGAAATCCAAAAAAAGATAGAAATAAATCCTAAGACACTTAGAGGAAAACTAAGTGATCCAGGATATAGAACACCAATAAAATTTAACATTGACGACGATGTTGAAGAAGATATTGAAACAGGTTTTGGATTCTTCCTCTATGGCATTGACGAAATAACTAACAAAGGAGTAATTGATCACTCAGCATGGGCAACTGCCTTTGACTTTATGCAAATTAATAACGGACTTGATGACCAACTTGGAGAAATAGAAGTTTGGCAGGAGTTTCATGTGAATCTTGATCTGATCAAAAATAAGGCTGTTAAAAAACCTGTTAAACTATTTTATAATTCAGCAAATAGATATAGTTTGTTCAGTAGAAACGGTTATTTACAAAACATATTAATAAATTTGTTCTTAAGGAGTTTTACTTTAACTGGTAGGAACTTGAAAGAAAGAATAGAGAGTTTAGAGGATAATCCATTATTTTCTCATATTTTTAATCTGATTAATAAATATCTTTCTAAATCCCAGAATAATGAAATTCAAAATATGTTAAAAGAAAATGAAATAGGGTCTTTAGCTGCAAGTGAAAATTATTTTGTGACAAGAGTCGGTTTTCGTTCTTCAGAAGGTCAAAAAATACCATTTAGATTTGAAAAAACATTTGCAATAGCTAAGGATGATATTTTTAAACCCGTTATTTTCCAGCATGAAATGGATCCTAACGATATAATAAGTTCAGCAAGCAGTGATGTAATATTTGGTTTTCAATCCTATAAAAAAGGCCAAAGTAGCCCAGCTTATGATATTGAGTTTGATATTAACTTTAACCCAGCTGTTTATACAATTACACAATTCACACCCCGCTCAGGAAAGATATTTTATTATCACCGTAATGTTGGCCCTACTGACAGTTTAGACATTACCTTTTCATCAAATATTTTTAAAGGCAGCAATGCTGATGAAGAAAAGCAAGGCAGTCTTTCCCTTACTTTGACACTTGATAATCCCGGAGAAGTAGCAGGTTCAGGAAAATGGATGTGTTTTGATCCAAAAATAATTGGTGATCAAGATCTTTTAGGTGGCAAATTTGTCTATTCTGCAAGTCATAAATTTGATGTCGGAATAACATTAAATTCCCCAAGATTTGAGGAGAAAGTGGAGTTTAAAGGAATACCCAAAAAGGCTGAACTTGCATGGGATGTTGATGTGGATTTGAATGTTGGAAGCATTGTTAAGTTAGATGTTGAAGGTTTTATTCAGCTAAATATGGACAGTCAACTTGATCAAGTGATTGTGTATTATCCCAAATCAGAACCCACAGATCCTGATATTTCTTTTATTGAGGTACATGGTATTCCTAGTTATGAAAAAACAGGTGCTTTAGCAACACTATATGTTGACCCAAATAATATTTTAAATCCTAATAACTATGTATATGGTAAAGCATATCGTGATTTCAGCACAAATCTTGATTCAATACAGGTTTATCTTCCTAACATTACTATTCCAATTGTTGAAATAACCAATATTCCTTCTTATTCAGCTGTTAACGCAAAACTTTTATGGAATAAATTGCAGGGATATGCAAGAACTGAAAGATACTCTAATGGAGCTCCAGATCCTGTTAATTTCAACCTTGTTTTTGATACATTTACAGTTAACAATGAACTTGAAATCTCTGATGGTTATGCACAAGGAGATTTTAAAATTGGTAATAATGGATATCTTGGTTTTGATACCTCAAAGGAAATGTTTAGCGATAAATTACAAATCAGCGATTCAGCAAAAGATAACTCTTTGAGTATTTCTGTAGAAGAAGTATCAGCAAATGATCTTCAGGTAAGTTGGGGCGTTGATACTTCAGGGGATCAGATAAAGGTACAGAGTTTAGGTTTCCACGGTTTTCTAAATACGTTGAAAAATTTTCAAGTTTCTATGTCTCTTGAAGGAAAAAATGGAAATTTCAACGGAGATTGGTCTTTGGCAGAATCTGGGAGTTTTGAAATAGATTTCTATCAAGATGAAAACATACTGCTTGACTTTGACATAGGTGATGAATTTGAAGATTTTGATTTAAACGGCTATATTGAATTAAAAAACGATTTACATTTTGATATGAGTTGGAAATGGAAACAAGGAATTTATGGCGATCCTGCTTATTTCAAAATCAATGAAAATACCAATGAAGCTAACCTTGAAGAGATTAATTTATATTTTACCTATAAAGACCAATGGGGTGCTAATGTTACTCTTTACAATGCTGGGATTTATATGTGTATAGAATGGTATTGGCAAAATTTCATTCTCTACATATGGCCTGTTATAAAAGTGTATGGTGAAGTAGATTTACATCTTTTATTGAACGGTAATTGGTATTTTAATGTGGAGGATAATTGGCCTTAACTTTCTGGAGGTAGAAGATTTATGAGAAAAAATAATAAAGAAAGGTTATGCAAAATTTTAGCTATCTCATTATTTTCCATACTTATTGTTATGTCTACTAGTCAAGCATTTGTTAAAATCAAAAATGATAATTTGAAAAAATTAGAATTTTATAAAGGGTTGCCTTCATTTCCACTTTCTAATGACCCATTTTTTACTTGGGAAGATAATTTTGACACTATTGAATGGATAGATAATGGTTTGTCACACGATTTTGAAGTTGTTGATGGAGTTGCCCAAATGAAAAATACTTATGAGGTATGGACAGATACTGATTGGACGAAATTAAAACCTATTATGATAACCAATAATATTGGTTCTACATTAACTGATTATGCGTTTAATCTTTCAATTGACTATGATTCAGATATGCAAGAAGATTACGATGATATAAGATTTAAACATGAAGATTATCCTGCTACTTGGCTGGATTACTACATCGAAACAAAGGATACAACTTCAGCAAAAGTATGGGTTAATATCCCTGAAGTTCCAACAGGAGTAAGTCTGTTATATTTATTCTATGGAAACCCATATGCATCAGATGAAAGTGACTTCTATAGTGTTTTCTCAGATTGGGAGGAAGAATGGGAAAACGATGTTAGAATTTCCTATCATCCAATCCAAGAAGGAGCATGGGACCCTGATGTGCAACATGGTGTAGATTCAAATGACGACGACATCTTCATAATTGCTTGGGAGGAAGGAACTGGATATCATTTTCCAACAACTGTTTTTAGACAAGAAATACGTGGATCGATTTATGATACTGAAGGCAATTGTGATGAATTTGACTTTACTATTTTTACAGAAGATAAATATTATTATAGAAATGAAAACCCATCTGTAGCTTTCGGTGGAAATAAATTCTTTGTTGCTTTTGAAAATTATATCAATCCTGTAAATAATAATTATGTAAAGAGGAATTTGAAAGGAGCATTAGTAGAAACAGATGGTGACGTCGAAAAAATTTTCAATATTTGCATAGGTTCTGATATTGCTGCCGATCCAAATGTAGCGTTTGACACAGAAAACGACAAGTTTTGTGTGGTATGGGAAGACGCTCGTGAGGGATATAATAATTATAACATATACGGAAAACTCTATGACATAAATGGCAATCAAATAGGAAGTGAAAAAGACATTTGCGTTGGAGGAAATAGTCAACACGAACCATGGATTGCTTTTGACCCATTTAACGAACAATATCTGATAGTATGGGAGGAAGGTCTTACACCAGATGAAGGTCCTTTTAGTATTCATGCTGGATTTTTTAACAAAGATTTGAACCAAATAGGTAATACAATAGTAATAGCAACTGGTAATGACAATATAGATTATAATTTCCCATGCGTATGTTTTTCTGAAGAAACAGAACGCTTTTTAATTACATATAATGACGGTGATTTTAGTGATAATGATTATCATGGAAGCATATGGGGAATAATCTTAGATACATCTGGAGATGTTGTTGTCGACACATTTTCAATTAAGTATGGTAATTTCATTCGCACCGATATTGTGTCATATCTTTCATCATCGTTCTTTGTTTCTTATGACGATGAAAGTAGTATATGGGGTAAGCTTGTTTCATCTGAGGGAGAGGTTTTTTCTGACGATGTTCAAATGTCTGCCAGTTCCTCAGCTGTTGCTGATTGGGCAAACATGGATGTCTGTGATGAAAAAATATTTGTTTCTTGGGAAGACACTAGGATTTACTATTCTCCACCATGGAATGAAGCGCCAGACGTGTTTGCTAATATCTGGAATTTAAATATTCCTAGTAGTTCCCAGGTTAGTTCTGAGTTTGGGACAGAAAAAAAACTTATTTTATCTGCCCAGGTTACATCTAAAGCTGTTGAGCCAGAGAATCTAGTTGCTTGGGTTGAATTTGGTGCGGATTTTGAAGGAAGTATTAACTATGATATTTTAGATTCCAACGGAAATGTTTTGATTGAAGATGCTAGTAACGGGGAGGATTTAACCAGTATTGATCCAGAGACCTACCATGCTCTTCGTCTTCAAGCGCATTTTTCACGAGATAATCCTTCATATTCTCCAATTTTGGATGGATGGAGTTTAACCTATGTTGGTATAGACGAAGTTCCACCAGAAACAACAATTGGTGAAATTACAGGTGATCAAGGTTTAGAGGATTGGTATGTTAGTAATGTTAAAATTGTTTTGAATGCAACCGACGGTCTGTATGGTTCTGGTGTTAATCATACCTATTTCAAAATAGGCAATGAAAGCATACAAGAATATGATCCGCAGATAGGAATTAGACTTCCACAACATGCAACTGGTGATCCAAATACTCCACATGGCAAATGGGATGTTTGGTATTGGTCTGTTGATAAAGCAAACAACGAAGAACCTCTAAAAGGTCCAATTAATATTAGAATAGATAAAGTCATGCCACACTGTGAAATTTGGGATCCTCCAGATAAAGCAAATGTACCTTTAAAAGGTAATTTTTTAGTTAAAGCACATGCTGTAGATAACGGATCAGGCATTCACTATGTTGCTTTTGATGTAGGACCTCCTTACAGTAACCCTGTTAAGGTTTACAACGATGATCCACCTGGTTCAGGTAATTATAAATGGTTATGTGACCGACATTTTGATAAAAAACAATGGAGACATATCAGTGCTGAAGTATATGACTATGCAGGCCACATGTATGAACATATCATATATGTGTATTTTTCAGCTCCAACTGAATACAAATCTGGATATGTTTATCTTTTCGGAAATACTTACGGCCCATTTACTGTTTTATCTATTTTAGATTTGGCTCTGACAATTGATCAAACCAATATACCAATTGTTTTACAAGACATTAGCCCAGATGCTACACATGTTGATGTTATAGCAAAACGATGTATACTTGGTAAAGAATTCAAGTTTTCAGATAAAAATTTATCAGATGGATGTTACTGTGAAGTAGATGTACCAGTTGGTTTATACTCATTAAATGCTAAGATATATGAAAACAATAACCTCTTAGAAGAAAGAAGAATAATTTCAAAAATGATAGTGATACTAATTTAATCAATATATTTTTCTTTTTCAATATTAATTTAACTAACTTTTTTTAAGCTAATAACTACTATGTAAATTAGAAAAAATATACATCCATAATATCTTTTGATATATTTTTGTTTTTATATGCCAATGTTTCAATAGTGTGCAATCCAGAAGATGCATGGATGTTTAATTCAAATGGAGGTTGATCTAAGACTTCTAGTGGTTGGTTATCAAGATAGAATTCAACTTTATTGGTATTTGTTGCATTTACTTTAAAAATTATTTGTCCTAGAACACGAGGAACACCTGTTTGAATGAATGATAATTTGCTTAGTATTGTTGGAAATTCATAACCAAAAATGTAGGTATGTTGCCTTTTTGGATGTTCAATATATATTCTTGGAACATCGGGCATTAGATTACCGTATACACCGTCAATATACATTATTCCCGTTCCACCATAAAATGGCCAGATAAACGGATGTATTGGATTATGTGAATAATAGCTTACTCTTGCATATCCATCCTCTCCCCAATCTTCACCAGCACTATTTCTGACAATCCAACATTCTTGATCATCGTCATAACCTACTATAGTAATAACATGGCCAGCTTTAATTTGCGCCCACCATTTTGTTGTATAAATTCCACCCTTGTAATATATAAAATCCGACCAAACAATCATACATATTATAAGTGGACCATATTTTACTAAAGCTTGTTTTATAGATTCTATATTGTTATAGACCCAACCCCATTCTTTTATTTTTACTGTTCTATTTTCCCATCCATCAAGACTTTCATAGGGGTATTCATAAGATCTATGAGGATCTGGGGAACACCCTTCATCTGGTACCCCATATTCAACTAGATAATTAGCAGCATCAACAACGTGAACACCCCATTTGATGTTTCCTCCAGGATAAAAAAACAAATGTATTTCAGATAAGTCACATTCAAAAGGATATCCAACCTTGTATTGAACAAGTGTTTCAAGAGCTGAACATAGGGCATATGTTTCACAGGTAGGAGCAGGTTCTTGATCCTTTATTGAAGTTGTATAGTCAGTCCCGTTAATGTTTTGCCAGCTAAACTTGGATGGCAAACTGGTTTCTTGAATATTATTTTCCGTCCTTGCTATTGATGGTGGAATATTCACGAGAAGAAATATAATAAATAATGGCATTAAAATTGACTTGAATTTTCCTTTAAGAATCATAGAAATATAATTCATGTCTATTTATATACTAAATAGATTATTTAATATTTATGGATTTTAAATTCTAATATTAGTTATAAAAAATTAG
>Ga0209427_10010754_pt1 | contig 10105 bp, 7 predicted proteins | sample DeeMarSWOR136_30_FD_187465 | JGI IMG/M metagenome (GOLD analysis project Ga0209427, IMG submission 187465) | Marine sediment microbial communities from White Oak River estuary, North Carolina - WOR-1-36_30 (SPAdes) (version 2) | ecosystem: Environmental > Aquatic > Marine > Intertidal zone >...
ACTATAGTGATAATAAAACCCGTTTTCCCAAGTTGCAAAGAATGAATCGAGAATGATTGTCTTTGAGCTAGTTTTGCAAAAAGCATAATTAAAACTACTGTTCCTAGTGATGCACCAATTGCTAATGGAATATCATAACCTGTATTTAACGATAAAAAGAGTGAACCAATAATAACTAACAATATAATGAATACGATATTTTTTCTCTTCGGATAAAGATATTTAGCATGATTTGGAAGAATTTCTTTTGTGATTTGTTCAGAGTTCTTGTTTTCTGTGGCAAAAACTTGAAACACCATTATAGGCATAATAAACGCTAAAAAAGGATGCCAAAAGAACACCAAAGTCGAAAATTCGAGGATGGCAATTCCACCTATAGTACCAAGTATAGGATCCTGCCCGATATAACCAGCCCATAGAACTTTAGTGATCCAAGATTCATATAAAGCAAATAATGTGCCGAATAAGTATAACTGATGAAGTGAGGTGCGTTTTGTTCGAAAGGCAAGATTGAGAAAAAATATCGTATGAGCAAAATATAAAGGCCAGGTTACAATGAGCGACCAAGGATCAATAAACCAAAGCCGAGTTGCAGAGGCACCGGAAAAAATTTCTGCAAAGAACATTGACAAAGTTCCAATTAATAGAAAAAAGACTAATCTAGATTTGTGAGTTTCCTTTTCTGAAAGCATGTCTTAAATAGTGACTTATTATCATAAAAATATTCACATAAAAAAGAGAAATAAATATTTGATTTTATCCTTTATTTAAAGGAGTAAAGGAGTATTTACCAAGGCCAACCTCCACCTGGATCCAATGAGCTACCCTCCTATGTATTATGTGATTTTAATATGTCTGCAGGCAGAATTCTAATCACATATTTAAGGGTAGCACTTTTCAGTAATAGATATTGATTTTAAAAGAACTATAAATCATTTAAATGAAGTAATTCTAGTTTAAGGAGAAAGAGAGTCCAGTGAACGTATTAAATCAAGAAAATTGATTATGAAAAAAGCAAACTTGAAATTTGTGAAAACGTTTGTCGATTGACTTATTAGTACGTTAACACATTACTCTTAGATACGATTTTAATTTATTTAGTCTCTAGTTCACGTTCCCAGCAGGGAATACAATAAAACTCATTGTTAAAAACCCTTGCCCTGGTTTCCATTACCATAAGGCCGCATTTTGAACATTTTACTGAATTAAAGATCCGAGCACTCTCTGGAACCTTGATATCAACATTTTTGACGATGAACAGTTCTTCATCGGACATAGTCAGCAATTTTTTCAGCATGTCTTGTCTAGCTTTTCGTAATACGGCGTTTTCTTCTTTAGTCAAAGGTATGTTTTGATTCTGTTTTCGCAATATCTCACGTCTCTGTTCTGATTCCTCTTGAAAAACATCTGCTTTAAGTTCGATTCTTATTTGTTTCCCAGAATTCCGTTCTATGAACGTATAGGCATGAAGACCGTGATCTTGAAACACCAGATTTCCTTTACCAAAAGTCGTACCATTTATGTACTGGATTGCGTCGACTGCGCAAGTATCATTCTCCACGATTGCTACTAGTTCTTCATCCCTACTACGATCAAGTCTAAGTTCCTTTCTGGCTAATATTGCGACTCTGTATCCTATAACAACTCCAGGACAAAAGTGTCCATGAAATTCAACTGCATTTTTCAATTCCAAGGGGATTTCTTCTTGCATAATATTTCCTCAAAGGTTTTCTTTGGGTTTTGCTTTTTGTTGAATTGCTAGATTATATATAAATTTTTGATCTTTATTATTTTCAGTTAAGGCAATTACTTCGTCAAACATTTCATTTGCTGTTTCTTTATTCCCAATTCTACGGTTTATCTCTGCCATTAAGTATTTAGTTGCAAAAACCCGGTCACTAGGAACTTGTCCTTTACCAACCGCCTTTTCGAAGTAGTCTAAAACAATCGCTCCAAATCTTTTTTCTTCTTCATTGCTTTCTGCCCACCAGTATGGATCTATCCAGTTATTTGCAAGAGCAAATTCATCTTTCTTAGTTAATTCCAATTCATTCATCGCTTCTAGGCATAACATTGCGCGTTCAAGTTTTTTTGATAACGAATTTCTTGAAAGAGAACCCATTTCATTAATCTTTTTTCTCAATTCTGCATTTTCCACTTTAGCATCAAACATTTTTTTAGGCGCACAGAAACCACAATTAGGACAAAGATGGTAAAAAAATCTCACAGGATTAAAGCCCCAATAATTAGGTCGAAAATCTGTGCGCTTAGATCCATATCCAAAGCTTCCTATCTCATTGCTAGTAAAGAGGTTGTCGCAAATTGGACACGTAAGGGAAATCGGGTAAAGAGTAGTCATGGTTAAATACTTAGTTTAAACAAAATTAAATCTTTGCAGATCAATTAACAGGAAATTTTCTCTCGAAAGAAGGCTAGATTATTTAACGTCAACTAAATCGGAGCTCCTTTCTATTAATCCATTGACTTATTTGCTATTATCAATAGATACACACTAATTCTTTTAACCAAAGTTTGCAAAGTATTGATAAACTAAAGGAACTATGACTAACATCATAATCCAAAATAATTTAAAAAATTTCAACTCTTTATGAGCTGAGAGGTGGTCTCATGGTCGTGAGAGATCCATTCTGTGGAATGCCTGTAGATCCCGAAAAATCAAAATTCAAGGTTGAGGTTTGGGGGAAAGTATATTACTTTTGCAACGAGCGTTGTATGCACGGTTTTCTAGAAGCTCCCAGGATCGCATATTTTTCTATGGAAATTGGTATAAAAAGCGAAATCCCTACTTATAGTGGGGGCTTAGGAGTATTAGCGGGAGATACAATACGCTCCAGCGCTGATTTAAAAATTCCCTTAGTTGCAGTTACACTAGTTAGTAGGAAGGGGTATCTAAAACAAAGAATTACTGAAAAAGGAGAACAAATAGGATCTCCCGATGAGTGGAATCCTTCAAAATTTATGAGCTTGCTGCCATCTGATGTAAGGGTACGAATCAAGGGGAGAGATATAGGAATTAGGGCTTGGCTTTATGAGCATCAAAGCCTGACGGGCGGTGTAGTCCCAGTAGTGTTCCTTGACACGGATATTGAGAAAAACGCCCCTGAAGACAGAGCAATTACGGACTATCTTTACGGAGGTGACGATAAATACCGATTAAAACAAGAAATCGTCCTGGGAATTGGTGGCATAAAGATACTTGAATCACTAAATTTAAACATAAAAAAATATCATATGAACGAGGGTCATTCAAGCCTTCTCACTTTGGAATTGTTAAGAAATAATGGGATGAACCCTGATAAGGTAAGAAATCAATGTGCTTTTACTACTCATACACCAGTTGAAGCAGCATTTGATAAATTCTCTTATGACACCGTTCAAGAATTATTGGAGAACGAATATCCATTAGAAATTCTGAAGGAATTTGGGGGGCGGGATAGACTTAATATGACTCTTTTGGCTTTAAATCTAAGTCAGCATGTAAACGGAGTAACTACAGCCCACATGAATTATTCGCAAAAGCTTTTTCCAGGATACCATATCAGTGCAATAACTAATGGTGTTTACTCATATTTGTGGACTTGCCAGTATTTTAGAAAACTGTATGATAAGTATATACCGGGTTGGGCGAATGAGCCTGAACTTCTCGTGAGGGTTGATCCAATCCCAGATGATGAGTTATGGGATGCTCATTTATTAGCAAAGAAAGATCTTTTCAACTTTTGTAAAGAAAGAACAGATATAGAACTGGATATCGACATATTGACGATAGGATTCGCCAGGAGAGCTACGGAGTACAAGAGAGCCACGTTACTTTTCTCGGATTTGATGCGACTAAAAAAAATAAATAAGAGAGGAAAAATACAGTTGATTTTTGCCGGAAAGGCGCACCCTAAGGATTTGGGTGGTAAAATGCTGATTAAAAAAATCTATGACTACATGACTCAACTGAAAGATGAGATCACTATCGTGTATCTAGAAAATTACAATATAGATATCGCTACTAAGCTTACCTCTGGAGTTGATGTTTGGTTAAATACGCCTCTACCTCCCTTTGAGGCGTCTGGGACAAGCGGAATGAAAGCTGCACATAATGGCGTAATAAACTTTAGTGTGTTAGATGGCTGGTGGATTGAAGGCTGCATTGAAGGAGTTACTGGTTGGTCTATAGGTCCCCCGCCAGATGAAATTATTGGAGATAAAGAAAGAAAAACCAGAGAATTTGACGATCTTTATTCCAAGCTAGAATATATAATTATTCCCACATTTTATAAAATGAGAGATGACTGGATGGATCTGATGACGAATTCTATTGGAAAGATCGCTTATTACTTTAACAGCCACCGAATGATGCGAAGATATGTCACAGAAGCGTACCTGTAGATATATCAACTTTTATTTATTTTAAGATTTTTAAAACCCAAAAAGCTGTTTCTTAGCAACATCAAGTTCTTTATTAAGCGTCTTATTGAAGATCTTGATATATTCGGACGGTTTGTTCGGCTACTTTCTTCCACGTAAAGTACTGCAAAACTCTGTTACGCCCATTTTCACCCCATAATTTCGCGCTCTCACTATCTTTCAATACTTCTTTAACACCCCAAGCGATGTCAGCGGGGTTCTCGCCGTTTACATGAATTCCATTTTGACTAGGACCCGAGGATATAACCTGTTCTCGGAAGCCAACGACACCGTGGGCTCCAACCACAACGGGCTTAGCCATAGCCATAGCCTCTAAACTAACGATGCCGAAAGGCTCATAAACTGATGGAAAAATACAAACATCAGCAGCAGCATAATGCAGGATTCTTTCGTCTTCAGGTACAAATTCGAAACGACAAACCAACTTATCAGAAATTCCGAGTCGATTCGCTGTCTCAGTGATATCTTTCTGCTCTTCACCCTTACCTAAAATTACCAATTTTGTTAAGGGATATTCCTTTAATATCATTGGCATAGCCTGAATAAGGTTTCTTACGCCTTTAACCCATGTTAGTCGACCTAAGAAAAAAAGCATGTGTTCATTTTCTTTGATGTCATATTTGCCTCGAACTTTTTCAATAGCTTCTGGAGTACATTTATTAGGGTTGTAACGCTCTGGATCAACACCGTTCCAAGTTACACTTATTTTTGTTTCAGGCCAGCCATGTTGAATAAGATCCTCCCTCATTGCGTGGCTAACAGTAATTATACGATCTGCGAACTGAGAAGTCGCTGACTCAAAATGAGAAACTACTTCAGAGCCGTGTCCTCCGCTTCTTCCCCACTCAGTGCTGTGAACATGAAATACAACAGGTATTTTTGTTTCGTTTTTAATTATGATGCCAGCAATACTGCTTAGCCAGTCATGAACACACACTAAATCGAACTTATAGTCTTCTTTCCTGATTAATTCGTTGATGAACTTGGTCGCACTAAGAATATTATAAATGAAGATATCATTAAAGAACTGGATGTTAGTTCCCCATTTTCTTAAGTCATCGGAGACGAAAATTGGCAAAACATTGCTTGCATCAGCAATTATAGGACGATGGACTTCGACTCCCTTCAAGATCTCTCTCGTCTTTAAATCACCTTTATTGAGCGTAAAAACAGAGACATCGTGGCCTAATTCAACGAATTCGTGAGTTATGTATTCTGCATATGTACCCAAACCGCCTACAATTCTCGGTGGATACTCATAAACGAAAAAACCAATTCTTATTAGATTCACCCTCTTACAGTTTTTATCATGTCTCCGCAAAAAGACCCCCTCAACTTGTTGGGGGGATGAATTGCGTGTTTTACTTGTTTCACTCTCACGATACTCCCTAATCTTTAAATACGGTTTTGCAGAGATTATAAGTAGAAGTGAGCTGAGGTCACACTCGCCAGTTCTCACATTCATATCACGTTCAGGGCAGGAACTGCCCATCGAGCCTGTTTGACATGTCCCGCTGGGGAATGGATGATTCAGGAAGCCAGCCTACTTGTAGGGTGGTAGTTCACACTAGCACGTTAAATACATCTAGCAACGTAAACTATGTCTATACATATAAATAATGGTCTGTGACTGTTAATTACCAGTCACATTCATTTTTAATAGCTAGCATTTTTTTTTCTTTGTTAGATTAGTTTTTCTAATAAAATATAGCAAATGATTTTGAAGTTTAATAATCCTTGAACTGGTGAAGATTATGACCAAATTCAAGTTTGGCACCGATGGTTGGCGTGCCATCATAGACAGAGATTTCACACTACATAACGTAAAAATTGTCGCTCAAGCTATAGCAGACTATATGAAAAGTCATAATTTAGAGGGAAAAGGCATAATAGTAGGATACGACACGAGAAGGGGATCGCAACATTTCGCAGAAGGTGTATGTAGGGTAATGCTTGGGAATGATATCCGTACATTTGTCACTGAAAGAGATGCACCTACGCCTGTCACGGCTTTTGAGGTTTTCCACAAAAAAGCAGGGGGGGCAGTAATGATTACCGCTTCACATAATGCGCCAGAATGGAATGGCATCAAATATATTCCAGACTATGCAGGTCCTGCTTTACCTGATATCACTGAAGAAATTACTAAAAACATTGGCCAAGTTCTTGCAACTAAGAAAGTAAAGGAGACTTCTATAGATCGTGGAATAAAGAGACATCTTTTCAAATCAATTGATCCCAAGGTACCGTATACCGAATTCATTGAAAAACAGATAGATCTTGCAACTATGAAGAAGGCAAAATTGAAAATTGTTTTTGATCCAATGCACGGAACAGCCAGAGGCTATCTAGATTACATCTTGCGCGATTTAGGCTGCAAGATCACAATAATTCATGATGATCTTGATCCTAATTTTGGAGGATCACGTCCAGAGCCTCTTCCAGAGTTCCTTATCGAATTAAAAGATAAAATTGCCAGCCTTAATGCTGATTTAGGTTTAGCAACTGATGGCGATGCTGATCGATTAGCTGTCTTTGATAGTGATGGGACTTACTTAGCAGCAAATCAATTATTACCCCTTTTATATGATTATCTCATAAAGAGAGGTGAGGGAGGAGGGGTCGTTCGCAGTGTTTCCACAACCCATTTCGTCGATCAAATCGCCAAAAAGTATGGTTTTCCTGTGTACGAGGTGCCTGTTGGATTCAAGTATGTAGGACAATATTTACGTGAACAGGATGTTATTATTGGTGCAGAAGAAAGTGGTGGCTTTAGTTTTAAGGGACACATATCTGAAAAAGATGGAATTTTTACATGCATTAAAGTAGCGGAAATGAGAGCTAAAATGGGAAAATCTCTCTCACAATTGCTTGAAGAATTACAATCTGAGTATGGATCATTTTATAGCGGAAGGACTGAAATCCAATGTCCAGAAAAGCAAAAACAAGTTGTTATGGATAGATTATCTTCAACTATTCCTGACAAGATCATTGGTCTAGAAGTATCGATGGTGAATCGAATAGATGGGCTAAAGTTAATCTTGGAAGATGGAGGATGGTTGCTCATCAGACCTTCAGGAACTGAATCTATTCTTAGAATCTATGGGGAAACAAGTAATGAAGAGAGCTTAAAAATGCTTTTAAAAGAAGGAAGGAATCTAGTTTCTAAATCGAAGACTGAACCCTAGTGACTTGTTGGCTTAACTAATATTAGTATGCCATACGCTAAGGGATAGGATTATTGATGAAAGCTAAAAAAGTAAAAAATTCAAAATTAACGAGACTTTTACTCATTCGTCATGGAAAAACAGAGGCAAATTGGCAAGGAGAGTATCGCTTACCACCCGGTCCTCCTCTCTCGTCTGAAGGTCGAATACAAATAATAGTTCTCAAAAACAAACTAATTAAGTTTCTTGCTGATAAAATATATGTTTCTCCGTACAAAAGGACAGAAGAAACTGCGGAATTGCTAACAAATGAATTCAGTAAAATAATCGTAGATGAACGATTAGATGAAAAAACGTATGATGAGAGTTTTGAGAAAGTAAAAACAAGAGTTTCTAAATGGCTTAAAGAACATATAGTGTATGATGGAAGCACAATTTGGGCAGTATCACATGGATTCCCGATCAATGCGGTAATTCTATTAGTTTCCCCAAGTGATTTCGAAGGAAAGAGCACAGAAGATGAACATTCACATGTTCCTAAAGGTGGCGTGTGGATCATGGAATGGGAAGGTAGTACTCTCACCAGAAGCGAATTGCTAATAGGAAAAGAACACATCTGAGTTAAAACTGATTCTTTTTCTCTTAAAGTATCATCGTTCATTTTTCATAAAATCTAGATGTGCTTAAGTGTGAGTGTGAGAGATATAACAGTCACGAAGTAATTTAGAAATAAATTCTCTCTTCGTCAGTTAGACTAAATGAGTTTCTTTTACACAAAAATGATTCTTATATGCCCAAAACCTAACCCACTCTAAAGTAAACCAAACATCTTCAATAGACTTCTTGTGTTCTAATGTTTGCCGTTCTTCTTCAATGAATTCTAATTTTTCAATATCTTTAAGGAACTCGACTTTCAAATGCTTATCATATTGCGGCGAAAAAATATCATATAAGATCTCATGGGTGACCTCATCTACAATAACTTTGATGGTAATAAAACCGTCTGCAGTGTCAAGCCAAAATTGCGTATCATTGATTTTTTCATTTTTCATCCTCATGCCCTTTTCCTTTAAGAAACTCAATATTGTTGAAGCCGACATTAAAATATTCCTCATTAAATTAGATATTGTATAGAAAGTGGTATTTTAGCATACAAGCCCATATTATCTGAAATGAACCTAAAAATAGGAATATCATTTTTCTCACTAACAAGTGAAAACACTATAAGAGGTGTGTTTTTATTATAAGCTATCTTAATTGATTGTAATTTTATATTTTTGTGACTGTCGTTTAACAGTAACAAATCGAATATAGTGAAATCCTAAATCAATAAAAATATCTAGCATTTTATAATTTTAATCTACCAAATTAACACGTACAAAATGTGATTTAGGCAAGAAAAAAAGAATAGGAATTCCAACAAATCAATTTTTAGTTGATTTCGGGATTAAGATCATACAAGTGTTATAGGGAATGAAGTTGAATTAAAAAAGAATATTACACGTAAAGAAGAAACAAAGCAACAATCTATAACTGAACTGTTTCAGAAATTTACAACAAGAGAAGCGGGCCTTTTGATTTCTGCATTAATAATTATCAACTAAATATGGATTGAAGCACGTATATAAGTTTATCAAAAAGACATATGGAAAATTTATCCTAAAGTTTACTCATGTCGCTGTTCATAACAATCACACACGTTTAATAATCAAATCTTCTGCACAAATACAGACACGCTTAATTCTTATGATATATAATTGACATAAAATTTTACCGTTTTAACAAGAGCTTGATCTTTCTACAGACAAGAAATGGAGAGACTAAAGTCATGAGTCCAGAGGATGTCCTAATTAAAACAGAAGAGGTAAAAAAGAACTCAATAAAAGAATTATTACAAAAACTTTCCTCAAGTGAAATGGGTCTTTCTACTTCGGAGGCAGAACAACGTCTTTCACAATACGGGCGTAATGAAATCCGCGAAAAGAAAGTTAATCCAATTATTAAATTTCTAAGCTATTTCTGGGGACCGATTCCTTGGATGATCGAGGCTGCCATTGTCTTATCGGCAATCATTCAGCACTGGGAGGACTTCTGGATCATTTTTGCTTTGTTAATGTTAAACGCAGTAGTGGGATTTTGGCAGGAGCACAAGGCGGACAATGCCATCGAATTATTAAAACAGAAATTAGCACAGTCAACGCGCGTGCTTCGTGACGGCAAGTGGATTAAAAAGTCTGCCAAGGAGCTAGTACCAGGAGATATAGTGCGTATGCGCCTGGGAGATATCGTTCCAGCCGACGTTAAACTTATGGAAGGCGACTATCTGCTAACAGATGAATCTGCATTAACTGGAGAATCTTTGCCCGTCGAAAAACATACTTCTGATATTGCTTATTCTGGTTCTATTATCCGCCAAGGGGAAATGACTGCATTAGTAGCTGTTACTGGTATGAACACATATTTTGGCGAAACAACCAAATTAGTGGAGGAAGCTAAAA
>Ga0209427_10010755_pt1 | contig 10105 bp, 9 predicted proteins | sample DeeMarSWOR136_30_FD_187465 | JGI IMG/M metagenome (GOLD analysis project Ga0209427, IMG submission 187465) | Marine sediment microbial communities from White Oak River estuary, North Carolina - WOR-1-36_30 (SPAdes) (version 2) | ecosystem: Environmental > Aquatic > Marine > Intertidal zone >...
AGATACGGCCTTGCGAAAAGGGCCGAAGCCTCGTCCTGCTAGCTGCTAGGGGGCTAGAGCAAAGCCACCGGCTTTGCCGGTGGATTCTTTACCTCAAATAGAGCCAAGGCGCTCCATGGGGTGAGAGATCAATTTGGCGTATCTGGCTTTCAAAACGTAAAACCAGGAGCGATTAACGGATAACCCTCAATCGAGTTTTGATTCGAGCAGGGTTTAAGATTCGGAGGAGGTTTCTCAATAATGAATCGGTACATAAGGGCCTTACGGGCTCCCTTCGTGACCGGGTCCATCGTCCCCGTAATCATAGGTTCCGCCCTGGCCTTTACAGACAAGACCTTCTCGCTCCCCTTGTTTTTCATCGTCCTACTGGGCGTATCTGCCTTGCACCTGGGTTCGAACCTCATGAACGATTATTACGACGCCAGAGGGAGTGATCCCATTAACATTCGGGTAACCCCTTTCAGTGGTGGAAGCCGTGTCATACAAAACGGAGAAGTCGCTCCAACCTCCATTCTTCTTATGGCCATTGGCTTTTTTGTCATTGCCCTGTTTACCGGTATCTTGTTGGCTCACATGGGAAGGCCCCTTGCCATTGTCATCGGTCTTATGGGCCTTGTGGCGGGATGGGCCTATTCATCCCCACCCCTCCAATTGATGTTGCGGGGGGCAGGTGAGTTGGTTATTTTCTTGGCTTTCGGTCCCCTGATTACTCTGGGGACATACTACGTAATGTCAGGTCATCTGAGTTGGCAGGCGTTTGCTATCGGAATACCGCAGGGCTTTCTGATAGGAGAGGTGATCTGGATAAATCAGTTTCCAGATTTTCAGGCCGACCAACAGGCGGGTAAAAGGAACCTGGTTGTACGGTTGGGACTCCGTATTTCCAGGTATCTCTATTGCGCTTTTATGTTGTCCGCATTTATCATTATCATCCTTTTGGTCGGCATCCCCGGGATATCCTATCTGGCCATGCTTGGCCTGGTTGCTTTCCCCTTGGCACTAAAGGCGATGAGAATCCTGTGGCGGGAGTATCTCTCTCACGAGGCCCTGATTCCGGCACAGGCCCTCACCATACAGACACTCATAGCCCAAGGTCTTCTTCTCTCCCTCGGTCTTGTTTTGAGTCGTTTTATCCATGTCTAAGAAAAAAAGAGTGGGTATCATTAGTTTGGGCCTGCTGTTTCTGGTCGGCCTCTTTCTGTGTGCCGCATTCGTTCTTTTCTTCATAACGCCTGCGAAAAAAGGGGGCAGGAACCAGTTGGTTATCGTCAAAGAGGGCCTCAGCCTAAAAGAGGTGGCAGCGCAACTGGATAGAGAAAACATCATAAGGAGTAAGGCCCTTTTTGAACTTTGGGCCGAACTTTTGGGTTATAGCCGGAAAATCAAGGCCGGAGAGTACGAACTGGGCTCCCATATGCCCCCCAAGAGGATACTGGAGAAGCTGGCCAAAGGGGAGGTGATTACCTATCCCGTCACTATCCCTGAAGGATTTACAGCAGAACAAATTGCTCAACTATTGCACGAGGGGCGTCTGATCAATAAAGAAAAATTCTTGTCACTGATGAATGATCCGTCTCTTTTGAGGCAGCATGGCATATCCGCCCCGAGCCTGGAAGGATATCTCTATCCAGAGACCTACCATTTTGCACGGGGTATATCCGCCCGGTCCACTATTGACGCCATGGTTGGACGCTTTTGGCAGGTGGTGAATCCATTGAAGGAAAGGATGGATGAGGTTGGCATGAAGCTGCAAGAAGTCATCACACTCGCCTCCATCGTGGAAAAGGAGACGGGACTTGCTGAAGAAAGATCGACCATTGCATCCGTTTTTTTGAACCGTTTGAAGAAAGGCATGCGCCTTGAAAGCGATCCAACGGTTATTTATGGTATCAAAGACTTTGACGGAAATCTCACCCGCAAAGATCTCAACAGGGCAACCCCTTACAATACGTATATTATTAAAGGCCTTCCTCCCGGTCCCATAGCCAATCCCGGCCAGGAGGCCATTAGAGCGGTGCTCTACCCAGGAAAAACCGACTATCTCTACTTCGTGTCGAAAAATGATGGCTCCCACCATTTTTCAAAAACGCTTTCCGAGCACAACAAGGCGGTCCAAATCTACCAGAAAGATAGGCGAAGGAGGCGTGGGAAAACCCCTTGACAGACCAGGATTGTATACAGTATACGAAGACAAAAAGTCTTAGGCCCCGTAGGTTTTTAACTTGTTGAAAACCAAACCCTTCTCGTTACAGTCAAAAAAGTCAATTATTCTTGCCTTTCCAAAAAATAACCGCTTTTTCCATAGTACGGATCAAATCGGAGATGATCTGTGGATCTGTTCAAAGACCTGACCGTTTTATCCCTAGAGCAAGCCACCGTCCTTCCCTATCTGACCTATAGACTAGCCCAGGATGGTATGCAGATAATCAGGATGGAGCATCCTGTTTATGGTGATCCCAATCGAATGGTTGGGGAAAACGTCCTGGGAGAAGAGAGGATGAACGCCTATTTTTTGTGCATCAATGCGGGGAAAAAGGCGTTGACTTTGAACCTCACTGACTCGGAGGGACAGAAGATCTTCCAATCCCTCGTCCAAGAGCTGGACGTGGATATCTTTGCAACCAATCAACTCCCCAGGAATTATGAGAAGCTAGGTATCGACTACGAGGCCCTGAAGGCTATCAGACCAGATATCATTTGGCTGGGTGTCACAGGTTTTGGTCCCCAAAGCAATGAGGCTGCCTATGATCCCATTTTGCAGGCCCGATCAGGATTGATGGAGTTGACCGGTGAGGCAGATGGTGCCCCCCAGGTGCTGGGAATACCCTTACCTGATATGGGCACCAGTGAACATGCCTATGGACTTTTGATGAAGGCCCTCTATAGCCGTCAGATCACAGGAAAAGGCACGAGAATCGATCTGGCCATGTTCGAATCGAGCGTGTCGTGGCTGACGGTTCCCATCACGCTCAACGACAGTTTCGGGAAAAAAATCACGCGCAGAGGGAATACCCATGAATTCTTCAGCCCGGTATCCGTGTACAAAACCAGGAACGGCTTCGTATATATGGCCGTTGGGAATGATCGGCAATGGAAATCGATAGTCTCCATGGAGATGTTCAAATCTCTAGACAAGCCCGAATACGAAAAGAATGCGGGACGCATCGCCGACGCAGAAAATCTGAACCGGGCCATCAATGAAATCATGATAAACCATACGTCTGAGGCATTGATCGACCTATTCAATGCCATAACCGTTCCCATCAGCAAAATAAAAAGCATCCCAGAAGTGCTCAGAGATCCCCTGGTGGAGAGAAGGCTCCTATTTGCCAAGGATCCTGTGACGGGGAATAAGATCACCCTGGCACCCCCACCCCACATGACGCCCTTTCTTGAAAAGAGCCATCGAGAGCTCTCATTTCCTCCGCGTTTTGGTGAACACAACGGAGAGATTTATGGTCGGCTGGGCTATTCGGAGGAGGATCTGGATCATCTCAGAGAAAAAGGGGTCATTTAAATGAATAGAGGGACGGGGCAATGGGGGAACGGAGGAAAGGAAATGACCAAGGTTTTGATCAGGGCTCAAACAGCGTCGTAACTTCTCAAGATGGAGTTCGTGTTATGAATATTATCGTTTTAGTAAAGCAGGTTCCCGATACCACAGAGGTTAAGCTTGATCCCAAGACGGGAAATCTTATTCGCGAGGGCATAGAGAGTATTATCAACCCGGATGACCGCCATGCGCTCGAAGCAGCCATCGGCTTGAAAGAGGCACACGGAGGGAAGATTATCGTCATCTCCATGGGGCCGCCTCAAGCCATCGATGCCATATCCGAGGCGCTCGGGATGGGAGCAGATGAAGGTATCCTTCTTTCTGACAAGGCCTTTGCCGGCGCAGACACCTGGGCCACCTCTCTGACCCTAGGGAAGGCCATAGAAATGGTGGCAGACTATGATCTGGTCCTCTGTGGCCGGCAAGCTATTGATGGGGATACGGCCCAAATAGGGCCGCAAGTGGCAGATCATCTGGGACTTCCCCAAGTAACCTATGTGTTTGAGATTGAGTCCATGGACAAAAAGGGCATGATTGTTAAGAGGCGACTTGAGGATGGATTTGAGCGGATTCAATGCAATCTCCCTGCCGTGATAACAGTTATTGGTGAATTAAATGTGCCCCGCGATGCCATAGTCGGAAGGTTAATAGATGCGTGTAAAGAGAAGGCCCCCATAAAAATCTGGAATGCAGCAGATATCGGTGTCCAGACGCGTGAAGTGGGATTGGAGGGTTCCCTGACGCACGTCATCAAGACATTTGCACCGAAGGTCAAGAGGGAGACAGAGATTTTGGAAGGCGACGTGAAGGAGTCCGTTTCAAACCTGATAGGGAAGTTGAGAGAGAATCGACTTATATAGCATATGGAATGCACCATAAGGAAATCGCAAAGCAAATTGAGAAAACCGAACTCACGGGTAAAGGAACGAAGCGAGAAATGAGACTGAACTTGGCCAATCAAGTCGCAGGAGAAGCTTATGAGCGTATGGGTAGAAGTTGATCTGTGTAACGCGTGTAAACGCTGTATCAGGGCATGTCCGTATGGCGCCATTGAAATGAGGGAGGATAAAGCGTACATCCTGGAACGTTGCACCTCCTGCGGCGTGTGTCTGGAGGTGTGCAAGGAAAAAGCCATTTTATCGGATATGGAGCCAAAGGTGGTTCCGGATTTTAGCGACCGGAAAGGCGTTTGGGTTTTTGCTGAACAGAGAGGCGGCAAGCTTGCCCCGGTTTCTCTGGAACTTCTTGGTAAGGCCCAGGAGCTTGCTGGGCAACTCAAAGAGGAAGTCTCTGCTCTGCTTTTGGGTTCCCAGGTTTCAGCAATGGCCGACACCTTGATAGAGCATGGGGCGTCAAAGGTGTTCTTAGTGGAACACTCAGCCCTAAAGGATTACAGAACTATTGCCTACGCAGAGGTGGTGGAAGAACTGGTAAAAGAACACAAACCGAATATTCTCCTTATGGGTGCGACGCATCTCGGACGGGATCTAGCACCTCGGGTGTCGCGACGTGTGGGGGTGGGACTTACAGCGGACTGCACGGAACTGACCATTGATCCTGATGATGGCATTCTACTCCAAACCCGACCCGCTTTTGGTGGCAATGTGATGGCCACCATCGCCAACCGGTATTCACGACCGCAGATGGCCACGGTGCGACCGGGGGTGATGGAGCCCCAACCAAAGCCTGGAAACAAAGGGGACGTGATCAACCAGGAGGTTTCCCTGTCAGAGCAGAGGATCGGTTCAAAAGTGCTGGAAGTGGTGAGGGAAGAGAAGAAGCGCGTCAATCTTACCGATGCCAAGGTAGTTGTTGCAGGGGGCAGGGGGGTTGGGGAAGCCGATGGATTCAGAGTTGTTAAGGAGCTAGCCGAGGCCTTGGGTGGTGAGGTGGCGGGAACTCGTGTCGCCGTTGAGGAGGGCTGGATCCCTGCGGATCGACAGGTGGGACAGACAGGACAATCGGTTCGGCCGGAACTCTATGTGGCTTGCGGTATTTCAGGGGCCGTACAGCATAGAGCAGGAATGATGAATTCTAGATATATTATCGCCATTAACAAGGATCCAAGAGCGCCCATTTTCCAGGTGGCTGATTGGGGAATCGTCGGGGATCTCTACGACGTCATTCCTGAAATGATAAGTCAGCTGAAACGCGCATAGAGCATGGAGCGTGAAACATAGGGCATTATGCATAGCGCACAGAGCAAAGGGCATAGAGTGCTTAAGGAGGAGGTGTAGATGCTGAGGTCAAATGCTGAGGAACTCATCAGAAAAACCATGGCCCGTTTTGTGGATACCGAACTGATCCCTAAGGCCCAGGAAATTGATGAGAAGGGGGAATTTCCTTGGGAGATGTTTCATAAAATGGGACAGATGGGAGTCTTTGGAATCAGGTATCCGAAAAACAAAGGGGGCTCGGGCGGAAACACGACCCTTTATTGCGTTATCTGCGAGGAACTCGCCCGAGGGCTAATAAGTGTGGCGGCGATCACGGCCATGCAGTGTCTTATGGGAACCAATTTTCTATTTCATTTTGGCACCAATGAGATGAGGGAGACGTATTTCATGCCGGCTATGAGGGGTGAAAAGGTTTCATGCTTTTGCCTCACAGAACCGGAAGCGGGCTCTGACCTTGGGAATGTGAGCACGTTGGCCCAAAAGACGAAGGACGGGTTTGTTGTTGACGGGATGAAGACTTGGGTGACCAATGGCCCTGTAGCTGATTTTTTCACGGTCCTGTGCCAGACCGATCCTGTGAAAAAATTGAGGGGCCTCAATTTCTTCTTTTTTCCAAAAGAGACACCGGGCCTCTCCGTAAGCAAACCCTTTGACATGTTGGGGACAAGGACGACTCAGATTTCTGAGCTGGCCTTCAAAAATGTCCATATCCCCCATGAGCACATGCTAGGCGCTGAAGGACAGGGTTTAAATAACCTTCTTTCCATCCTGGCTGAGATCAGGACTATGACGGCGGCCTTAGCTATTGGCCTGGTTCGCGCAGCGCTGCATGATTCTATCCAATACGCCCACGAGCGGGTCCAATTTGGAAGGCCTATTGGCAAATACCAGCTCATTCAGGCCAAAGTTGCCGAAATGGCTGTCGATCTGGAGGCCGCTAGACTTTTGACCTACAAGGCAACCCATCTGATTGACAATAAGATAGAGTGCCTGAAAGAGGCTTCCATGGCCAAATACTTCGCTACAGAGGCAGCCTGCAAGGCGGGCGATTATGCCACCAGGATATTCGGCGCATACGGTTATTCCATGGAATACACGGCTCAACGCTATTACAGGGATAACCGCTTCTTTCTCTACGGTGGCGGGACACACGAGATCCTCCTGCCCAATATTGCCCGGTGGGTGGGGCTGTAAAAAGCGCGAGAAGAGACTTAGAGAACGAGAAAAACCGAGCAACACGTTAGATTTCAGAGTGAACATGGCAGAGCGTGTGGAATTGAAAGACTCGGACCTTGGGTCCTTATCGGCAATACCCGAGCGAAAACCGCTGGGGCATTACGTGTTTGAAAACTTGAAACACGCCATTGTGAGAGGAGATTTCTCACCAGGCAACCGACTGGTAGAAAGCCGCATCGCGGAAGTCATGGGCATAAGCCGTACCCCGGTCCGGGAGGCCATCCACAAGCTGGAACGCGAGGGACTGATAAAGAAGCTTCCACAGGGCGGTTTTTACGTTCTGAATTTGAGCCGTGAGGAAGTGGAGGAGACATTTGGCATAAGGAGTGTGCTGGAAAGCTATGCTGCCCGCCTGGCGGCCATCAAGCACCAGAAAGAAGAGTTGGAGCCTTTGGAAGAAAAGATAGAGGAGTTCCAGTACCATTTGAATCGTGGGGAAATTGAGGCGCTGCCTCAGATAAATACGGAATTTCATGCGCTGCTCTACGCTATGAGCCGAAGTCCCAGGCTGATCAAGATGATTAATGATCTAAAGGACCAGATCTACCGGTTCAGAAGAATCATACTGAAAATAGAAATGATGGCGAAGACGAGCAATGATGACCATCGGCAGATGCTGAGCGCTATGAAAAAGCGGGACGCAGACAGGGTTGAGATGCTCGTTAAACAGCATATTCTGAGGGGGCAAAAGATCGTACTGAAAGAACTGGAGAACCGAGTTCAGAAATTCTAGGCAGGAGATATAACAGATACCATGGCGGAGAGAAAAATAAGGGTTCTTGTGGGAAAACCGGGGCTCGACGGACATGATCGTGGCGGGAAGGTGGTGGCACTCGCCCTGAAGGATGCGGGAATGGAAGTGATCTATACGGGCCTGCACCAAACCGTACCGAGCATCGTGAAACAGGCCGTACAAGAGGCGGTGGATGTCATCGGTGTTTCGATCATGTCTGGGGCCCATATTCCCATCTGCAGAAAACTGATGGATATGATAAAAGAAGAGGATTTGGGGAATGTGGTGGTTGTTGTGGGGGGCGTGATTCCCAACAAGGACATTCCCCTTCTCAAGGAACTGGGTGTAGATGGCGTTTTTCCTGGAGGGAGCCCTTTTGATGAGATTGTTAATTTCATTAAGCAGTCGGTTAAAAAATAAACAAATCCGGCGCATACCTGTGGAACAGGGAATAACGAATAACGAACAGCGAATAACCTATGACCAATGACACCGGTGAAATAGTCCCGCCTAGGCGGGAATTTCACGGGGCAGGCCAATAACAAAAAAAAATAACGAGAGGTTCGCATGGGAGTTGCCACTTATATCAAAGATGAAAAGGATGCCATTCAGGAGGTCATTCTCCAATCAGGGATCAAGGTCAAGCCCGCCTACACGCCTGAGGACCTGGACAGAGTCGGCTTTGAGTACCATAAAGATCTAGGTGATCCTGGTGAGTTTCCTTTTACCCGAAGCCTTCACCCCTTGGGTTACCGTAGCCGAAACTGGACAACACGACAGTACACAGGGTTTGGCACACCTGAAGAGACCAATGAGCGGTTTAAATTGATGATCTCTCACGGCCAGACGGGTCTTAACGTGGCCTTTGATTTACCCACGCAGATGGGCTATGACTCAGATGATCCCATGGCTGAAGGGGAGGTGGGACGCGTCGGCATGGCCGTCGACTCGCTAAAGGATTTTGAGATTGCGTTCAAAGATATCCAACTCAATAGGATCGGCACAGGCCTCACGATCAATGCAGTGGCCTCCGTTATGCTGGCCATGTATGAATCCGTGGCCGAGAAATATGGCTACAAAAAGACGGAGATTTCCGCTACCCCACAGAACGATATCCTTAAGGAAATCGTAGGGAGGGGTGCTTGGATCTATCCCGTGGAACCGGCAGTAAGGCTCATCGGGGACACCATAGAGTATGCCATGAAGGAACTGCCCCGGTGTAATCCCGTTTCCGTGGCTGGCTATCACATCAGAGAATCTGGATGTACCCCAGCCCAGGAGATCTCCTATGCGTTCATGATTGCCTTTGCTTACATCGACAATGTGGTGGCCAGAGGTCACGAGGCAGAAGATTTTGTGGGGAGATTTTCGTTCAACCTAAATGTCTACGGTAACCTGTGGGAAACGGTCGCCAAATTTCGTGCCGCGAGGAAATTATGGGCCCAACTGCTCAGGGAAAGATACGGTGTTAAAAACAACAAGGCGCTCTTTCTGCGCGGTATATTCGGTGGTGGAGGCTCGGGCCTGACCAAACAGCAACCCGAGAACAACATTGTGCGGGGTGCCTATTATGCCCTCGCAGCAGCCCTTTCCGGCGCACAGACCACAGCCCTTTGCTCTTTTGATGAGGCCTATACGATTCCCACAGAAAGGGCAGCGCTGCTGTCCCTGAGAACGTTTCAGATATTGATGGATGAGATGGGACTCAGAGACACCGTTGATCCCCTGGGGGGTTCCTATTTCATGGAGACTCTAACAAAAGAGATGGAGGAAAAGATTCTGGAGGAGATGGAAAAGATAGAGAAGATGGGCGGGATGGTGGAAGCGGTTGCATCCGGGTATGTGCAGCGGGAAGTGGCCAGACAGGCCTATGAGTTTGAGAAAAAGCTCCAGGAAGGAAAAGTGACAAAGGTTGGAGTAAATAAATATACAGAAGGGGTTGACATGGAGGTGGAACTGCACGAGTACAATGAAGCATGGGCCCAATTGCAGATTGAAAGGCTCAAAGACTTGAAAAAGACGAGGGATAACAAGGCCGTCAGAGAATCACTCAAGTTACTGGGGAAGGCAGCCAAGGAAAAGGAAAATGTCATGCCTTATCTCTTGGATTGCTGTAAATGCTATGCCACGGTGGGTGAGATGGCCAATGTCTTTCGAGAGGTCTTTGGAGAATTCAGGGAACCGAGTATTTTTTGATTTTGGAGTTCGGAAGGCGGAGTTTGGAGTTTAGACTAAAAGGATGACTTCTATTAGGTTTTGGAGGGAAGTAAGATGGAAGATAAAGATAAGCTGAGTGGAAAAAGGATTCTCATTGTGGATGACGAGCCTGATATTTTGGAAAGTCTGGAAGAGTTATTGGACATGTGTGTCATAGATAAGGCTGAGGATTTCGAAAAAGCCAAAGAA
>Ga0209427_10010756_pt1 | contig 10105 bp, 7 predicted proteins | sample DeeMarSWOR136_30_FD_187465 | JGI IMG/M metagenome (GOLD analysis project Ga0209427, IMG submission 187465) | Marine sediment microbial communities from White Oak River estuary, North Carolina - WOR-1-36_30 (SPAdes) (version 2) | ecosystem: Environmental > Aquatic > Marine > Intertidal zone >...
AGAGAATACCTAATAAAAAACCCCCTGCAATTATTATACCCTTGTCTAAAAAAGCTCTTTCTGGGCTACGAGCAATTCTTGGCTTAGCAGAAGTTAAATACATATATCTCATAATAATATACAATGATAATGGAATAGTAAATACCGCTATATACTCATATAAATTCACGCTTTCAGGGATAAACAAATTAAATTTAAAGATGAGATAGAGAGAATAGGTAATGAATATTGAGCCAGAGATTAATACATGAAATTGATCTAAAAGGTTAAGTGAGTATTGATCATATACAGTCTTGTGCTGAATTGCCTTATCTTTACCCAGGTAATGTAAATCTCCTCTTCTTTTAGCAATACTCAAAAACATTGCGACTTCAAAAATAGCTAAAAATAACCATGCTGAGATATATTCTTCGATAATTACACATCCTGCCAATGCTCTCCATAAATAACCTGTGGATAATATCAGAATATCAATAAAAGCATAATATTTGAAAAGGAGATTATATAGTTGTCCCGTGATTATAATTAAAATTAACATAAACACAAAATACCAATTTTGGATCAAAATTAAGAGTGAAAAGATAATAATTGCTACTAAAAAGACTAAAAGAATAAACGCGAAAGAAAGGGGTAAATCTCCTGAAGCGAGTGGTTTTTTTTTCATTTTTTCTGGATGATTTTTATCATTGCTTATATCCATTATATCATTTATAATATAATTAAAAGAGGAAGCACAACAAAGTAGGATAAATCCAACAATGAGAGAGAAATAAAGGGAAGAATCAAATAATTTTTGACTAAAAAAGATACCTACAAAAATTAATACATTTTTATAATATTGTCGTATCCTTAAAAGATTTAAAATACTTTTAGCTCTACTTGGCATAATAAGTTTGTAAAACGCCCATTTAAATTAAATTTTATTAACATAAAAAATTTTGTCTGGTCTAAATCTCTTTAAGATTCTATATCCCAATTTACTTACTAAGCTAATTTCTGATTTTTTTTGAATTATAGCAGTACGATAATCAAAAGTTAATAACTCTAATGATTTATAGGGAATCTTTATTTCCTTTCCAAATATGTTTCTAATAATTAATTGAATTTTATTAGAATTTTGGTTAAATTTCTTCTTGTTTTCATTATCTTTTTTATCAGTAAGAATTTTTTGAAAATAAGCGATTTCAATATTATTTACAGGCTTTTTTAAGTAGAGATGGGTCCTAACTTGGTGTTGTATCAACCAATTTATTAAGTCTAATTCATTAATTCTGAAAAGATTACTTCTGCTTATTGGTAGATAGATATTTCTAGGACGAATAATTATATCCTTAAACTTAAAATGAAATTGATTAATAAGATTATCTTCACTTTTATCAGAGAGAGAGATTACGCATTGTTCGAAAGTGTTCGCTATTTTAACATTATCACATTTCATGATCCGCAAAGTTCCTTTTTCTTTTAAGAATATATCGTAGTTAATGAAATCTTTAACCATTTCGATTGAATTTGGTAATTTTGTTTTATTTATCTGCTTAAGATGTTTATTGTTATTTTCATCAATGAAAATATAATTTGGTTTTTTTAGTTTATCATCTAATTCTATTCCACTTAAAGTAAGAGGTATCTCTTTATCTAAAAAATAAGTCCCACTTATATCTACAGAAGTTCTTGCATAAAGAGATGAATCTAAATGTCTCTCAGAATTATTCTGCAAATCTACGATACGAAATTGATCCGAATCACAAACATCATCATTAAAATAAATATTTTCTAATTTCCCTAAAATAACTTCATCAGTAATTTTATTTTGAAAAACAAATTCTCTTAAGAGTTCATGTTTGTAAATTTCTATTCTTTTAAATTTGTTCATTAAAATAGAAATATCTTTAACTTCAAAAAGTTCCGTAAACTTTTCTTTAGCAATTTTTCTGAATTCACTTCTAGCAGTTTTAAATTTCTTGGCATATGTTTTTTGAACAGATTTTTTTAAACAGATAAAGGGAAGGATTGCTTCTTTCCCCGGTTTCAACTTATTGTCTAATAATGCTGCGATTCTATAGTAGGTAGGAGGATGAGAATTGATTAAATTACTCAATAATGAAGCTCTTGATGGTTTGATCATAGCCGAATATAAATATTCTGCGGTCGCTTTATAGTCTAAAAGCTGATTATCTCTTGATATTTTTTCTTTACTTAAAAGCATTGTATTCAAACCAATTTCCCGACCAGAAGCATAGAAACTTTCTAAATTATAAAGAGCTTTTACAAGTTCTTTGGTGTATCCTGCTCTTTTTGCCCTTAAATCAGCTCTACCTTCTAATACCCTTACAAATACAAAAAGGATTACATAAATGAAGATATTTATAATAATAAAAGTAATAAGGGGAATCTGGGGATTACCAAAAGTATAATCATAAAAAGTTGCAGGAATACCAAGCAACATTCTTACAAGTAGATCCCCAGAAGTAATAGCTGTTAAAATTAAAGTATGTTTACCTTTTGTATGAGCTAATTCGTGGGCAACAATCCCTTTAAGCTCATCTTCAGGAATCTGATTAATATCTTCTGCAATAATAGCTACCCTTTTATCAAAAATTGAACCATAAGCCATCGCGTTTAAAATAGGGTATTTACCAATGCCTACTTTCACACTTCCTTTTATTTTTATTTCTTTTTTTATTTCCTCAACAAGATTTAATATTTTAATATTTTTAACAGGTTTTATGCCAAGTAATTTATCTAAAATTGGACCGGAAATAAAATAGATTATCCAATTTACAGCAATTAAAATAAAATAGATGTTAAAAATAAAATCGCCAAAATTGAAGTCATAAAAATCTAAAGGCTTATTATTAATAAAGTTTAATGGGGTATATTGATTTATGAAAACAACAGCTAACCATGCGATAATATAAAGCAAAAGGGTTAAATATTCTGGAGACATGAATCTCCAGACAATAAGATATCGCCTACCAAATAACAAAAATCCTAAACCAAGAATAATCCAGAAAGAAAAGGCGAAAGTAGTGTTCAATATTATTGGTTGACCCAAGTAAGTAGAGACTATACCTGCTAGAAAGATAACATTATAAGTTACGAGTGAGATTATTAATACTTTATTTAACACAGGATATTCTTTTAGTTCAATAATTCCAAACCATAAGTAAATAGAAAAGGCTCCCATGATAGAGGTTAATAAATCTTTAGAAAGAAAGAATATAAGGAAAAAGAAAAAGAAGATTGCAACGAAATCGCTCATCTCACTTCTTTTTCCATTTTTAACCCAGCGGAAAAATTCTTCTATTGAAAGGATATAAAATAAGGTAGTTAAGAGGAAAGCCCAATCTAATAGAATTTCAGATAAATGGGAGGGGAAATAGAACAAAAATAAAAAAAAAGCGGTTAATAAAGAACCACTAACATAGCAAATAAAAAGAACATATCTCCTATACTTTTTCAATTATATTACCATCAATACTTTTGTTATATACTTATTATAATCTATTAAGGAAATGAAGGAAGGAAGATATTTTAGCCCGGCACGGAATTTCGGTTGATGATCCCTCTCATCAACTTTCGAACCGTGGTCACGGGGTTCAAGGCCCCAGATGCTTGGCCACTACACCACCGGGCTTTAATTTGAGAAAAATTATCTCATAATTTAAATATTAAATGGTTTTAAATCTTGTTTAAAGAATTTTTCATCTAATAAATTTTTATTGATTTTTAAGAATCGAGTATCTTCTTTTTCATTTCGATATTCATCCGGGAGCATCTGAGGTATAGTCTCTATTATTGGAAACCATCGATGACATTCATTACAGAAGAGAATTCCCGATTCAATTTCTGTTTCTATTTTAATTTTATTAATAAAAAATAACTCGGGTATTATAGCTTCAAAATTCTGAGGATCATTGAACTTAAGATAATCATTAAGTTTTGATTTGATCTCTGTTTTAATTTTACTAAAACATAATTTACTCAGTTCATTTGAAGATTTGTCATGAACATGATCTAATTCTTCGATACTTGTAAGAATAAGATTAAAATAATCTTTAAATTGAGTGTTTTTGATTACGATATCGTCTTTAATAAAAAAATTTTCATCCTGCTTACTAAATTCAATGATTTTTTCCTTATTGATAGAATCTAAGTCTCTTTTTTCATATATATTAAGTATTTTTTGAAACTCCTCTGAATTTGTTTCAAAAGAAAAAATATATAATTCTAATGGAAATTGTTTGTCTATAGGACAAGCTAAAATGTCAAATAACCATGGTTTCATAAAATCGCCAAAAATGATAAGTTATAATAAATAACTTCTCAATTGTTGAACTAATTTATCTATCGTTCTATCTATTTTTTTCCTACGATCCATAAAATCATTTGAAAGTTTTTGATATGCTGCTTTAGAAGGTAATTTTCCTCTTTTGTATCGACTTTCTAATAGATTTAAACTATCATTTACACTAACACGCTCGGCATCTAGAACATCTAATTTCTTTACAATATTTTCGAAAGTTTCATTTGTTTTTGTTAACGTTTGTTTAAATGGGATTATCTCTTGCTTAATCTGTTCAATTTTTGCTGAATTTTTAGTTAATATGTTTTTATATTGCTTTTTTGCTACTTTTTTATGTTTTGCATCATCTTCTGTTTTTCTTATCTCTAGAATTAATGCATTCATTTCTTCATATAAATAGCAAAATTCTCGAATTTCATTTACAGGGATCACTTCTTTCTTAAACAGAGTTAAACCTTCTTCTCCTCTTTTAAGCTTCACTATTAAAACATAAACTGATGCAATTAAAGCTATGATCAATAAGAGAATGATAGGTCTTAAAAGAAGATTGAATAGATCTACTGAGTAAGTAAACTGTAATAATTTTCTTTCTAAGGGACTCACATTATTAAATTCATAAACAATAATTTTAGTACTTTGGGATTCTTCAATAGCAAAAGGAGGATTGGAGATAAATTCAATAGTGTTACATCCTTCAATAATTAAATTTATTGTTTGCTCTTCCCCTAAATAATCATGGATAGTAGTGAATATATCAATTTCTATAGATTGTTGTAGCCAATTCGATGAATAATATTTTTCAAAAGGTAAATCGTATTCAACTGTAAATCTGAATTTTGAATCTGGAGTTAATTTAGCACGATTTGTACCTAAACTAATAATTAAATCATCATAATTTTGAAGATCGCTCTCTTCATCTATTTCTGTTCCTAATAATTGACCTAGCTCATCAGAAACATATAGATTTTTCGCATCCTCAGGAATTTTTAAAGAAAATGTGAAAATGTCGACAACACCTTTGTTATGAATTAGAAAATCGTCTTTTACTTTTATAACACCCCACGGCGAGATGAGGATCTCTCTATTAATCTCTTCCATTTCCATTTTGGTAAATCTAGAGTCTGGTTGTGCCTCGTCATCTTCGAATGTTATTGTTACCTCTTTTTGATCTTCATTTAGGTTTCCTAAGAATGGTTCAATAAATGTTAATGCCGGATCTCTTATGATATCATATAAAACACCAACCCCTGTATCTACTCCCATTTCTCCCACATGTTCGAAATTAAGTTCTATTGCTTCAGTAGGGGGGATAAATAGAGATTTAACATCACCTTCAGCTCTATAAGGAAAGATTGGAAAGATATTACCAGTAAAATCTATTTGCTGATTGGTTCCGTTTATGCTATAATTTAATAAATTTCGAAAGGAAGTGATAAATTTTATGGTTCTTTCTTGTTGGGGCAGGAGGGGTGAATCAAAATATATAGATAGCATCTCGTAATCGTTCATGAGTATATTGGATCTTTCAATTAATAATGAATTATCATTTAAACCTCGGGCTTTAAAAAAGATTAAATCATCTGAGTATTCTGGAGGGATACCAATAAAGATTGACGTAATCGGATTATTATTTTGATTTTTTACAATAAATATATCTTCAATATTAACCAACCCATAACCTATCATAGTTGCAGTACGATCAGGATCTAATATAAGTATATTATCTATTCCATCCAAACTAGCGGAAAGGTGAGGATATTCGTAATTATCTTGTTTATATCCAATAAAACTTTTAGGAGGATTAATAAGGGATAGTATTATCATGAATAATATGAAACCCGTCATAAATGAGAATATTAACTTCTTTTTCGACATAATAACTAGATTAACTTACTTAAATTACCATACAATAATTAAAACAATTAATAAAAATTTTTCAAATTTATTTTTATAATTCGGGATAAAGCTTAATATTTTTGGTATTTTAATTTTATTTAATACATATTAAAATAAATTAGTAAATATTATGTCATCTAGAAGTGCTCAATCTAGGCGCAAGAAGAGAAGAAGTGGAAATGCTCCAATGCCTTTAGGGGGGGCTGGGCTGATGAGATTTTTTGAAGATAGTTCGATTGGAATAAAAGTAGGGCCCATAGGTGCGGTAATAATTTCTGTTGCTTTAGTTTTTATTGTAGTTTTTGCACATTTGGGAATATTTGATTGGCTTTTCTTATAATAATGAAGGTTTCAGAATTTCAAGAACTAATTAAAGAAATTTACTTCCATCAAGATAAGGAAAGAGGACTCAAGGGTACTTTTATTTGGTTAGTAGAAGAAGTAGGAGAATTAGCACGAATTATAAAAAACCAAAGAATTGATAAAAGAAAAGCATCTGAAGAAATTGCTGACATTTGTGCTTGGATTAATTCGATTGCCAACCTCTTAGAGATAGATATGGAATCAATTTTGACCGATAAGTATCCTGATAAGTGTATTCGATGTGGTTTAAAACCTTGCCAATGTGATTTACTGAGAGAAAAGAAATAAATCTAATAAAAAATCATAAAAAAGGCATAGTTACTTTTAACCTTATTTTTTGATTAAATTTTAGGAAAGATCTATTTGTTTTATTTAACAAATGTTCTTAGGAAATAATAGAAAGAGAGTTAAAAATAATAGAACGCAAAACTTTGTTTATGTGAAAATTAATTAATTTAATATTTTTTACATAAATATCTTAAGTAGAAAATTATAATTAGATGGGAATAGAAGTTGACAGAGGGAAAATTAATTTTTTCAAATATTCATTCTGAAGCAGAAGTGCACAAAAATGCATTCATTGATATTTTTACTGTAATAGGGAAAGGCGTTAAAGTAGAAAAAAATGTGTATATCTCAAAAGGTACCAAAGTCTATGGTAAAGCATTTATTGAGGAAGGTACATATATTGGTGAAAATTGTATTATTGGGCATCCACAAAGAAATTTATTAGCTAATTTAATTAAAAGTAAGCAACAATGTAATAATCTAGAAAGCCCGTTAACCATTATAGGAAAAAATTCTACAATTCGAGCAGGTTCAATATTGTATTCAGAAGTTATAATTGGTAGCAATTGTCAAACAGGACATAATGTTTTAATAAGAGAAAAAACGAAGATTGGAAATAATACTTTAATTGGCACTAATACTGTTATTGATGGAAATGTATCCATTGGATCTAATGTAAGTATTCAAACCGGGGTTTATATCCCATTATATTCGATTGTGGGAAATAATGTGTTTATGGGACCTTATTGTAAATTAACAAATGATAAATATATGTTGCGTAAACCTTATAATTTAAAAGGTGCTAAGGTAGAGGATAATGTTTCTATTGGCGCAAATGCTGTAATATTACCAGGGATAACTCTAAAAGAAGGAACAATTGTGGGAGCTGGAGCGATTGTGACAAAAGATACGGATGAAGATGATGTAATTATAGGAACTCCTGCGAAATTTTTAAGAAAATTTAGCTAGAGAGATCAATGAATTAAAATATAGGAAATTGAAATAATATTCATAATTCAATAGTAATAAAGGTTTGTGGTATGAGTTTCTTTAAAAAAAGAATTTGGATTGATATTGAAGAACCTAAAACTGCGATCATGTTTAATTCTCTTATCAAAAAGTTCAGCAATGAAGGAGCAACACTTCTAATAACAGCAAGAGATTATGATTCCACTTTTCAAATCTTAGATGATTTAAATATAGATTATATCAGAGTTGGAAAGCACGGAGGAGCTAAACTTAAGGATAAATTAAAAACATATATTGATCGATTAGGAGAATTGTATCCTTATATTATTAAATTTGAACCAGAATTCTTTTTAACCTTTTCATCTTTAGAGGGGGTAAGGATATCTTATGGATTAAACATACCATCTCTCGGGTATAATGATGAACCAAGAAACGTACCTGTTTGTAAATTATTATTTCCCTATCTAGACCATATTATAACACCAAAATGTGTACCAATTGAGTGGTATATAAAACTTCATGCTGATAAAGAAAAATTGATAAGATATAATGGAATTGATGAAATAGGTTGGTTATCAGAATATAAACCTAATCCTAACATTCTAAAAAAGTTTAACCTACGCAAAGGGGAATTTGTTGTTATCAGAAGTGAACCTAGCTTCGCGAGTTATTTTTTAAATACGCTTAAACCAGAAAAAACCCTGATTTCAGAGTTCTTTCCTCTAATTTTTAAGGAATTTCCTAATTTGAAATATTTAATTATTTTAAGAACAGACAAACAAGAAAATTATCTTAAATCTATTTTAAAAAGTTATATAAATAATCAAAATGTTATAATAACTCGATTTTTACCCAATATGAGTGATTTTTGTTTCTATGCTTCACTTGTTATTAGTGGAGGGGGTACAATTGTTCGCGAATCAAGTTTATTAAACGCTCCAAGTATTGAGTTTTTTCCTGGAGATACTGCTCCACAGGAACATTTTTTAATAGATAATGGTTTTCCATTATTCCATATAAAGCAAACTAATGAAATAGTTAAAAAGGCAACCAAAATTTTATCATTAAAACAAACATCCGACCGGTTTACCCTTTCCTTTAAAGAAAAAATTAAAACATTCGAAAATCCTAATGAAATCTGCTATAAAATCATAGAAGAGAGCCTAACTAAATAAATTACTATTAGGTCTTTTTTCTTGTTTCTATATCAGATAGAAAAAAGTTAAGAGTTTAATTTTTTAATTTGTGACCAGAAATATTTGATTGTTAAAAAATACCATACAGCTAAACTTGGTGCAATTAATATAAGTGAGAATAGAATGTTAGTTGGTATCTTTATAAAGAATAAATCGATTTCTTCATAAAACAATTGCATAATTACTGAGTCTATTAAAATTAATAGTAAAATAATGATAATTAGAAGAACTATCATTAAAAATATGATTCCTCTAATTCTAGGAAAATAATATAATAAAATGATTGTGGGAATTAAAAACGCAAATATAGATAAGATGACATAAAAAATGTTAACATTCCCTAAAGTCCACTGTGTAAGCAAAACCGATATTATTGAAAAGAATCCACATATTATTGATATCACATAAAAATTTTTAACCAAATCAGGTTCTTTTAGGGGACCTTTCGCTAAAATCAATCGAGGTAAAGTTAATGCAGACGTTCTCTTTTCAGAAGCCATTATTAGATCGTTATCCAGCAGAATGATATCACTTTTTTGATCCTGGATATCACTGCTCTCAAAAAAACCCTTTACGGAACTAATAACAAAAAAACTATTAAATATATGAATTAAGAGTGCACAAAAAACAGCAACCTCCATCGAACCTAATAAAGCAATGCAGGCAAAAATTGCACCCATACTTAATGTACCTATATCACCTGGAAATAATTTAGCAGGAAATTTATTATAAATGAAAAAAGGTATTATTACTGCTATTGAAGATGAAGTAATTAAAATAACTATACTTGAATTCCAAATTATGCCACAAATGAAAAGAAAAAAAAGGGCTATTAATGATGTACCTGAACCTTCTCCATTATAACCTTCTAACATATTCAGAGCATTTGCAAAAACAGCAACAATTAAAGGGGCTGCTAAAGGATAAATCATTGTTAACCTTGTAACTCCTAAAAAAGGTAAAGTGGGAGAAATAACATTTATGAACCCTATATAATTAGCTAAAAAGATCGCGGTACCAGTTAATATTGTTAATATTATTTTATAAAATGATTTAAGCTTAATACGATCATCCACAAATCCGATTA
>Ga0209427_10010757_pt1 | contig 10104 bp, 12 predicted proteins | sample DeeMarSWOR136_30_FD_187465 | JGI IMG/M metagenome (GOLD analysis project Ga0209427, IMG submission 187465) | Marine sediment microbial communities from White Oak River estuary, North Carolina - WOR-1-36_30 (SPAdes) (version 2) | ecosystem: Environmental > Aquatic > Marine > Intertidal zone >...
CCTCGCCCCTAGCCTGCTCCGGGGACATGTAGGCCACTGTTCCCATGATCGTGGCTGTTTTGGTCAGATCTGGTCCCCATTCAATCTTGGCTAAGCCAAAGTCCATGATCTTTGCCTGGCCCTTCTCGGTCAGCATGATGTTTCCAGGTTTTATATCGCGGTGAATTATCCCCTTCTCATGTGCCTCTTTAATACCTTCTGCCACTTGGACAGCGATATCCAAAGCTTCCCCAACTTTCGGAGGTCCTGACTTAATCCTCTCTTTCAAACTCTGGCCTTCAATATAAGCCATAGAAATGAAGGTCTGCCCCTCCCCTGCTTCCCCAGGAGAAGGCTTTGCCTCACCAATCTCATAGATTGTACAGATATTAGGGTGGTCCAAGGCTGCCGCAGCTTGGGCTTCCTGGATGAAGCGCTGCTTGGCCTCCGCGTCACGAGTCAGTTCCATGGGCAAAAACTTAAGGGCAACATGGCGCTGCAGCTTCGTATCCTCTGCCTTATACACAACACCCATCCCGCCTTCCCCGATTTTCTCGAGGATCTTGTAGTGGGAGATGGTTTTCCCGATCATTTTTTGCTCGCTTAAATCTCCCAGATTTTCAGTGGAAAGTGGCGGCTTATTCTCGTGAAATCTTTATCGTTATGAAGCAAGAACAGGTCATTTTCTATGGCCACCATAGCAATTAAACAATCGATTGTGGACACCGTCACGCCTGTCTTCCTTAATTTTAAATAGATCTGCGCCGCTTCTGCATAGGAATCTTTACCATTTTTCAGCTTATAAAAAACCTGCGTATCCAGGTATTTTTTCAATGTTTTGTAATCTCTTTCGGTTCGACTGCCTTGCAGGACTTCAAGGTAAATGAGGTGATTTATCCCAAAGGGAAGATTTCTATCCAGCACTGTATTGAAAATCTTGATAGCTTTGTTTTCAATCCCTCTAAAATAGTCTATTAAGATCGACGTGTCCACCAGGATCATCGGCTTCTCAGTTCCTTATGATTGTATTTCTCATCAAAATTGACCTTGCCCTTTAATTCTCTTAAATCGCGCCTTTTTCTGTTCCGGATAAACTCTTCAAGTGCCTTGTGGATCAACTCCTTTTTTGTTTTATATCGAGAGAGCTCAAGTGCCTCCTTCATCAGGCGATCGTCAATCACAATATTTGTGCGCATCGGAATATGCCTCCATATACACATTATCATATGTATATTTGAATTTGTCAATTTTTCATCCCCCCTTCCCAGATCTTCTCGAGGATCCTGTAGTGGGAGATGGTTTGGCCGACCATATTGCTAAATCATTCTCTATTTATCAACAGAAGGTAACTTATCTATTAAATGCCCGAGTCCCATTTTTTTGAGCAAATTCTTATACCTTGGATCAGATCTGACAGGATCGAAGACCGGTGGGATCGTGAAATAGAGCATGTTGCCGTCGCGTTCTTTAATGGCTTTTTCGAACCATTCAAAAGATTTGTCCAGCTCTCCAAGAGTGAGATAAATTGCAGCCGTCCAGAAGGAAGACACGTATCCTTTTTTTGAGCGCTCTTCAAGCTCTGCCAGGAACTCCTTGGCCTTGTCTTTTTTGCCTGCTAGAGCATAGAACCAACCCATATTACCGATGGCGGCAACAACAGGTGGCCCAGATTCCAGCATTTTCTTTCCACAGGTTATCGCTTCATCATACATACCTTTAAACACATATGCCGTCGCAAACGAGAGGTAGAGCAATGCGAAATTCGGCTCAAGATCAGCGAGTACTCTAAATTGATCCAATGCATCATCATAATCCCTTCTAAAAATGGACATAAACCCCAAACGGACTTTAATAAGAAAATTGAGAGGGTCTAGCTCCTGCGCCCTTTCGAGATGGGCAGTAGCCTCATCAAGATCGGCCTCCAAGTAAGTCCAGTAAAATTCATACCACTGGTGGGCGCTCGAAGAATTGGGATTGAGCTCGAGGGCTTTCTGGAAGTATTCCTTAGTGGCTTTAGGGTCCCAATCATAGGATAAGGCCACAAGTCCCAGTGATACATAAGCTTCAGCCAAGTGAGGATCAAGCTCGAGAGCTTTTTGGGCGGCTTCCCTCGCTTTTGGCATGGCTTCCTTATTGGGAAGGATGTCAAAACCCATTGAGAGTAAGGTGTATACCTCGGCAACGGCAGCATAGGCCAGAGCATAAACAGGGTCTTTCTCTATGGCTTGTTCATAATAAGCCAGCGCCTTATCCATCTCGAACTTGTTCAAACAATAGCGGCCTTTTAAATATAAATTATAAGCCTCCACATCGATGGGACCGTGCTCTTCGGGTGGTTTCCCGCGGACATCGAGGGCCACCAAGAGTTTATCCATGATTTTTTCGGTAATCTCATCCTGGATAGCGAACACGTCCTCCATGTCGCGGTCATACCGTTCTGACCAGAGATGATAGCCGTCTGCAACTTTGATCAACTGGGCTGTGATGCGCACCCGGTTGCCGACTTTTCTCACACTGCCTTCGAGCAGGTTGTCAACATTCAATTTCTGACCAATCTCGCGGATATCGACTTTCTCTCCTTTGAAGGCAAAGGATGAAGTCCGGGCAACGACGTGCAGGTCTGTTATTTTTGTAAGGGCGTTGATAAGATCCTCGGCCAAGCCATCGCTGAAATATTCGTTCTCAGGATCAGTGCTCATGTTGACGAACGGGAGAACCGCTATAGAAGGCTTACCCGCTGCTACCGAAATGGGTGGGCGGCCGACCGATCTCAAATCAGTCAAGAGGGCGCTCATGCTAGTAAAGCGCTTTTTTGGATCCTTCTCGAGAGACTTTTGGACGATTCTTTCCAGCTCCTTAGGGATATCTTTCCTGATTTTTGTCATAGGGATTGGATCCTCTTTCAGGATAGAATAAAGGACGGCTTGGTCATGCGTGGTCTTAAAAGGGCGCTCACCTGTCAGCATTTCATACAGCATGGCTCCGAACGACCAGATATCGGTCCGATAATCGACCTGCTCGCCTCTTGCCTGTTCTGGAGACATGTAGGCCACTGTTCCCATGATGGTGGCGGTTTTGGTAAGATCGACGCCCCAGGATAACTTTGCCAATCCAAAGTCCATAATCTTTACCTGATCTTCCTCTGTCAGCATGATGTTTGCCGGCTTAATGTCCCTGTGAATGATTCCCTTCTCATGGGCCTTCTGTAATCCTCTGGCGACCTGGTTGGCAACGGCCAGCGCTTCATCTATTTCGAGCGACCCAGCCTTTATCTTTTGATTCAGACTCTGTCCTTCTATATAGGCCATAGAGATAAATGTATGACCCACCCCTGCCTCCGCAGGGGCAAGCTTTGATTCGTCGATTTCGTAGATGGTGCAGATATTGGGATGATCCAGGGCGGCAGCCGCTTGGGCTTCTTGGATGAAACGTTGCTTGGCCTCCTCATCACACGTAAGTTCCTTGGGCAGAAACTTGAGAGCCACAGTCCGTCTGAGCTTAGTATCCTCCGCCTTATAAACCACTCCCATCCCCCCTTCCCCGATCTTCTCGAGGATTTTGTAGTGGGAGAAAGTTTTCCCGATCATTTTGACTCTTTTTCCTTAATCAGGATATATATTTAGCCAGTTTTTGGGCTTCTTCTTTTGCCTTTTCCATTATCTTTGGAAAGCGAGGATCGTCGCGAAGATTATCAAGGTTGGGATCGACCGCGAACCAGCGATAGTTACAGAATCCGATTTCAAGACATCTATCCAGCCAACGGAAGGCCTCATCTTTCTCTCCTGCCAGAGCATAAAACGAAGTCACAAAAAAACACCCGATGTGAAAGTCCCATCCAAATCCCCTGACTCTCTCATCAACATGTCTCAAGATTTCTTTCCCTTTACCCTCAGCACCTTCAAGAAAAGCAAAGGCAATGGGCCACAGTATCCCGTCAGGTTGATATTCCTTCACCTTGTTTGCGGCCATCCAAGCTTTATCCATTTTTCCTGCGTAGCGATAAGAAAGAGCCAACCATACTAATTTGGTTGGCATATCGACAGCAACCTGTTCATATTCGGCCACAGCGGCATCAAACATCCCCTGATAAAGCCGAATCGTACTGTGAATCCAATGGGCCATCGGCCAAAAGGGATCCGTTGTCAGCAATTGGTCGGCATCCTGCAAGGCTTCTTCAAAGTGAGAAGAAAGACAAAGGAGTATGGCACGCCACCATCTGGCATCCCTGTTTGTCGGATCGATTTTGAGGACTCTGCATAATCCTCCAAAGGCTTCCTCGACACGCCCCTTCTTCATTGCCAGATTAGCCTTTAAATACAGGGCACTAGGGTGGCTTTTATTTATGGCCAAAGCTTTATCAGCCATTTCTTCGGCTCTATCCAAGAATTCAGGATCAGGACGCTGTCCTGTATCTATATACAGTACGTAAACATTGGCCAGACTTACGTAAATATCCGGATTGTGGGGATCCAGACGCAGAGCTTCTTCAAGAATTTTCTTTGACTGGTCGAGGTTGTGGAGGATAGGTGTGTCTTGGAGAAATTTTCCCTGGAGGTATAATTCGTATGCCTGAGTATTTTTAACAGGTTTTAGTGGAGCCGTAATGGGTTCTTCGCTCAATTCGACTTCAAGCGCAGATGTGACTTCTCCGGCAACTCTTTCTTGAAAGTCAAAGATATCATTCAACTGACCATCAAACTTTTCTGCCCAGAGATGAGAACCATCTTCTGTATCGATGAGCTGAGCTGTTACGCGAAGCTGGTCTTCATAACGTCGCACACTTCCTTCCACCACATACGAAATCCCGAGTTCTCGACCGATATCTCGAACATCTTTCGTCTGTTCCTTATACTTCATAACCGAGGTCCGGGCAATCACTCGAAGCTGTTTATTCTGAGAGAGTGCCATGATCAACTCCTCGGTCATACCATCAGCCAGATACTCATTTTGCTTGCCTGGACTGATATCATCAAAAGGAAGAACAGCGATAGATTTTTTATCCTTTCCTGCTTTTTCGGCCAATGTCTGAGGATGATATTGATAATCTGCCAAATCTGCTAATAAATCCTCCATATTTTGGTACCGTTGAGGGGGGCTTTTCTCCATGGCTTTAAGGATTATCTTCTCCAGACTCTCTGGAACATTCACCTTGTGTTGAGAAATTAGTGTGGGATCTTCATGAACCACTCGGTAAAGGATTTCGGTCGGAGTGCCTCTGCCGAAGGCAGGAAATCCTGTCAGCATTTCATAGATGACCATGCCCAGAGAAAAAATATCGCTGCGAGGATCGACTTTTTCACCCTTGGCTTGCTCTGGAGACATATAGGCAACAGTCCCTATCAGAGTCTGGGTAACAGTTAAATCATCCTTCTCTCTTAACTTGGCTATGCCAAAATCCATGACTTTAACCTGTTTTGCCTTCGTGAGTTTATCCTCAAGCATAATCATGATATTGCTGGGCTTGATGTCCCGGTGGATGATACCTTTCTTATGGGCTAGGGATAAGGCATCAGCGATGGAGAGGGTAAATTCCACGGCTTGATCGACGGAAACTGGACTGGAAGTGATCAGTTGATCAAGAGTTTGGCCTTCCATGTATTCCATGGAAATAAAGCTTTTTCCCTGCCATTCATCGAGAGCAAACACTGTGGCGATGTTCGGATGAGCCAAGGCTGCAGCTGCTTGAGCCTCTCTCGCAAACCTCTCTTTCGCTTCTTCGTCTCGAGTGAGCTCTGGAGGCAAAAATTTCAGGGCAACGATCCGTTTGAGTTTGGTATCTTCAGCTTTATAAACCACTCCCATCCCCCCTTTCCCGATCTTCTCGAGGATCTTGTAGTGAGAGATGGTTTGCCCGATCATGCTTTCCACCTGTGTATTGTAATCTGACTTATATCAAAGGGGAAAATTGAAGTCAAATAGAGACGGAGAAAGTATTCTCTTTTATCTTCTTTATTTTTTTGACTTAAGATATTACAATATCTGGTCATTATCTGAAAGGAGATTACCATGTTTGATATAGCCAAAGCTTCGTTGAAAGATCTGTTGGGGTTTGCTGTCAGGTCTGAGATAGATTCGAATCAAGTTTACTCCGACCTAGCTGATAAATACTCCAACCCTCTTTTGAAGGAAAAGTTCCAATGGCTGGCCTTCGAAGAAAATAAGCACAGAGAGACCTTGGAGAAGCTGTTTGAGGCTCTTCTGCCCAGGGAAAAGCTGGAGATCCCTGCTGAAACCAGCGAAGAGCTGTTCAAAAAGATCACCATTACCCCTTCATCAACCCTCGTCGACCTTCTCTACCAGGCCATGGAATCAGAAAAAAAGGCTGAAAAATTCTATGCCCAACTGGCGGACAGAGTCGAATCTCAATCCAGAAAAATTCTGGAGTACCTGAGCCAAGTCGAACACAGCCATTACACCATGCTCAACGGCGAATATCTCCTGGCCCAGGAATTCGAGGATTACGGCGAGAAAGACATCGATAAAGTCGTCACCTAGAGAGCCGTTTCAGGTCCCTCGATATCCAGGTTAGCTGGTTCGTAGTACTCCCGAGGATTCTGACAGGATGGACACCTTGGCGGAGGTTCTGTTCCCTCAACAACATATCCGCAGACGCTGCATTTCCATTTAATCGGCTGCTCTCTTTTGAACACTGTCCCTGACTTGACCATCTCTAACAGTTTCTTGTAGCGTTCTCGGTGTCGACTCTCGATTTTGCCTATCTGGTTGAACAAACGGGCAGCATCTGCCTGCCCTTCTTCTTCGGCTTCCTTGGCAAAGGTTGGATACATCTCGACTGTTTCATAATGTTCACCGTCTATAGCTACCTCCAGGTTGGCCGCGGTATCCCCGATGCCGCCCAGAAGTTTGAAGTGATCGCGGGCATGCTCTTTTTCGTTCTCAGCTGTCTCTTCGAAGATTTTGGCGATGTAGTGGTATCCTTCCTGCCGAGCCACCTCGGCAAAGTAGGTGTACTTGTTCCTCGCCTGTGATTCTCCCGCAAAAGCGGCCTTGATGTTTTCTTCTGTTTTACTCATTGTCTATACTCCTTTTTTCCTAGTATTTATTCTCTTCTAGCCAATTCTTTTCCGGCTGCATGCCTTACAGATTCCCCTCAAAACGACCCGGCTGCTGGTGACATCAAATTCTCTCAGTAGCGAGCTTGGTATCTTCAAATCATCAAAATCGCTGTTACAGAAATCAATGATCCTTCCACACTGCTGACAGTGAAAATGATGATGACTGCTCAGATCGGGGTCAAAACGTCTCGGGGTGGTATGCCCCTCAACCAGATTGATCAGGCCGATTCGGGAGAACGTCAACAGAGTCCGGTTAACTGTATCATAGGAAATATTTGGAAATTCCTTCCTGACAGCCTGAAACATCTCATCGGCAGAGGGATGACTTTTCGCTTTAGCAAGTTCCCGGAAAATAGCCGTTCGCTGCGGTGTCACCCTGAGATTATGCCTTCGGCATTCTTTGCTGAATACGCCAAGATCAATTTCTTTTTGCATATAATTATTAAATAAGAATTATTATTATTTGTCAATATTTTTTTGCAAATCAGAAGACCGGATTGGATGAAATCCTTTTCTCCTCATCGGAATATTCAAGATGACTGAGGAGGCCTTCTGGATGGCAGGGCGGCCTCCAAGGGCAAAGACATAATCAGAGAGATTTATCTAAGTTAAAGAAAATGATCAGAAAAGCAGAGGTATCGTACAGCCCGTGGCTGAGGATTGGCACCCAGAGGTTGCAGCGGTCGGCAAGATAAGCAAAGGCATAGATGACTCCGACGATTCCGGTCAGGATAATCCCCGATAATCCCTGGTAAAAGTGTCCCATCCCGAACACTATCGAGGTCAGAACAAGAGCGATGGCCCAACCAGTGTTTTTGTTTTTGAACAGGCCGACGATGCGGTTCAGAACGAATCCTCGGAAAATCATCTCCTCCCCGAACGCAGCCAGAGTCCAGACAATGATCAATCCCGAGATCAAAGCCGTCAGATTCCCCCGGAGGGCATCGAACCGGCTGATATCTACAGGTTGATTCGTAAGATCGATCACTAAGGGAGAAAGAATCCGTCCGACGAGGACGTGGATGGTGATGACTCCTCCAACAGCCAAGAGTAGAGTCCGGGTCCAGTTTTTCGGACGCCGAAGACCGAATTCTCTCCAACTGCTCCGCCTCAGCCAGAGGAGCCCAGAAATCATCAGCAGAGCGAGCAGAATGCTCGATAAGGCCAAAGGAACATTGTTCAAAACATTTCCCAGCCAGAGAGCTCCTCCGGAGATGAGCAAGACCAGGATCATGGCGGCCAGAACAGCCGCCCAGCTCGTTTTTAATCTCTTTCCCCACCGGTCGCGCAGGGATGGATTTTCAAGACTCATGGCGGATTAAAGCCTGCGGGAGAAATGGCGGTAGAGAAAATAGGTTAAAACAAAGGAAAGGATGAGTATGCCAAGAGGAAAAAGCAGACCAAGCATGGTTAATCCTTTTTCTTGTGTTTTTTTCGGTAGGAAAAAAAGGCAAGCAGAAGACCCAGGAAGGAAAAAAAGTAGGCAATCGACATCCCGATAACAACCGACAGGCCTTGACTCATCTAATCCTCCCACCTGGCAATCTTTTCCAGATCTTCCAGGTATTCTTTTTGTTTGACCTCGTAATCCTCTGAGATGGCTTTGAGTTTTGGGTCGATGATCTTGATCATGATCACGAGCAAAATGACACTGACTCCGAGCAGCACCCATCCATACCAGAGCAGCAGCAAACTCATGGCTACACCCACGGCCAACAAAAAATATATGAGTGGGGAGAGGATGAAGGTGAGATAATCCTCTTTCGTCCAGCGGTCAGCGTCCGCGGCTGTCCAATTTTTCCTTATCCAACCCATCCTAGCCTCCTCCTCCGCTCGGCTGATTCTCCGTCTGTAACAGGCCTTGCCTCTGGGCCTGCTCGCGAACGGGCTTCCAGCGGCCCAGGGGCCGGGACATGACATAATACTTGACCAAACGATCCATGTCTTCCGGCGGTGTCAGGAATGTGATCGGGATGTAAATCAGGGCGCCCAGAATCATCATCAGCCAGAACTGCAGATAATCGGGAAGGACGGGAATCACCCGAAACTCAGGCAGGACCCAAACGATGAGCCAGCTCAACCCGAGATTAGCGATCCAGGAGGACAGATATCCCCAGGCATTGAACCGCCACCAAACGACCTGAAGGATGGAAGGAAGCCAGATCCCGGCAGCCATGATCCAGAGGGCAAAAATGAGCCATTGGGTAATCTCCTGCATCATCAGACCATACAGAAAAGATCCCAAGAGAAGGATGAAAGTGGAAACTCTGCCCACCCAAACGAGCTCTTTGTCGCTCGCTCTCGGGTTGAAGTAATGTTGGTAGAGGTCGCGGGTAGCGTAGGACGCGCCAAGGTTTAGATGGGTCGAAATCGTCGAGAGGTGGATGGCCCACTCCTGAGCGTGGCCAGGGGAGACAACCCAGGGCTCGACGGCAGCCCAGTCGAAGAACTGCCGGAGGGCGAGGGAGTAAGCGCGAATGGTGTTATCGCGGCCCGACTTCCGGCGCTTGGATTCGAGCCAGGCGTTTTGGGCCGCCTCCCACGCCATCCAGAGGGGGGTATCGTCGACGACGGTCGCGTGGTCGAGCCAGGTGCGGACAGGCGCGGGCGCGAGATCGAGGGTTGTCGTGTCGGGATCCATGGCTACCTCCGAGTAAATGTGCGGCGCTGGACGAGATCGTACCGCTGCTTCTCATCGCGACCGGCAGCCTGGCAGAGCGCCGCGGCAAAGAAGCCGGCGAAGACGCCGCCGAATAGGGCGGGGATGAGCCAGAACCAGTGAATCATGGGGACCTCCTGACGGTCTGTGGTTGGGGGTTGATGCCCAGGGAGCGGAGGGCATCCGCCAGGTATGCCTCGCGACGGTGGATGCCGGTGCCTCTGCAGGTCGGGCAGGAGCTACTGATCACGTTGTTTTCGTAGGTGACGGTCACTAGCCCTGTGCCGAAGCACGTCTCGCAATCACAGATGGCGATCACACGATAGTCGGGCATTGGGATCTCCTGTTGGGTTAAGAGCGTTTATTCGTCCTGCCTATGCGCGATGCTTG
>Ga0209427_10010760_pt1 | contig 10103 bp, 7 predicted proteins | sample DeeMarSWOR136_30_FD_187465 | JGI IMG/M metagenome (GOLD analysis project Ga0209427, IMG submission 187465) | Marine sediment microbial communities from White Oak River estuary, North Carolina - WOR-1-36_30 (SPAdes) (version 2) | ecosystem: Environmental > Aquatic > Marine > Intertidal zone >...
CGACGATTATGAGGTAGCATTTAGGTCTATTTGCCCGTGTAAATCTTAAGGCTGAAAGGCATAGGTGTATTGTGCTCACGCGTTCCTTCGCGGGCTACTCCCCGCTCGGGGATGGTGGGGTATACCTACGGGATAAGCCGCGGATGGTACTGGGCGGCCGGGTGGGAATAGATGACTCACGAAAAAGGGGAGTGGGGGGTATATCTTGTGCGATAAGCCGTGGATTAGACTGGGCGGTAGGGTGGGAATAGATAACAAATGAAAAGGGGTAGGGGCAAGGGGCTTCACCCTGATATAAAATCTAGCTTCAATGTGACTTAAGTCATAGTGGTCGGCTTCACGCGGTTGTATTATACTTCTGTAAGGTAAGCGTAATATCAGCTATCCAGAGAGGTATCAGGCATGAACAGTAAATGTCCCGGACAGGATATCAGAAACCTGCGGGCGGCCATGTATAAATGCCCCAACTGTGGTAATGAAGTCGAAATGTTCTCCGATGAACTCAGGATAAAGTGTAAAAAATGCGGTCAATACGTTTACAAGGAGCAAACACCTTCCTGCATTGAGTGGTGCCCCGCGGCGCGTCAGTGCCTTGGGGAGGAGAGGTGGAAAGCGCTGAAGGGTGAGACCGCCGATTAATCTCAGGAGGCATGATATGGTAACTAGGACGGTCCGCAAGATAGTAAAAATCGACGAAGAGAAGTGTAACGGTTGTGCCGCCTGTATAATCTCCTGCGCTGAGGGGGCACTCCAGATTATAGACGGCAAGGCAAGACTTATCAGCGAGACATACTGCGATGGTCTCGGTGCCTGCCTCGGAGAGTGTCCGCAAGACGCTATAACTATTGAGGAGCGTGAGGCCAAGGAGTTTGATGAGGAGGCGGTAGCGCAACATTTACAGGAAAAAGAGAGCATTGACGATAGACTTCCCTGCGGGTGTCCCTCGGCAACCGTCACCCAGTTTGAAAGGCAGGCCGAGACTGGAGCTCCGGCACGTGAAGTGGCCGAATCAGCTCCCGAATCAAGGCTCGGTCACTGGCCCGTACAGCTAACTCTTGTCCCGCCATCGGCGCCGTTTCTAAAGGAAGCGGACGTTGTGCTGGCGGCGGACTGCGTTCCGTTCGCCTATGCCGGTTTTCATCGGGACTTCCTCGGTGATAAGGCGCTGCTGGTGGCCTGTCCCAAGCTGGACGATTTCCAGGCCCACCAGCAAAAGCTGACCGAGGTCTTACGCCAGTCCGGACTCAAGAGCCTGACGGTCGTGCACATGGAGGTGCCCTGTTGTTCCGGTCTGGTGCATATGGCTAGGCAGGCGATTCTCGCCAGCGGTAATGTTATACCCTTCCGGGAAATAACCATCGGCATCAAGGGCGATCGGCGGTTGGATTAACCGACCAACAGCCTTTTACCCAGTTCGAAGGCTTCGTTAAGGGCGGTCGGGTGTTCCTTGATTTCCCCCCTCTTATCAACACCACGGATGAGGAGCTCGTCATGATATTCAGCGTTAATGGCCTTGAAGAAGTATTTCATGGTCAGTTTCGGCCCGTCGAATAACTTTTCTCCTCTGGTAGCGCCGACGGCGATGAATGCGCCCTTTCTGAGAGGAATATCCAGGTTTTTCAGGATGTATTTTCTCGCCCAGAGTGCCTGGCAGCGGCTGATGAAAGCCAGAACCTGGGCACTTACGGTATAGAAGAATATAGGGGAGGCGACTATGATAGCATCAACATCGAGCAGTTTGGGGTATATGTCATCCATATCGTCTCTGATAACACAGTTGCCGTCTTTCAGGCATCCGTAATACTCCCGGCAGGGTGCTATCTTGAGCTTGTCCAGGATGATTTTCTCTGTCTCGGCCTCCTGGCTCTGCGCACCTTTCAGAGCCTCATCCAGCAGCAGGTCGGTATTCCCCTTAATTCTGGGACTTCCCATAATACCCAGAATTTTCACGCTACCTCCGTTTACCGGATGTCAATGAATAATTCTCCGCCTTCAGCGAGGTTTTCTTTACTGTATTCCAGGATGTTAATACTTACCGCTTGAGGCGGACACCCGATATTCTTAACGATGGCTTCGGTGACGTCTTTCACCATGCCCCGCTTCTGCTCGACAGTTCTTCCTTCAATGAGTTTTATAGTTACTAACGGCATGCTTTGTCCTCTCTGTAATATACGTTTAAGACCAGAATATAACAGTTATCGGACAGTGTCAATTTGAGGGATTGTCTGCTGTGCTAGAAGCGTCTCATCTTCAGGACCATCGTCAGGATCGTAATCAGTGCCAGGATAATCGTCAGGAGCAGGGCTCCGACCACATAAATCATCCAGTTTGGTATCGTCGTGGACGGCACATTATCTGGTGCCGGGACGGTGGCCTGGGATGATGGCGGTGGTGTTACCCGCATTGGTGATGGTGTAGCGGGCGGGGGGGATAATATTTCTGGTGATGGTGACGCAGTCTCCGGGGGCTCTGCCGGTGATGGTAATGTCAGCTCGGCGACCTTTCCCGTGGCTTCGTCTACAGGTGCCGACTCCGTGGTGAAGGCACCGGCGGCGCTCCAGGCACTGAGAGTATTGCTGTTGATGGCCCTCACCTTCCAGTAGTAGGTGGTGTCGTAGTCTAGGCTGACGTCACAGCGCCAGACGTTGCTTGTCAGGGCATAATCGGCATTTTTGATAACTACGGGTTTAGCAAAATCGGCGTCGGCAGATATTAGCAGTTCGTAGGTATCGGCCCCCACAACGGAAGTCCATTGAAAAACAGGTTTTATCGGTACCTCAATGGCACCGGCAGTGGGGCTTTCCAGCTTGAGGGAGACGGTCCCGGTATCCAGGCTGGTCGTGAACGACCATTTGTCTGACCACGGGCTCAGCACCGGTGCGCTGGCCCTCACCCGCCAGTAGTAAGTAGTTGCCGGTTCAAGGGTGGGCAGTCGGGTGGAACTGCCTTGAGTGTTATCCTCGAATCCATCAGGGACAGAGGAGAAATCGGTCTCATAATCAAGCTGCCATTGGTAGCTGGTGGTGCCATCCAGAGTTTCCCAGTCGAGGCTGATATTTTTAATGGTGTGGTCAATGAGGTTGCCCGTACCTGATGCTTGGTTGTCCGGCGATATCAGGGTGACCGGCACTGTCAGTGTGTCGTTGAAAGTCATCAACCTGATATTGGTGGTATCGATTGACCATAATCTGTGGTCGTTTTGCCATAACCCGGATAGAGTGACGCCGTCGCTGAGGCCACGGGTTACCGTTTCAAATGTTGGCCCGAGCGAAAATGTCGGGTTAAGGCAGCGTTCCATACCGCCATCGGCATCGGAGTTGGCGGCGTATAATACACTATCGTTAACTAGAACAAGCTGATTGAGCATGGCGCCACCGGGCAGGGTGCTGTTGATGTTCTCCCAGTCGGTACTGGTGCCGATGATAAAGCGATAGACCCCGCTATCGGCGGTATCGCTGGCGGCATAGATGGTGTTGTTCTGTTTAAATCCGGGGTCGAAGGCAACGGCGACGGAGTCGGTGAGGGGTGGCGAGGCTGCGTCAGCTGGTAGTGGCCCAAAAGAGGCGCCGTTATTGTCGGAACGGTAAATCCAGCCATTGGTATTGCCGGCGAGTACAGACTCATCCTGTTCATAGTCAGGTGACAATACCAGGGAGTTCAGCGGCTGGCTGCCTGCCGGTACGCCTTCGGAATAGATAAAGCCGCTGTTTGTGGTTCTATAGACGAGTCCGTTACTGCCATCGTAGCTGCCAACGAACAGACTTGTATCGTCAGCTATTGCCCAGGTGTCAATGGGAAATGGGGAACCGGTATCAGGGTCCTGGGTAAAACGACATCTGTAATTCTGTCCATTATCGGTTGATTCCCATATTGCCGGTCGGCCATTACTTTCTCCGGCAACAAATACTGTCTGGATATTATCGCCGTATTGTGGGGGTAGTCCAACCATTTTCATATTGTCAACATTAGCCAGCGCACTGGCCAAAACTCTTTCCCACGTGTGAGTGCTATTAAGACTGCGCCAGAGGCTGTGCTCACCGCCAAAGGTGAGCATGAACAGAGTGTTGTCCTGGCTGTAATTGGGGGAAGGAGCTAGGTCGACTATAAAGTCAATGGCAGTGTCAATCAGGCTGAGCTGGTTCCATGTTTCACCTCTATCGCGACTAATCGAAAGGGCGCTACCGCCACCGCTGGTGGCGGCATAGGCTACACCGGTATTCATGAAATCGGACGTCATGAGCAAGCAGGTACATGATTCTCCGGTTGGCTGTTTACGGCTCGTCGTCCAGCTCTTGCCGCCGTCCAGGCTGAGGTAAGTCCGGGCGTTATCAGCCGCGCCAGCCAGCAGGCTGACGACCGGATAATCCCCGCAAGCCGCCAGTCCGGTAATATCAATATTGTCCAGTCCATGGATGGAGCCGGCGTTCAGGTCGATAGCCAGCGAATTGCCAGGCGCTTCGGCACAGTTGATTTTATAAACATCCCCTTCGCCTGTGCCGGAGTCAATGGCAACAAAATATGCGCAGCTTCCGGAAGAGGCTTCAGCATCATAATTACCGGGGAAAGCAATCGTCGCCGAGTTAGCCAAAGGCGTGGGAGATCCCGAGTTATCCTTGTCCAGTCTGGCGTCTCCTATATCTTTGCCCCAGCCGGTATTGCCGATTTTACTCGTAACAAAAGTGTCGGTTTCGTCGGTTACCACAGCCACAAGCTGATGGTCGGAGCTATAATTAGGTGAGAAGGCTACGGCATATACGTCATAGCTTCCGACGTCTGTGTCTGTCCAGCTCGGGACAATGTCTGCTTCGTCCAGAGTATAGATACCGCCGAACTCTGAGCTATCGGTGTCTCTGGTGCCAGCAGCGATGATATTATTATTCAGCCAGGTAATATCAATTGAGGTTATTTCGGTGTTGTTCTCGCTGGGTCCAGCTGGAATTGCCGGCAACGAATGAAAGGTCTGACCGCCATTGGTAGACCTGTAAACGGTCGATGAGGTGGCGTAATATATTGAGCTGGCATCATTGGGTGATATGGCTATATCAACTATGGCATCCTGCACTTTGCCGATATGTGACCAGCTAACACCACCATCAGTCGAATTATAAAGGGTATAGGTAAGGCCTTCTACGCAGGCGTAGAGATTGCCGTCGCTGGCCAATGTCAGGTGCTGGATATCGGAACCTTCGGCCAGTCCCCAGCCCCCTGCTTCACCTTCGGTGGGAATATTGACCCTGGTCCATTTTACCGCATCATCAGACGCCGCCACCTTATGTGCAGGGATGAGTGTGATGTTAAAGCATACTAACGGAATCAGCCCCGCAACAAGGACGCATATCTTGAAGTATGGACCCCGGCCGGACTTTGCCGTTGACACATGCCGAATTTTACTCTTACTTCATATGTATGTCAATACTCGTCGTGCGATATTCTATGTTGAATAAGTTCAAGCCACATTATATACTGAATTCAAGGAGACTAAGAGCGGAGAGATAACCATGGAGTCGGAGTTCACCGAAATTGATGAAGGTACTGACTATGTCGGATACCAGGAGGCCCTCAATCTTATCTGCTCGAATGTCAAGCCTGTGGGCGTTGAAGAGATACCTCTGGATTTGGCTGTTGGCCGCATAGTAGCCGAGGATGTGATAGCGCTGGTAAGTTACCCATCAGGTGATGTATCGCTTAAGGATGGTTTTGCCGTTAAATCTGAGGATGTAACCGCTGCTTCTGCGCAACAACCGATATGCCTTCAGGTGACCGGTTCCGTATTCGCCGGGTCCAAGTTTGAAGGTGACGTGAAATCAGGCAACGCCGTTAAGGTATGTTCCGGTGCGCCGATACCTCAGGGGGCGGATGCCGTGGTATCAGGTGAGTTTTGCGATGAAGTATCAGCTAGAGAGGTTTGCGTCAGGGCTAATGCAGAACACGGACGGAACGTGCTGCGTGCCGGTGGAGAGGTGAAAGCCGGGGCGACCATTGTAAGCAGCGGGGAAAAGTTATTACCGGGTTATCTGGGATTGGCGGCGGCCGCCGGCATCAATCGCATCAGTGTCTATCGTAGGTCGAAGGTCGCTGTTATAGGTGTAGGTGATGAGGTGGTAGCCCCCGGAGAGCATCTTCACCCAGGTCAGCTCTATGCCAGCAATCTGGTAACCATGGGGGCTTGGCTGGCTTCTTTTGGCATCCCATACATTACTTCGGTAATCAACGACAATGAGGAAGCTATCAAGCAGGAACTGCTGACTAACCTGCCAAAAACTGATACTATTCTTACCAGCGGTGGTGCCTGGGGGAGCGAGCGTGACCTTGTTATCGGTGTGCTTGATAAACTCGGCTGGCGGGAGATTTTCCACCACGTGCGTATGGGACCGGGCAAGGGTATCGCCTTCGGATTGTGGGAGGGCAAACCGGTGTTTTGTCTGCCGGGTGGACCGGCCAGCAACGAGATGGCTTTCATGCAGCTTGCCCTTCCCGGTATACTGCGCATGGGTGGAGAAAACAGGCATCCTCTCCAGACGGTATTCGCCAGGCTTACCGAGAATCTGAAGGCACGCCACCAGGCATGGACAGAATTCAAGGACGCCACGCTTTACCGTGATTCCGGCGGGAATTATACGGTCGGACTATACAGAAACAGGAGCCGTCTGCAGGCAATTGCCAGTGCCAATAGCCTCGTCTGCATCCCGGAAGGCACTGAGTCCCTGAAAGCTGGTGATATTGTCCCCGTTCAGGTACTGGCACCCAGGTTGGACGATATATAAGACGGGGTACGCCTGGCAGGCTGAAGCCGCTTATCTACTGAACTTTTATAAAAAAGAGAGCCCCCCGAATTTCGGGGGGCTCTCGGAGTCTCAGTATATTATCCGTCAAGCCATTCTTAGACTGTTCGTCTGGTCCTGACTATCAGGACAATTACCGCGATGACCAGTACAGCACCGATAATGATTATCGCCAGGATATAGGCATCATTTATAGGTTCCGTTGCTGGTGGTGGTGCTGGAATCTCTATAATTGGTGCCGGTTCTGGCGGCGGTATCTCGATTACCGGTGGAGGTGTCGTGACGATTTCCACTGGCGGTGGCGGTGGAGGCGCTTCGACAGCTACCGTGAAGTTGGCGATGGTTGACCAGTCGCCCTCTACCGGGTCGATAGCCCTGACTCTCCAGAAGTAGGTCGTGCCTGGGTCAAGTTTTACAGCCGGTCGGATACCGGTTTCGGCTATCGTGTCGCTGAACAGCGGTGTCGCGAAGTTGGTGCTCACAGCCAGCTGGAATTCGTACTTCTTGGCTCCGGATACCGGACTCCACGAGAAGGCCGGGTTGGGGTCGGCCGTCTGGGTTCCGTTGGCCGGTGAACCGATTGTCGGTACCGCGGCCGCTCCGGGCTGGACGGTGAAGGAGCGTGCCTCTGACCAGACACCGGTTAACGGCAGGTCGGTCCGTACCCTCCAGTGGTAGGTGGTGCCGGGCTGGAAGTGATTACCCGGAGCGATGAGCGCCATCACGTTGAACGAACCACCGACCTCGCAGAACGGGTCAGCATCGCCTGAGCCCAGGCCATCTATGTTCACTGTCGAGGTGAAGTCGGGATCCAGGGCGATATTAACCTCGTACGCGGTGGCTTTGGATGGCCGTGCCCAGTTGAAGACCACGTCGTGCGGATAGCCGGTGATGGAGTTCATCTGGATCAGTGATCCATCACCCGGGCCGAGGACTACCGGTCCACTCAGTGCCAGAGTATCGTCGAAGTAGTAAGTCATGTCCATGAAAGTATCTATGGCATAGAGCACTATGTTATTGGCCGGGCCGCTGCTTGCCTTCAGTGCTGAAGGTGACGCGTCGAAAGCACCGACTCCGACCTCAGGCATGTACCTGGTGCCCCATATACCTGCCGAGTGTGTTCCGGGGACGGTCGGTGCCAGAGTGCGGTTCATGTAGCTTGCCGAGGTGTTGGCGCTGAGAACGTAGAGCACGCCTTCATGAAGTACCATGCCCTTATTGGTCTCGCCTGAGGATGCCGCCGGCATGTTCATCGTCTTGAATTCGCCGAGAGGATTGGCCGGACCAATCTCGCAACGCTGGACGGAGTTGTTGTTCTCGTCGGCGAGGAAGATGAAGTCACCGGTATTCAGGCCGGTGGCAGCTGCCTGCTGAGGGCCACCAAACATAATGCCGAATGTCTTCGTCCAGGTGGAGCCGCCGTCTTTCGTGTAGTTCAGGCCGCCGGCAGTACCGGCGACAAGCAGGTCGTTCTCACCGAGGCTCAGCAGGGTGTTGATGGCGTTGCCGCTTCCCAGCTTGGTGTCTATGGGCAGGCTCCAGGTGAAGCCCTTGGTGATACTCTTGTAGACGCTGATGTTAGCCTGTTGACCGATGTAGACAACGTCATCGCTCTCTACGGCCATGTCGGCAATGTTTTTCGGGGCGGTGCGCTTGTACCACCGTGACAGGCCGGCGTCGGCCGTGTAGTACAGTTCGGTACCGCCTTCAACGCCGGCGTAGACGACATCGGGATTAGTCACGACACCGCGTAGGATAAGGGTAACGTTATCGCTTATACACAGGACCTTCTGTGCGCCGAACATCTGCATGCGGTAGATGGAGGTCTCAACGCCGTCATTGGCGGCAAGGAACCACGGGTCACCGGCCGCCGTTATTAGGATATCAGTGATGTTGCCAGGACCGACGCCAACACCGCTGTCGATGAGGGCGTAGTCGTTCCAGGTGTTGCCGTAGTCGACCGACTTGGATAGTGCCGAGGCAGCGCCCACCTTGGCGCCGTACAGGGTTTCCCCGGCGAACATGATCTGCACTTTGTCGGCACCGGTGTCATCAACGCCGATTTTCTTCCAGGAGCGGGCGGGCAGGACCGTCGGTGATGTTGCCATCGGGTCGGCACTCCGGTAGACATTGTTGCTTTCGTAGGTTCCGGCAGCCAGGTTCGTGCCGTCGAAGGCAACGCTGTTGATGCCTACTCCAGGAACCGTACCACCGAGTATCGCGGCGGGAGGAGCAGAATCGCGGCACCGCCAGATACCGCCGATTTCCGTACCAGCCGGTGAATCGATAGAAGCGCCGGCGAAGGCGATGCGTAACGCTTCGTCACCACCGTCGTAATCGGGGTGCAGGGCGACAGCCGCGCTTATGACATCAAACGCTGTTGCCGGAGCAGTAGTGGATGAAAGAGTTACGGCATATCCACTGGCGACATCGTAATCCCATTTGCGCGAGTTGAAGCTGAGGATATGCAGCCTCAGGGTACCGTTATCGGCACCACCGCCTATTTGCTCGGACAGGGCGACAGCCATGTAGTCGGCCGAGAAGCCGGGCGAGAAGGCCATGGCTACGATGTTGTCAATCCCTGTAATGGCAACGTTACCAGGTGTTTTCGGGCCACTCACGAAGTCAGCTGTGGCTTCCCCCCAGGCGCCGATACCCGCGCCGTAGTTGTAGTAGTATAGGGCAGCGCCGTTACCAGCCGCATCGTCAGTCGAGTCTCTGCCGTAAATGGAAATGTAGCGGTAGTTGCCGGTGACCAGCGGCGATATCTCCACGCCTAGAGCAGCCGTGGGGCGATTCATGGCGGTATCCTGGATAACACCCATTGCGGTCCAGGTGGCGCCGCCGTCACTGGTGATAGCAGCACTCACGTAGTTAGTGGCATTAGAGCTGGCGTCAACGACGACCACAACATTGGGGTCGTCAGGGGCCATCGCCACATAGTCTATGGTGTCGATATCAATATTCTCGGCTACGTTAGGATAGGAAGGAAGCCGGCTGCTTATCTCCGAGGCAAGGCCGCCGCCAAAGGTGGACTGGTACAGGGCAGTGCCGGTCGCGGCGTAAACGATCATGCCGGAGCTGTCAACGGCAAAGTCAAGGATATCGCTTCCCGGGAGCAGAGTCTGGACGCCGGGTACGCCGCTGGGAGAATCAACTTTAAATTCCCAGTTTAGCGGCTCGGCAGCCGAGGCAGGAGTTGCTGCTATGAACAGGCTCGACAGCAGTACCACTACCAGGCCAATACCCCATAACTTAATTATTGTTTTTTTCATCGACCTTTATTTTTTCCTCCTTAATTTGGGTCTTGTATTGGATCTT
>Ga0209427_10010761_pt1 | contig 10102 bp, 8 predicted proteins | sample DeeMarSWOR136_30_FD_187465 | JGI IMG/M metagenome (GOLD analysis project Ga0209427, IMG submission 187465) | Marine sediment microbial communities from White Oak River estuary, North Carolina - WOR-1-36_30 (SPAdes) (version 2) | ecosystem: Environmental > Aquatic > Marine > Intertidal zone >...
CCTCATATTAGTTGTGAAGATAATTTCTAGTAATTACTAATAGAGAAATCTTCTATTGAGAAAGATGTAAGATTAAACTTCCTTTTTTTACTTTCATGATTGATTATTATACGTAAAACTTGGGAATAGTGAGTAAATCAGGTTTAAAAGTTTCTTTAAGGCATGACTTCAATTTTAAGAAGAAAACTAGCATTCTTTAACTCATGGAGATATATCTGCATATTAACAATAGTTATTTCTTTGATCTGTTATTGATGAACAGAAATGACGGTGGATAAAGATGGGACAAGACAAATTTGTAAAATCTTGGGAAATGAAAAACCCAAATGCCAGACACACATTAGTGGTTGAACTCTGGCAGAGACCTGACGGAACACGTTATAGAAAAACACGTAAAAAGTAGCCATAGCGAGAGTGCTTACTCTCACTTCCACCTTTTTCCAGAGGCCCAAAAAAATGATTAAGCAAAAAGCAACAAAGATCTTAAGGTTCGCCACTTTCGCTATCACAATATGGATTCTATGCATTGCCTATGCAGTTACAAGTTTAGGAGACTAAATCTACTACTTTCTTCATTGACCATATGGAGTTTCTCGCTTGAGTCAAAAGAATTAACAGAATCGGCAAAAAGATTAACAGAGGAGGAGGAAGGTGGGCCCAAAATTCTTGCTAAGGTGACGATCGCAAGCGTGAAAAGTTTCTCTTCCTCCCCTCTAAAAAGTCTAACATCTTTTTCCTCATATGTGTTATGAAAAGAACTTCTAGTAAATTCCAATAGAAAAATCTTCTAGCGAAAGAGATCGCGCACGCGTGCACTGGGCTTGTCGACAATAATACTATATCTGGAAAGCGCAGGTGAAGCAAAAATTAGTTGGTATCATTCCAGAATTAGTGGGTATATTTCCTTTGCCACGTATTCTAAGTATCTTTCTTTTTCTGTTAGATTGAATATCGTTACTGACGTGTCTCTTGTTACGCCGACCACGTAGCCGTATTTCTTGGACCTTGCAACAATGTACCATAAATCACCGTGCTCACCATAGTCCTCGAAGAGTGAAGTGTTCATCAGGTCTGGTCCATAAAGTGAAAGCTTGTTCACGTTTGGGATGTCAACGTTGTCGAAAAACGTGATTTTAGTGTCTTCCGGGTTTTTTAAGTGAAACTCTTTTAGAGTTTCAGGCGAGATTCTGGCTTCTACCACGCCGCCTCGTTTCTCAAAGAGGATTTCGCTCAGCTTGTTGGCTATGAAGTTAGCGACACGTTTCTTCTCAACGACGGTCAAAAACATAGCTTCTTCATGCTCGGAAAAGCTGAAGAGAGCCTCAACCGTTCGCGGTAACGGCATGATCTTGCCTCTGTGAAGGACATGCATCACGTAGTCATGAGAATAAACCCCTCTGAGCATGTTCTCTTTTGGCAGAAGCCCAACAACCTCTGTGACAAGCGTGAACTTGTAGTCGCCTTCCTCATAAGGCTCCTCGGTGCGAAAGCCGTCAAGCCTCGACGCCGTTTCAACCAATGAAAGCGGTTCAACAAGTCTAAAGACTTTGCCAGCAACAACCATGGCTTAACTCTCCAGCGTCTTATCTGTAAACGTACATGTAAAACTTTTATGCTTCTATGTTTTGCTTTGATTGAAACCAAGCCTAATCGTTTTAATAAGAGATTTTTAACTCTATTACTACGCTAAAGAGGCAAATTCCCCGATGCTGATTCAAGAGGTAATCTTAGAAAACTTCATGAGCTACGAGTATGCTAGGGTACCTTTTAAATCAGGCGTAAACGTGATCTGCGGACCTAACGGCTCCGGCAAATCTTCACTTTTGCTAGCTATTTCCGTAGCTCTGGGGCAATCTTATACGGAACGGTCAAAGAAATTGAGCGATTTGATACGTTGGGGTAAGGACCAAGCAAGAGTCACATTAATCTTGGATAACGGTAAAAGAGAAAAACGTAGACCTGTTCCCAAATTTAACAAAGACCAGATTTTTCTCACACGCGTTTTGAGGCGAGATGGCAAGTACTGGTTTGAGCTTGAGAATAGGGCAGCCATAAAAATCGAGGTTGAAAGGCTTTTAGTTAGGCTTGGCGTTGATCCTGACAACATGCTAATTATAATGCATCAGAACATGGTTGAACAGTTCACAGTGTGTTCTCCGCAGGAAAAACTGCTTATGGTGGAGGCAGCGGTTGGACTTGAGTCTTACCGCCGAAACGTGGTACAGGCCCAGGATAAGCTTACACGCATACTGAGCCAGGAGGAATCCACAAGCAAACTTCTGGAGTCGGCTGAGCAGACCCTCAACTACTGGAGAGAACAATACGACAGATACCAAGAGAAGAAGCAACTACTAACGAAGAGAAGATTCTTGGAAAGGGAGCTTGCATGGGCAGAGGTGGCAAGAAGAGAAAACATAGTCAAGGGATTAGAGGTAAACGAAAGGAGGAAACTGAATACTCTAAACCAGATTGAGAATGAAACAAAAACGATGATGGGTCAACTGGAAATTCAACAAAGCCAACATGAAAAGCTTAAGGATGAATGGAAAAGTCTTTTCAATGAACGTTTAAACCTCGAGCGTGAAAAAGCCAAAGGCGAGTCGACAATCTCGCTGTGCGAACAACTATTAGAAGAAACCTCAACTCTAGAGAAGGCCATTCAAGGCGGCGGAAATCCGTCGCCTCTAGTAAGTCAAGAGTTCGAAGAGGCTTTTTCGGAAAAGTTTAAGCTTCTGAAGAGTGAAAACTTGAAGGAGCTGATACAGAACTTCAACCAGCAACTTTCAAAGCTGAGCATTGATATAGGTGAAAACCAAAAAAGAGTGGGAACCCTAGAAGAAGAGATTGAGAAGGTCAGCAATCAGGTTTTGGATAGCAGAATCAAGTTAGCACTGCTTCAGTATCGTGAAGAGAACGTGAAAGTCGAACTTGAACAGTTGGAAAAGGAACTGAAGGATGCAAAGATCTACCTCGATGAAGAAGTCAAAAAAGCTGACCAGATCGGACCGAGAATCGCCGTTATAAAAGATGTTGGTGAAATTCTTGACGAGATCAGAGTAACAGATGGACATCTAGCAGCCCTTTCAGACGCTTCAGAAGGCATAGAACGCATGTACGAGTCCTATTCCAAGCTTTACCTAGAGCTGAAGGAGAAGGCAAGGGTGGTTGCTGAAAACCGTGAAAAGGCGTTAGAGGAAGTAAGGACTAGGATGCAGGCATGGCGGACAGTAATCCAGAACCTGTTGGACCGTGTGAACCTGCAATATCAGAAGGTAATTGCTCAGTCCCAAGCCGTTGGAGAAGTCAGGCTCGTCAATGGGAATGACATTGAGGCTGCTGGACTGGAAATTCTTGTAGGCTTCAAGGGCGGTAGACCAGTTCCCCTTGATGCTTACACTCAGAGCGGTGGAGAACGAACAACGGCAACCATGAGTTTTCTGCTGGCGTTACAACAGCATGTCCGCTCACCGTTCCGCGCTGTCGACGAATACGACATTCACATGGACCCGAAGAACCGTGAGATAATCGCCAAGATGCTAGTCTCAACGATCAAGGATGCAAACGCACAGTACATCGTGATCACGCCGAGCCAAGTGACATTTGCAGAAGATGAAGTGAACATAATCACAGTTCAAAACATCGAAGGAAAGTCAATAATCAGAGAGGTTGCCTGATGCAGTCCAAGAGAACACGAAAAAAACTTGGAAGAGAAAAGCTTCAAAGAATAATTGAGATGTGCGACTCCGTGGAGGGACATTCACTAGATCCTTTCCTTTTAGAGGTCGACGAAGTCATAAGCATAATCAAGGAGTATTTCCCAGAATGGAAACTGCCCGAAGACCTGTGCTTGGACGCTGAAACAGTCCATCATCTAGCGTCAGTCATAAAGCTTCAAAGCGAATGGGTTAAACATCGTTCAACCTCCCTTTACACGGATCCTTTCCTTTTAGAAGAGAAGCTCATCCAAGCAGAAAATGCGGAAATTGTTGAGATTTTTCTAAAGGCTTGGCATCCAATAGTTGAATTAGAACAGATTTCCATCCACAGCCTAGCAGAAGCAATACGATACTGGAAAGATCTGTTGCCTTTAGATGAAAGGTGGAAAACGATTTCTCCAGAAAAGATTGAGACAGGCTTTGCAACAAGAGAAGAGCTAATAAGGGAGAGAATTTTGCGGGATAGGGCCTTTTCAGAAGAGCTTGAGAACTTATGGCGAGAATTAAAGAAGACGGTTGAAGAGAAGGGGGAAGATGACAAAATTCGATACTGGGATTTTGTTGGTGCAGAAACCTATGAGGAAACCGTGCACAGGGCTTTCATGGCAAGCTTCTTGATCACTTATGGTTATGCGACATTGGAAATTCATCCATTAGAGGAAGAGAGATTCATTAAGCCCTATGAGAAACCCTTGGTCAAGTTCGGAAAAAAGCAGCTGGTTTCAATACCTATAGCCGTCACGACGGAAGACTGGATGAAATGGAAGAGAGGCGAACTAAGATGAGCAAAAGAAAAGCATACTACACAAACAAAATCAAGAGAGCCGTTCATCTACTCCTTTACAAGAGACACAGAAAACCAGGAGCAAAGGGATGGGAACTGCGTAAAGCACTGGGTTCGGACTATCCAAAAGTCCTGAAAATCTTGGATAAGTATCTGCAAGCACTCGACCTACAGGTTAAAACAATCTTTGAGGAAGAGAAGCCAGCTGAAAAACCAACCTTGGAACAGCTGGACAAGGCCAGATTCTACATAACACTGAGGGGAGAGTTAACACCTAAAGAAGCCAAGATGATAGGTTGGCGGATAGATGACTTGGCCGGATTAGCAACAACCATTGCTTACATAATATCCAAAAAGGGAAAAACGTCAAGAAAAGAGGTTGAAGAACTGCTACGCGACAAACTGCCCGGATGGAAAGTTGGCATCAACATCGACAGGTACATCCGCTACGGATACCTAACACAAGATGAGAATGAACAGTTATATCTAGATTGGAGGACACACGCCGAAGTAGACCAGAAAGCGCTAATAGATCTCCTGTTAGGTGCTGAAGCCTAACTTGGATGCTATCTTCTCACTTTATGATAGATAAAGGCTACAATATCTATCACAATTATCGCAACGAGAATTATCAGTGGGCTGCCTAGAAACTGATCTGCTAGAGAATCCTCTGCAGCGTTCGCAGAGCTGATTAAAGCGAACAAGAAGGTCAACGGATACAAAGCTAACAATTTTCGATTTCTCATGTTTTTTGGCTCCCTTGACACTATGTTATACTTACGTTTTGTATCTGGAAGTATCTTTTAGCCAAAAAGCGCAGACGTTCAGCGTTTCTCCCATTTTTCCCTATGGCAACACCCTTATCCCTCGGATTAACCGTTACAACAGCCATTGTTCGCCCATCAGGTCTTTCTGTGATGCGGACCTCTCTAACTGTTGCTGGTTTTAAGGCGTTCTTAATGAATCTTACAGGATCTTCTGAATACTCAATTATCTCATGTTTCTTTCCTGTCATCCTTTCTAGGGTATGAATATTTCTTCCGCCTTTTCCAATGGCCACACCTATTTCGCCTTCTTTGACCACGAAAATTATGCGCCCTTGTTCCTCGTGGATTATGCAGTCTTTGACGTTGGCGCCAGTTATGCTCTCAAATAATGCTATATAGCGCATTTCTGTGCCTGTAAACTTTATTCCGCTCGTCATTCGCTTCCTCCGTACGATTCCTCTAGCGCTGGTTCTTCTATTAACTTAAGAATTTCTGAATCACCGGACTCTCTTATACTTAACGCTGAAATCATAAAGGGTTTGCCGCAGACTGTAGCTAGATCTATGGATGATCCTTTGTGGACGATCAGTGGGATCTTTGAGAGTTTGCAATGATATTCTATATCTTCACGTGTGTCTCTTGGACAGTTGGAAGCCAAGATTATCAGTTTGACTTTGCCAGTCTTGGCGTTCTTTATAGCCGATTTTGCACCGAAGGATACTTTACCAGTCTTCACAGCTGTTGTGATTGCCTTGTCTATGTCTATCATTTGTTCTCCCTCTTCATCTCAGGAACCGACATGTAAAGTTCAACCAATCCCGTTCCTATGGGGATTGACTGGCCTACTATCACATTCTCGGTTACACCTGCCAGTGGATCACTTTCACCCTTCACAGCCGCATCAACAATATTCGGAATAGTTATTTCAAAGGCTGCTCTAGCCAAAACGCTTGACTTCTTACCGCTTATTCCGTGTCTGCCTATCTGCTGCACCTCTCCAGTACTCGTCATCATATCTGCAACAAGCATGACATGGCGGGTGTCAACGTCTAATCCCTGCTCCTCCAGAACTCCCTTAGCCTCGAGTATCAGCGCGTTTCTAGCGGCTTCTATTCCAAGGGTTTTAGCTATTTCGTGAACATTGTTGGTCGCTGTTCGTGAGTCATCTACCCCAGAGACCTCCAAGACTTCAAGGAGGTTTGAACCATCAGTTCTTATAACCCACTCGCCCCTCTCTTCTGTAACCAGCACACGTCTTATGCCGGACACGCCCTTAATATCCAGCGAAGAAACCTTGTCAAGCAATTTCTTCAGAGCCTCAACTTTTTCGGGCTTCGCATGTATATGTCTGCCTCTCATCCTTACCTTGCAATCCAATATCTTCAACCTGTCCTTCAATTCTTGAAGGGTGACATCTCTGTCTTCCATCATCGTCTTATCAAGTTCCACCACTATCTCCTCATTCACTGGATCTTCGTAGATAGCCTGCGCTAAGTCCTCCAACTTTGTGTAAACCAAGTTGCGGGCAATCTTCACAGCGGATTCTCGACTTCTTTTACGTTTTCCAGCTAAATATATTGTCATTATTGGTGTGGACGGGATTCTTCTCGCGTCAACAATTTCTATCAGTCTTGGCAAGCCCAAAGTTACGTTTTGCTCCCTGACTCCTGCGTAATGGAATGTCCTAAGAGTCATCTGTGTGCCTGGCTCGCCTATCGACTGGGCTGCAACTATGCCTACGGCTTCACCTGGCTCCATCAAGGCACGCTTGTAATGTTCAACTGTTAACTTGATTGCGCTTTCAACGTTTTCTCTACTCAGCCCGGCCCTAGTTAAACCCCGTTTAAGTTCGCTCCCGAGTACAGGTGAGAGTTGGTCCTCAACCTCTTTCAATCGTTTCTTGACATATTCAGCTGACACAGGCTTGCCTTTCTCCTTAGCGATTTTTATCTGTTCGATCAGTCGCCCCACGTTCACGGCTTTTCCATGATCGCTTTTAGCTGGGTCGACACCGTCTTCCCCGTATTTGAGTTGGATTACGTCTCCGGCTGAGTTTCTGACAGTTCCATCGTATTCTAAGCGTAAATGTTCAAGTGCATTGATCAGTCTTCTCTGCATGTAGCCGCTTTGTTGTGTTCTGACAGCTGTGTCAACTAGACCTTCTCTGCCGCCCATAGCATGGAAGAAAAATTCAACAGAGTCAAGGCCCTTCTGATATGAGGAATATACAAAACCCCTTGCTTTTGGACTTGGGTCGCCTGGTTTGAAATGGGGCAACGCTCGGCCTACATATCCGCGCATTATTCTTTTTCCACGCACCGCTTGTTGTCCTACACAAGCACTCATCTGTCCAATGTTTAGGCTTGAACCTCTGGCACCAGTTCTCGTCATAATTATACCTGAATTTTCCAGGGTGAAGTCTTCATCAGCAATCTTCCCAGACTCGTCTCTCGCTTTTGCCAGTTCATTCATAACATATATTTCAAACGAGTCTCCTAGAGTTTGTCCGGGAAGTCTGGGAAGGGTTCCCTTGCGATAGCTGTCTATTAACTCTTCTATCCTCTTTTCAATTCTTTGCATCGTTTTCTTTATTCTTTTTTCAGCTTTAGGAGATAGAACTAGTTCGTCGTATGAGTAAGTGAAACCTCTCATGGTTATAAAAAGCTTCAACATCTGGGTTATCTTATTCAAAAATTCGCGTCCGGCATCCGTCCCATAGTCCTTTATTATCCTATGGAGAAGACTTTCAGACTGTTCAGCACCTATGGAACGTCTGTCTATAACACCGCGTTCGAGTTCACCATTCTTGACAACAACGTAGGCGTCATGGATGCAGTCTTCCTTCTCGCATTTGTCGCATCCTTGGCAGATGTTTGCCTTCAAAACGTAGTTTAGGTCTTTCGGCAGAAAAAGGCTGAAAATCTGTTTGCCACTCCATAACGGCTGCGGCTCTTTGATTTGCGGTTCCGGCGGGGGTCCCTCGTATCCTGCTGCTATGCATAGCCTGCTGACCTCCTCTTTAGTTAGGTAATTAGATCTTCTAGTGAACAGGTATGCGGCGGTTATGAAGTCTCGGATTGCGCCAATTATTGGCCCGCCAAATCTTGGTGACAATATTTGGTCTTGAACTTGCATCAACAAGCGTGCCTCTGTTCGCGCCTCTTCACTCTGTGGTACGTGTAAGTTCATCTCGTCTCCGTCAAAGTCGGCGTTATAGGGTGGACAAACACATAGATGTAACCGAAACGTCTTGTACGGCAGCACACGCACATAATGTGCCATGATTGACATGCGATGAAGCGAAGGCTGACGGTTGAATATGGCTATGTCTCCGTTCTTGAGGTGTCTTTCAACGATAAAGCCTGGCTCTAAGGCTTCAGCAACCTTTTCCCTGTCAACAACGAATTCAAGTCTTATCCGTTTACCGTCAGGCCTAATAATATAGAGGGCGCCAGGATATTCTTCGGGGCCATTTACAATGAATTTGCGCATCTCTTCAACGTTCCATTCAGTGACCTTTTCAGGCACTGACAATCTAATGGCAACTTGAAGCGGAACACCAACCTCGTTTATGTCCAAGTTTGGATCAGGAGAAATGACTGTACGCGCTGAGAAGTCAACCCTTTTTCCTGAAAGGTTGCTTCTAAACCTGCCCTCCTTCCCTTTCAATCTCTGTGAAAGCGTTTTTAACGCTCTGCCGGAGCGATGTCTAGCGGGAGGTATTCCAGAAGCTTCATTGTTGAAGTAGGTCGTTGCGTGGTATTGGAGAAGTTCGGATAAGTCTTGAATTATGAGTGTTGGGGCGCCAGCATCCATATTTTCTTTCAGTCTCTGGTTAATGCGGATTATGTCCACTAGTTTGTGGGTTAGGTCATCTTCTGAGCGAATACCTGATTCTAACGTGATTGACGGGCGCACATAGACTGGGGGAACGGGTAGAACTTGTAGAACCATCCATTCTGGACGTGCAGTTTCAGGGTTATATCCTAAGAGTTCAAGGTCTTCATCTGATATACGTTCCAGTCTTTCTCGAACCATGCTCGGCGTCAATGGTTGTGAACCACTTTCTGGAATAACTTCACTGAATTTCGTTGGTTTTTCAAAGGTTATTTTATACTGGATTGCTGCACAATGAGGGCACTGTTTCGCCTTCATCATCTCTTTCTGAATTCCTTTGTAAACCTTGTCTGGAACCCCACCCAAGAGTTTGTGGGTCTTATCGATTCTGGCTCGAATCCTTTCTATCCTTTCATCTGTTAGCATTATTCGCCCGCAGTTTCGACATGTTGCCCTGAGAAGGTTGTATATGATTTTTGTGAATTCAATGTGTACTATTGGGACGGCGAGTTCAATGTGACCGAAGTGGCCTGGACATCTAATGGCCGTGTTGCCGCACGTTTTACATCTTTGTCTCGGCTCGAGAGTTCCAAGCCTACCATCCATTAATCCAGCGGTTATGGGAGCCCCGTCTTCATCATAAGTATCTGGGGTTTGAATCTCCACCACTGACAGCCTGCGAATGTCTTGAGGTGAGAGTAAACCGAAGAAGACTTCATCAAGAACTTTATGGACTACTTCTTCCGCTGCCATGTTAAGCCTTCTCCTTGAGCTTCAATTTGGGCGCTACGCAAAGACTCATTAATTCTTGCAAGAGGAGTTTGAAGGCATAGGAGACCACTGCGGGGGAGATTCTAGCGTTGTCTCCGCAAATTCTGCACGTGTATTTTCTCTGTTTTATATCGTAATATGCTAGGTAACCACAATTTTCACAGACATACAATGTGTATCTGTCCGATTCCTCTAGCAGTCTGTCGCGAAGCAGCATTGCTGCTCCA
>Ga0209427_10010764_pt1 | contig 10100 bp, 8 predicted proteins | sample DeeMarSWOR136_30_FD_187465 | JGI IMG/M metagenome (GOLD analysis project Ga0209427, IMG submission 187465) | Marine sediment microbial communities from White Oak River estuary, North Carolina - WOR-1-36_30 (SPAdes) (version 2) | ecosystem: Environmental > Aquatic > Marine > Intertidal zone >...
TGCTGATATTCTATTAAATCAAAAACGAATACCACACACAATCAATTTTGCAATTACTTCAAAGTGTCTCTATAAATGCCCACATTGTTTATACGGAAAACGCAAGAAAAAAGATTTTTCAACTAATCAAATTCTTGATTTAATTGGAGAAATAAAAGATCTTGGAACTGCAATTCTTGGAATAACAGGTGGAGAGCCAATGCTTAGATTGGATCTCGAAGAAATTATATCAGCTGCATCCCCAGAATTAACTACGATAATTTATACAACTGGTTACAATTTTGATAAAAAAAGGGCTGAAAAATTACTCAAAGCAGATATAGGTTGTATAATTATTGGGATAGAATCTACAGATGCTGATTATCAGGACAAAATAAGGGGGAAAAAAGGTTCATTGCAAACCGCAATAAATGCAATAAACATATGTAATGAGGTAGGAATATATTCTGCAATTGGAACAATTGGAACTAGAGAAAAAATGAATAGCGGAGAGATAAATAGAATTTATAATCTAGCTGATTCACTTAATGTTAAAGAGATGAGATTGATTTTTCCATCTGCAACTGGGAGTTGGGCAGGCCATACTGATGAAATTTTAAGAGCAGATGAACTAGAATTACATAAAGAGTTTAAAATAAAATATAGCAAAAAGCAATCAGGTCCAATTGTTACAAGTCTTGCTCATCTTGAATCTGAGGAAATGTTTGGTTGTACTGCAGGGTATAATTTTTTATATATTGATTCAACTGGAGAAATATGTCCTTGTGATTTGACTCCTCTTTCCTTTGGTAATATAAAAAATAAGCCACTCAAAGAAATATGGATGGAAATGGAACAATATTTTCCACAACCTCTTCCAGATTGTCTTATGAGAAATCTATCATTTCAGATTAAATCAGATACTTTTCCATTAACACCAAAGCAGAGTAAAAAAATTATACCTCATTATAGAAAAAATACTCCTCTCCCACGGGTATATAAAAAATTATGGAAATAAAAAAAATAAATATTTTCGTTAGGATTTTTTAGCAATTGCTGCAATATATCGATGTGTAATTGGTATACCTTTTTTACTGCCATATAATTTTTCAAATATTTCAGCAAATCGATGTTTGATTTCCTCAGAATATTGTTTATCAAAACAATATTCATAGCCTGCAGCAGCTCCTGTTTTAATTAAACGTCTTATTGCATCATTTCTATTTTTTGCATAATATGTTTTTTCTCCTTTCCAAGAAGATAAAACTTTAAGTCCACAAATTCTCATTCTTCTTGTTAGAGAACCAACAGTAGGAAGCCATCTAACATTCATAACACCTATTATAGCAGATGGATATTCAGCAACAGTAGAAATTCCAGATATAACCACTTCATATATTGTAAATAAACTATTATCAATTATACCAACATAACCATTTGGTTTAAGTATTCGGAATATTTCTTTTATCATCTTTAATGGTTTAGTATATCCAATTCCCCAAGCCCAAGTAACTACGTCTACATTTTCTGAAGGTTGTTTATATAAATATTCCATTACATCACTACAAACAAATTTACATCTATGGCCATAGTTTTTATTTGCAATTTTAAGCATTCCTTTTGAGATATCTACTCCTGTAACTTCACCATTTATTTTTTCAGCTATCAATCCAGCAACATATCCTGTACCACAGGTCAAGTCAAGACCTGAACCATTAATAGGTAAGGGAAGTCGATTAATCATTTCTCTTGAAAACACTTGCATATGATCAGTCCAAGCAATATCATAAAAACTTGAAATCTTATCATAGCTTAAATTAGTTAAATCAGTTTGTTTAATTTCTTTTTTTAGATATAATTTACAGATTTGTGATGCAAGTTTTAACCATTGTTTTCGATAGAATTTATTTAACTTTGTTTTAGAACACATTTTTAAAATGTTATTATTCTAATCTAATTCTTAACTTTTCTGGATGTTTAAGATTTTAAAAATTATTAATTAAATATCTTCTAATTTTTTAACCAAATATTTTACATAAAAATTCTATTAAATTAAAAAGGTTCCTGGATGTATAATTCTTTATGAATAATACCTATGATGATTTCTTTTTTTATCCATACTGTTATTAGTATTCAAAGATAGATATCTTTAAAAGAATTAAAAATCATTTTTATAAATTTTGAATCATTTCTTCTAAAAGCCATAAATATCTGTCTTATAACAAATCTTGGTCTGATATAAAATTTATTTGTAGCATTTTGACAAAATCTATCTAGTTCTTCAAAACTAAAATTGCTAAGACCTCTTTTTTTATCTGCTTGAACAACAAATCCTTCATCTTTATCAATTAATCCTCTTTTAACAGCCTCAATCCACATATCAGATCCATATTGGTATGTTAACGGAATGAAAATTGCCACATCAAGAGGTATCGAATTTGCTAATTTAATTGTATTTTTAAAGTGTCCCTCTGTTTCAATAGGCGCACCAAATATAAATGTTCCAACAATAAAAAATCCCATTTTATTTGCTAGTTTTGAGGCTTTTTTAATCTGATCTATTGTAATTCTTTTATTATAAAAATCAAGGACATCTTGATTTCCAGATTCAAAACCGAACTGAATAGTTTTTACATTGGCTTTTTTCATTTTTTTATAAAGTTCAATATCTGCTGAATCAACACGGGCTCCTTCAATATGAATCTCTATATCTGTTCCAATTTTTATTATTTCATCCATTATTTTATTAGATCTTTTTTTATTTGCAAGAAAATTATCATCTACCATCATAACAGATTTGTACTTTTCACTAATTTGCTGAATTTCTTCAATAACATTTTCAATGGATCTTTCTCTATAAACCTCAATCATTGATATATGTCTTGAGCAAAAACCACATTGAAAGGGGCATCCTCGACTGCTAACCATTGTAGTAAATTTTGGTTTATAAAAATTAATACCAGCCATTATCCCATAATCGTAATTCTCAGTTAGATGTCTGGAGGGAAAGTGTAGAGTATTTAGATCCATTATTACTTGAGCAGGTTTTCCTTTCTTTATTTTATTATTTTCCTTATAATAAATACCATTTATATCTGATAATTTCTTTTTACCTTCAAATGCAAGAATTAAATCTTTTATTACTAGTTCTCCTTCCCCTTCGATACAAATATCTGCTTTTTCTATTTCACTTAATGTTTTTTCAGGTAAATATGTACATTGAGGACCCCCGATTATCACCTTAATATCTGAATCGTATTCTTTTACTTTTTTAGATATGTCATTTGTTTCCTGTCTTGTTTTGTTATAAACACTAAGTCCAACAACATCAACTGATTTCAATTTACAATTCAATACATCTTCAGGATTACTTTCGCAATAAAAATCAATTACCTCAACATCATGTCCTTCATCTTCAATTGATCGAGCAATATATAGAAGACCAAGTGGTGGCATATTTGATTTTGCCAAACCAATTTTATTTAAAGACAGATATTTATCTTTTATTGTCTCCATCCTCTGAAAAGATGGATTAATTAATAAAAACTTAATTGCAGTTCACCTCGTTAATCATGATAGTGATGTAGTAGTCTATTATAAATCATATTATCAATATATTCAATATCAAATTTTTTTTGTTTTAAAATTAATTTTCGGTCTTGGAAATAACTTAATACCTGCAAAAATTTCTTTCTTAAGAAGATTTGAATTCAAATCAAAAGAAACACCTATTCCTTTAGGGGGTTTTACAATATCAATTTTTAGAATATTATGACCAAGGATCGATACTTGACGCTGAGGTTCAATCTTTGCAAGGCCCATTATATTGATTTTATTTTTTCCATCCGAATAGTATCCTTCTACAATTCCTGGTGCTTCACATATAACAAGACCTAGGTAATATTTACTCTTTGGAAAAGTAGAAATAAATTCAATTGGATCAGATTTCATTTTGAATAATATTTTTAATTCTTCTTCTTTATCCCGTGCAAAAACCTCAAACTCAGTTGGAAAAACAAAATCAAAATTTTTTGATTTTTGCATTTTATTGTATTTAAAGCTTAAATTTACAAATTCTTTATAATTCTGACCATCTTTAGTTAATATTAAAGTACCAAAAGCAGGACCTTTCATTATCCAGAAAAGTATATTTCCATAAAATATTGACCAACCATTTTCAAACATTGCCCATGCCCAATCATATCCAAAAGGATTATTTTCGGTACTTAAAAAAATTGAATCAGGTATTTTTAGTTTGTTATTTTCTTTCCACCATCTAAACAATTTTAAGTACAGGGGTATTGTTTTTTTGAAACCTATCAAGTTAAAAAAAGGATTATCATAAAACAAATCTCCCCATACATGTTCTAAATAACCCATGCCATCAATTTTTAATTTTTTATTATTTATTTCAATATACCCAGATATTCTATTTTTTGGAATAAATCCATATCTATAAAATCCTGCCCCAAAGGGTAAGAATCCATTTGTTATATCCTGGCCTATCCAATGTGGAAGCGAAATAGATTCATATTTTATGTCTATTTTTATATTGGATTTGGTGTCAACCAGATATATCCTATAAGTTGGATATGACCCTTTTATAAAAGATTCATTGAAACCTACATCTAATTTATTGTTTTTTACATCTAATTTTTTTCCATCAATTCGTATATTGCATTCAGTAACTGTATTGTTTGTTTGATTAATTAGATTGAAAATAAATCTTGAGCCGATATTCTTTTTATTTTCAAACCATTGAGTAAAAACACTTTTTAAACTCCATTTTTCTCCATTTTCAATTGTTTTAAAAAAAGATTCTATTGCCCACCATTCTACTATACATGGAAAATGTTCATGTTCGTCTTCAGGTGTCCATAGATTATTATTTTTTTGTTCTGTCATAATTCCACAAATTTCTAATGTTTCAATTAAACATTTAGAAATTAAAATCTCTCTTATAGTATCTTCTAAATTGCACACTTGTTGTTGCAGGAATAATACCTGAAAATTTCTTAGTTGTCATAACAATTCTTGAAATTTTTTTGGCTACATTAAAAGGAGAATAGAATTCTTTAGCTACTTTTTTTGATCCCTCATATAGTTCTTCAACAGTCATATTCTTTGGTTGATATACCACATCAATCTGGTTATACCTACTCCAATCTCTGGTAAGGATTCTTCCTTCTTTTTCAAATCTCTCAAACAAAGGTGTTCCAGGATAGGGGGTAAGAATATTTACCTCCAATACATCTAAATCCCAGTCATTGATGGTTTCAAGTGTTATATCAAAAATATCTGGAGTATCTTCGTCAAATCCAAATATTATACCACCTTGAATAGTCATACCATAATCATGTACTCTTTTTATCATTTTTTTAAAATCCTCTACTTTGTTGTGTGTTTTTTTAATGTTATTCAATGCTTCTTGACTGACAGATTCAAAACCAACAAACCACTCTACACAACCAGATCTACTGGCAAGATTCAAAAATTCTTCATCCACTGTACCTAAAATATTTGCGGTTCCATTAGCTACCCATCCCTTGTGAATTTTTTGTTGGATTATTTCTTTAAAAAGTTCCCTAGCATATTTTCTATGAAGAGTCAGATGAGGATCATGAAATATAAACAATTTATTAGGCATATTTTTAATTTCCTCAACAACATCTTTTATAGGTCGTTGTTTTACAACATTTCCACAAAAACTACTAATAGCACAAAATTCACACTGATTGCTACATCCTCTTGTTGTTTGAATTGCCCCTAAAACTGGATTATATTTTATTAAATCCCTCCTTAGTGGGGGAACTTTTGAGATATCAAAATTGTGATCTCTTTCATAAATTGGTTTTAATTTTCCATTTTCAAAGTCTTTTATTGCTTTTGGCCAATTCGCTTCTGCCATTCCCATTATAATGCTATCAGCGTGTTGTTTTGCTTCTTCTGGCATTGCTGTTGGGTGATATCCTCCTAATATGACTGTTTTTCCATGATTTCTGAATTCATCTGCAATTTCATAAACCCTATTTGCCGTCATTGTATAACAAGTAATACCTACTAAATCAATGTCTTCATCAAAATTAATATCCTCATAATTTTCATTAACAATTTTAACTTGGTGTTTATTGGGCGTTAATGCTGCAAGATGAGGAAGGGTGATTATTGGATATCCAGCAATGATCTTACGCCAAGAATGCTTATCCCTGCACGTTGTCATTCCATGTTTAATTGCTGGAAATACTAGTAGTATCTTCATATTCTCCAGGCAAATAAGATATTAATTGGATATTTAACATTTATTATAGATATAATTTCAATCTCTCCAATTGATAAGGAAAACCAAGGAAATTAAAATTTATTGGTTTTTACTCCTTTTTTAACTTGGATATGATGGGTGAATGTGGTTTACTATGATTATTACTTCCTATCACTTTTTTAACTTCCTTTACTTCGAATTCAAAAGTATTTCCAAATATCTTATAATATTCTTTTTTAAGTTCTGCAATAAGTTTATCTACGGATGGTGGTTCATTCCTTTTATCCTCATTTATAACAATAAGTATGTCTATTTTATCCAATTTTTCTTGGACTACCTGGTATTGTAATAATTTATCAGTTTTTAATATCCGCATTGGTTCAGTGAAAATATATGGGGTTATATATTTTCCATCAGGTGATTTTATTTGATGTACTTGTCTTCCATCAATACGTTTAATGAGTTGCGAATGCATACCGCAAGAACAAGTATCATAGAGCGGTGTAATAATATCTTCTAATCCAGTATAACGTATGAAGGGAGTTCCTTTTCCAAAAAAACGTGTTAAGACAACATTCCCTGGTTCACCTGATGATACAGGTTCTCCTTTATCATCAAGAACTTCGAGATATACATAATCTGATAATACATGATAGTTACCTTCTTTACACTCTATTGCTCCTGTACTCATTTCCACAGAGCTGTACATGTCTACAACCCTACATTGAAAAGCATCTTGTATGTATGATCTTAGGTATCCATCTAACATCCCACCTGATGTTACTATTACTCTAGGTTTGATATCCTTTCCATAACCCTTTTTTTTAAGAGTTGCCAAAGCCTGTATCTCAATAGGTGGTGCTAGGATATAATCCGGTTTGAATGAGTTTATTTTTTCAATTTTTTTATCTATATCTTTGAATGAATAAGGTATATGTTGAACGTTAACCATTGAAGAAGAAAAAATCTTCAAATTATCCACGATTGCATGTTTAATGGCATAATCATATCTACCTGGTGTATCATGTGGGCCAAAACTTGTTAGTCTGTCTTTTCTCCAGTTAATATCGACAATCCTATGACATCTATCACCATAAACTAAATCTAGAAATAAACCAAATGTGTCTCTATAAAAAGAAAAAGGTTTGCCTGTTGAACCTGATGAGCTTATTAACCATAGTTTATTTTTATTTACATTCTTTGGGATAATACCATTAGGAAATACTTTCCTCATATCATTTTTTGAAACCATTGGAAGTTTGTGCAGGTCATCTATACCTTTAATGTCATTTGGGTGTATATTTACTTCTTTGTATTTTTTATTATAAACTGGAACAGAATAGGCATATTTTACTGCCCGTCTTAATGCTCGATCCTGAAATCGTTTTAATTTTTCTGGTGATATATTCCATAATCTATCTACTTCAAACCAGTAACTTTTTACAGCTTTGAATGTGAATACTGGATTAAAAAAGGGATTAACCATAACAATAGCCTCAAGATTTGCTCTAGTTTATCACATGCCTTGTCTACTGTGCTATCCTATGCTTACTTTTAAAGATTGCTCTTCTGTTTTTACAGATATAAAAATAGAAAGCATTTAAAATTCATGAAAATAGTAAGAAACGAAATAATTTATGGACTGGGTGGTGTCTACACCATATTACAGGAGAAAATCTTGACAAGAGTTTTCGTTTTTTAATTCTCTTGAATTTTCAGGTGATAAAGTGAAGCAAATTTCTGTTTATGAGAAGATGACAAATGCTGAAAGAGAAGTAGCAGAATTATTGAAAAATATGGGAATAAACTGGACTTTTGAACATCCTGTTTTTGTATGGGATGAAAATAAAAGACCAAGAGTTTGGGCACCAGATTTTTACCTGGTGTTTTTGGGGATATACGTAGAGGTATGTGGATCAGCAAAATTTGACTATGATTATAGAAAAAATATCTACAATGAAAATGGATATGATGTGATTTTCCTACATTTATATAAAGATCCAAGCAGATGGAAAAAACACTTTGTGAGGTATCTAAAAAGATTGTTAAATTATAGAAACAAAAAATTGATTTCGATGTATTGTGATTATATATAACAATCTTGTCAGTTCCAATAGTGATAAAAAAACCTTAAACTAGTTATAATATAATAAAGTAAACTTCATTTTATTTTTTTAAACAACAAGGTTTCAAACAAATTCTTTTCCCAACTCTATAAGAAAGTTCTGGAATTCCTTAACAAATCCGTTAAATTTTTCTTCATTAATATCTACTAAAAGGAGTTCTTTTTCAGCTCCCCATTCAAATAAATCACTTGATTCCAACATTTTTATTTTTTTAACAAGGTTTGTTCGATACTTCTGATAAAGATCTAGCATCAACTTTGTTTTCTCAATGATTTCTGTCTTCAAATCTTGAATTTTTATTCCATACTTCTTGGAAATCAGGTAGATATCCACAAAATCACGGGCTTTGACTCCACGCCTTGTAAGAATTGCCCTTGCTTTCTCACATATAATTTCTTCGACATCATAAGTTAACAAATTTATACTTGTTATATAATTTTTATAATCAGTATCATACAACAATTCCAATTCCTTATCTTCATAATCAGTTAATAGATTACGAACCTTTTTCTTTGAAATTTTATATTTTATGTCTTCAACAAAATTTACCTGGATTTTAATAAAACTCTTTCTTTTTAAAATCTCAGAATCAAACCAAACTTTGAAGGTTACAAACTTATTCCCACCACCAAACTCAATATAGCTTCTGTTGTCTTTGTCAAGTACAAAATCAAATCCACTACTCTTTGAAATATTTATCAGAAGCTTACCAACTTTATCCTTAAAATCTGATACAAGTCTTCTAATTTCTTTTTGTGATTTATCCATAAAAATTGATTGACCGATCCAGGTAAAATCAATATCTTCAGAAAAACGATAATAACCTAGATAACATTTAATTAAACAGGTTCCACCTTTAAATGCAAAATTTTTTGAAAAGAAATCATCCTTTATAAGATCTAAAAGAATTTTCTGAATTTGAATATCTTTTTCTAATAGATCTCTTCGTTTAATATTAAATCTACTTGCTATATCATCGATGAATTCTTTCATAATAACCTCTCAAGTGTCTTCCCAACAGTTTTCGGATAATATTTTACATATTTCCGGATTTTAACTTTTGAAATATTATCTCTGTAATCCGCAACATCCATTATGATTTTTTCTTCAGGAACACCATTATATCTTTTGATATATAGAAAATCAAGGATGGTTTTTTCAAGATCTGAATACCTTATTTCCCCCTCTTTTATTATTCCAAATCTCAGCAAACCAGAAGAAACCTTATGGAATCTAAAATTATAACCAACTATTTCAATAACTTTACCTCTAAACAATCTATCATTAATGATATGATCAACTGCAAACTCTTCATGAGTCATATTATTTAATTTAAATGCAGAGTTGAGACCAAAATACCAGTTTTTAACTCCTTTTACCTCTAAACCTTTCCCTAATATTTCTAAATGGTTATAATTTGTTTTTCCTAGTTTAATTTCATCTAAGGTTTTAACATAGAATATTCCTTTAAAAATTCTGATTAGATATCCTCTTCGAATAAAATATCTTACAGTCTTCTCATAACTCATATTAAATTTATTACAATATTTTTCTAATTCATATGAATTAATGAATTCTTTTTTATCCAAGTATAACTTTTTAAGCAACAAACTTGATTTCATTTTATATCACAATGTGCTATTTTATGTAACATTATGATATATATCACAATGTGCTATTTATAGTTTTTGTGTAAAAATATCAAAAAGAAAAGAGCTGTTTGGTTTACTATCTGA